>Ga0307967_1000930_pt1 | contig 19159 bp, 12 predicted proteins | sample OrgLakmetagen648_FD_201828 | JGI IMG/M metagenome (GOLD analysis project Ga0307967, IMG submission 201828) | Saline water microbial communities from Organic Lake, Antarctica - #648 | ecosystem: Environmental > Aquatic > Non-marine Saline and Alkaline > Saline | place: Antarctica: Organic Lake... | reverse complement strand
TGCTGGGCGGCGATGCCAGCCAGTGGGGCTACTGGCAGTCGCCCGGCAACGCCGCAGCGCTGAATGCCAACGTGTGGGGCGACATTACCACGGTGATGAATGTCGGCATCATGCTTGGCGCGCTGGCGGCAGCCAGCCTTGCCGGGCGCTTTGCGCCGAACTTCCGTATTCCGCTACGCTCAGTGGCGGCGGCTGTCATCGGCGGGTTGCTGCTGGGTTACGGTGCGCGGCTGGCGTTTGGCTGCAATATCGGCGCCTACTTCAGCGGTATTGCCTCGGGCAGCCTGCACGGCTGGCTGTGGTTGGTGGCCGCGTTTGCCGGCAATATGCTCGGCGTGAAACTGCGCCCGGCGTTTTTCATTGGCGAAGCTGCGCGCCAGCCCGTCGCCAAAACCTGTTAAGCATATTTCACGCAGCGTCAACCATACGTTATGCCAACATTGGATCACACCGGCTTTTATGCCGGTGTCGTGTTACATTACCCGCGTTTCTTCTTAGACTAATTGACTGCTGCTACGGCGGCAGCGCCACGCGTTCAACGCGGTGCCGATTGAGCTGTAGGCCGATTTAACGGTAGACCGATTTAACTGTAGAGAGTAGCCATGACCACGAGCAAACGCCCTTTGTATATCCCGTACGCCGGTCCCACCCTGCTGGAGATGCCGCTCTTGAACAAGGGCAGCGCGTTTACTCAGGAGGAGCGGCTGGCGTTTAACCTCATCGGCCTGTTGCCGCAGGACGAAGAGACGATCGAAGACCAGTTAAAGCGTGCCTACCGCCAGTATCAGCAATGCGGCACCGACCTTGAGCGGCATATTTACCTGCGCGCCATTCAGGACGATAACGAAACGCTGTATTTCCGTCTGGTCTCGGATCACCTGGAAGAAATGCTGCCGATCATCTACACCCCGACGGTGGGCAAGGCGTGTCAGGAATTTTCCAACATTTACCGCAACCACCGCGGGCTGTTCATCAACTATTCCGACCGCGAGCACATGGATGACATCCTGCGCAGCGCGACCAAGGGCAACGTCCAGGTCATCGTGGTCACCGACGGCGAGCGCATTCTGGGGCTGGGCGATCAGGGCATCGGCGGCATGGGGATCCCCATCGGCAAGCTGGCGCTGTATACCGCTTGCGGCGGCATCAGCCCGGCCTACACGCTGCCGATCACGCTGGACGTGGGCACCAATAATCAGGCGCTGCTCGACGACCCGATGTACATGGGCTGGCGCCACAAGCGCGTGAGTCAGGACGAATACAACGCCTTTGTCGACGAGTTCATCGCCGCCGTGAAGCGTCGCTGGCCCAACGTACTGCTGCAGTTCGAGGATTTCGCCCAGGCCAACGCCGTGCCGCTGCTGGAACGCTACCGCGACGAACTGTGCTGCTTTAACGACGACGTGCAGGGCACCGCCTCAGTGGTGGTGGGTACGCTGATGGCCGCGTGTCAGGCGCGCCAGCAGACGCTGGCCGACCAGCGCGTGGTGTTCGTCGGCGGCGGCTCGGCCGGCTGCGGGATTGCCGAACAAACGGTGGTTGCCATGCAGGCCGAAGGCATTAGCGAAGCCGCCGCCCGGGCGCGGGTCTTCATGGTTGACCGTGAAGGACTGATGACCACCGATCAGGATTGGCACCGGGACTTCCAGCACCGCCTGGCGCACGATGCCTCGCTGGTGGCAGAGTGGGACGGTCAGGGCCTTGAAGAAACCATCGCCCAGGTCAAGCCGACCGTGCTGATCGGCGTGTGCGGCCAGAAAGGGATTTTCACCGAACGCGTGGTGCGCACCATGCATAGCGGCTGCGAGAATCCGGTGATCTTCCCGCTGTCCAACCCGACCTCTCAGGCCGAAGCGGTGCCGGAAGATATCCTCAACTGGACCGACGGTCAGGCGCTTGTTGCCACGGGCAGCCCCTTTGAGCCGGTGGTGTATAACGGCCGTAGCATTCCCATTGCCCAGTGCAACAACGCCTATATTTTCCCCGGTATCGGGCTGGGCGTAGTCGCGGCCAAGGCGTCCCGGGTAACCGACGAGATGCTGATGAGCGCGTCAAGGGCGCTGGCGCGGGAAGCGCCGCTGGTCAAAGACGGCAAGGGAGCGCTGCTGCCGCCGCTGTCGCGCATTCGCGAAATCAGTATGGCGATCGCCTTCGAAGTGGCAGCGCAGGCCCAGCATCAGGACGTGGCGCTGAAAACCGACGGCACCAAGCTGCGCGAAATCATCCAGCGCAACTGCTGGGAGCCGGAATACCGCGCTTACCGTCGTCGTTCGGTGTAAAGCGCCCGACGCCGGCTATCGATAGCAATTCAGCCATCGTTACCCATAAAAAAACCCCCACGCATGTGGGGGTTTTGGTTTGTGTGCTTTGCGTTTACGCCGCGCCGATCATCTTGCGCAGCACGTAGTGCAGGATGCCGCCGTGGCGGTAATACGACAGCTCGTTTTCGGTGTCGATCCGGCACTTGGCGTCCACGTTTTTCTCACCGTCGGCGGTGTGGATGGTGACCTTCACGGTACCGCCCGGCGTCAGCTCGGCAAGCCCTTCAATCGAGACTTCTTCATCGCCGGTCAGGCCGAGCGACTTGCGATCCTGCCCCTCGGGGAACTGCAGCGGTACCACGCCCATGCCGATCAGGTTGGAGCGGTGAATACGCTCGTAGGACTCCGCCAGCACGGCGCGAACGCCCAGCAGCAGCGTGCCCTTGGCCGCCCAGTCGCGCGAGGAGCCGGTGCCGTATTCCTTACCCGCAATCACTACCAGCGGTGTCCCCTCCTGCTGGTATTTCATCGCCGCGTCGTAAATCGACATCTGCTCGCCGGAGGGCACGTGGCGGGTTTCACCGCCGACCACGCCGTCGAGCATCTCGTTTTGAATGCGCACGTTGGCGAAAGTGCCGCGCATCATCACTTCGTGGTTACCGCGCCGCGAGCCGTAGGAGTTGAAGTCGACCGGCTTGATGCCGTTTTCCTGCAGGTAGCGTCCGGCGGGGCTGTCGGGCTTGATCGCGCCGGCCGGCGAGATGTGGTCGGTGGTCACCGAGTCACCCAGCATGGCCAGCACGCGGGCGTTTTTTACGTCTTCAACGGTATCCGGCTCGCGCTTCATGCCCTCAAAGAAGGGCGGGTGCTGAATGTAGGTAGAGTCGGGCCATTCGTAGACCTGGCTTTGCGGTACGTTGATGGCTTTCCAGGTATCGTCGCCTTCGAACACGGCGGCGTATTCCTTGTGGTACATCTTGGTGTTGACCTGCGCCACGGCATCGGCGATTTCCGCCTGCGACGGCCAAACATCCTTCAGGTACACGGGGTTGCCGTCTTTATCGGTGCCCAGCGGGTCTTCGGCCAGATTTTTTTGCACGTTGCCGGCCAGCGCGTAGGCCACTACCAGCGGCGGTGAAGCGAGCCAGTTGGTTTTGACCAGCGGGTGTACGCGGCCTTCAAAGTTACGGTTGCCCGACAGCACCGAGGCCACGGTCAGGTCGCCGTCGGTAACGGCTTTTTCGATTTCTTCCGGCAGCGGACCGGAGTTGCCGATACAGGTGGTGCAGCCGTAGCCCACCAGGTTAAAGCCCAGCGCGTCGAGATCTTCGTTCAGGCCGGTGGCCGTCAGGTAGTCGGTAACGACCTTGGAGCCGGGCGCCAGCGAGGTTTTGACCCAGGGCTGGCTCGTCAGGCCTTTTTCCCGCGCTTTGCGCGCCAGCAGGCCGGCGGCCATCATCACGCTGGGGTTGGAGGTGTTGGTGCACGAGGTGATCGCGGCGATAACCACCGCCCCCGGGTCAAGCTTGAACTCCTCGCCCTTGTAGCTGACCGCCGGGCCGTCGGCGTGCTCATAGCTGCGGCTGACGCCCACAGCGGTTTGCCCGCCTTCCGAAAACAGCCGACCCTTTTCTTCCGAGGTCGTCGTCTTGTCGCCATTTTCCATGACCTTGGCAAAGGCCTTGGGCATATCACCGAGCGTGACGCGGTCCTGCGGGCGTTTGGGGCCGGCAAGGCTGGCTTCTACCGTGCCCATGTCCAGGCCCAGCGAATCGCTGAAGATCGGCTCAGCGCCCGGCTCGCGCCATAGCCCCTGCGCCTTGCTGTAGGCCTCGACCAGCGCCACCTGTTCGTCTTCGCGGCCGGTCAGGCGCAGGTAGCGCAAGGTTTCGTCGTCGACCGGGAAAAAGCCGCAGGTGGCGCCGTATTCCGGCGACATATTGGCAATGGTGGCGCGGTCGGCCAGCGGCAAGGTGTCGAGGCCATCGCCGTAGAACTCGACAAATTTGCCCACGACACCTTTGCTGCGCAGCATTTCGGTCACGGTCAGCACCAGGTCGGTGGCGGTGATGCCTTCGCGCAGCTTGCCGGAAAGCTCGAAGCCGACCACTTCAGGAATCAGCATTGATACCGGCTGACCCAGCATCGCGGCTTCGGCTTCGATGCCGCCCACGCCCCAGCCGAGTATCCCCAGGCCGTTGATCATGGTGGTGTGAGAGTCGGTGCCGACCAGCGTATCGGGGTAGGCAAGCGTCTTGCCGTCCTCTTCTTTGGACCATACCGTGCGGCCCAGGTATTCCAGGTTGACCTGGTGGCAGATGCCGGTGCCGGGCGGGACCACGCGGAAGTTATTAAAGGCGTGCTGGCCCCAGCGCAAAAATTCGTAGCGCTCGCGGTTGCGCTTCATTTCGAGTTCGACGTTGTCTTCAAACGCCGTGGCGTTGCCGAATTCGTCGACCATAACCGAGTGGTCGATAACCAGATCCACCGGCGACAGCGGGTTGATGCGTGCGGGATCTTCGCCGAGTTTTTGCACCGCGTCGCGCATCGAGGCCAAATCGACAACGCCGGGCACGCCGGTGAAGTCCTGCATCAGTACCCGCGCCGGACGATAGCCGATTTCGCGGCTGGATTTACCTTCTTTTTGCCAGTCCACCAGCGCCTGAAGGTCAGCACCCTCAACGCTTTCGTCATCGGCGAAGCGCAGCTGGTTTTCGAGTAGAATCTTGAGCGTCTTGGGGAGCCGGTCGATGTTACCCAGCGCGTCGGCGGCTTTGGGCAGGCTGTAATAATGGTACTGCTGGCTGCCAACGTCGAGCGTTTGGCGCGTATCGGGTATCTTGCTCATGCCACTCTCCTCTAATGACTAGACCACGGCTGGCTCGGCCTGGCGGGCGGCAATGCTGCCCGCAGCGGCGACCGTTGTTTTTCTTTAGCAGGTTTCCTTTAGTATGGCCCATCCTAGCCATATTAAGTGGGTGCTGGCGAGGACGGTTTCAAGGATCTTCGCCCAATGGCTAAGGCCGGCACCGGTAATGGCCTTGCGTTGGCGCCGGGTCAGGCACACCCTGCGTTTTAAAATACGCTTGAACACAAAATATTGTTGACGATGAAAGGTGGTTTCATGGAAGCGCGGCACGAACGTTTGATTATTCTCGGCTCCGGCCCGGCCGGCTACACGGCGGCGGTTTACGCAGCGCGTGCCAATCTCAAGCCGCTGTTGATTACCGGCATGCAGGCCGGCGGCCAGCTGACCACCACGACCGATGTGGATAACTGGCCGGGCGACGTAGAGGGTGTCCAGGGCCCGGCGCTGATGGAGCGGATGAAAGCTCACGCCGAGCGCTTTGATACCGAGGTGCTGTTTGATCACATCAACGAGGTGAGCCTGGGCGAGCGCCCGTTCACCCTGACAGGCGATTACGGCGTTTACACCTGCGATGCGCTGATTATTGCCACCGGCGCCAGCGCGCGCTATATCGGCCTGCCCTCCGAGCAGCAGTTCATGGGCCAGGGCGTGTCGGCCTGTGCCACCTGTGACGGCTTTTTCTACCGTAAGCAGGAAGTTGTTGTTGTTGGTGGCGGCAACACGGCCGTTGAAGAAGCGCTGTATCTGTCCAATATCGCCTCGAAGGTGACGCTGGTGCATCGCCGTGATTCGCTGCGTGCCGAAAAGATCCTTCAGGACAAGCTGTTCGAGAAAGCCGCCGAGGGCAAGGTGGTGCTGGAGTGGAACCACACCCTGGAGGAAGTGCTGGGCGACAATACCGGCGTGACCGGCGTTCGGCTCACGTCCACAGAAGACGGCAGCACCAAGGAGCTTGACGCGCCGGGGGTATTTATCGCCATCGGCCACAGCCCCAACACCGGTATGTTCGAGGGCCAGCTGACGATGAACGGCGGCTATATCGAAGTGACCTCGGGCATTACCGGCAATGCCACCGCGACCAGCGTGCCCGGCGTGTTCGCCTCCGGCGACGTCATGGACCACATCTACCGTCAGGCGATCACTTCGGCGGGCAGCGGCTGCATGGCCGCGCTGGACGCCGAACGCTATCTGGACGGGCTGGCCTGAGCCTCAATCAGCTATCCTAACGGCTGACAGGCGTCGGGCGCGTTCTCTACACGGCTGCGGCCTAGCTGGCTGAGAATCACGTCAGTGCCTCGCGCTGTAGCGGGAGCGCAGACGGTAAAAGTGCCGTTGTGCCCGCTGCTGTGGCCAAGCGAGTTGAACTTTACACGCCGCCAGCCACGGCTGTAGGTAATGCGGGCGTCACCGCCGGGCAGCACGCGTAGAATATTGGCCGGCTCAAGTGGTTGTGTGCTGTGTGCGACCACCAGCAGCGTCTGGCTCCAGTCCGTGCCGCAGGCGTTTTCTTCGTTTTCCTCTGTCGCCTGCGGGCACAGGAACACGTCGGTATTTAGCGTGATGGCCGAATGGCGCGCCAGTGCCAGCGCGCTTTGTAGCTGGCTGACGGCCACCCTGTGGGCGTTGCGCTCGTTAAACGCACGCATCTCCGGGTAGCCGACGCTGGCGAGTATGGCAATCAGGGCGAGCACCACCAATAGTTCTAACAGCGTGAAGCCGTACTGGGTTTTTGAACACCGAGTTTTTGAACACCGGGCCAGTGGCAAAGCGTATTGCTGCATGTTATCGCCCCTGCGTCGCTGCAGCGCGCTTGAGCGGTGCGGGCGGCATTGCCGCGCCACCTAGCGGGAGCTGCGTTATTCACAGGGTAGATGCTGCTAGCGCCGTTGCTGTAAGACAGGGCGTACGCCAGCGTGAGCGATAGCGTAAATTGTGGTAGCCGCGGGTTACCCCGCGTCGGCGTCCTGCTCGGCGAGAAAGCGGTCGCGGTGCGCGGCACTGCAAAACCATTCGGCGTGGTCGCGCAGCGCTTCGTTTTCGGGTACGTGGACGTCGCACCAACGGCAGCGCACCATCTGCCCGCCCTCGTGGCGGTGCTCGCGCGTCAGGCGCGCTTCACGGTCCATCTGCCACTCGCGGTACATGCCGTAAAGTTTCATGCCGGCGAAAAACAGCACGCCAAAAATAATCAGCCGAATGATCAAGAGGTTCATCCTTAATGTCTCCCGGTGTTGTGCCTGCGTGGCCTTTGCCAGGTGGCATTCCCTGCGGGACAATGCCACAAGACGCTGTTTAAGGACAGCGGTGAAAGCGCAAGCCGGCGCCAGTGACTGGTGCTTCAGACGATGGGTTGCCCGGCTTTTTCGACGTCAGATTTTCAATGGATTTCAACGCCCATGCAAGACTTAACGCTGGTTATGGCGCAATTTGACCCCCTGGTCGGGGATATCCCGGGTAACGCCGCGCGGGCCATCGAAGCCGTGCGCGAGGCGCGCATTGAGCATCGGGCAGATATCGTGGTCTTCCCCGAGCTATTTTTATCCGGCTACCCGCCCGAAGATTTGCTGCTGCGCCCGTCGCTTGAAGCGCGTCTGCGTGAAGCTCGCGCCACCATGGCGGAAAAGATAGTCCGCGATGTGCTGGTGATTATCGGCTACCCCGGCGTGCGCGAAGGCCACCGCTATAACCTGGCCGGTGTGCTTTACAACGGCCAATGGGAAGCCGAATACGCCAAGCAGGTGCTGCCCAACCATCAAGTATTCGACGAGCAACGTTATTTCGCGCCCGGCCAGGGCACGCTGGTGTACGAGCACAAGGGCGCCAAACTCGGGATTCTGATCTGCGAAGACCTGTGGCACTCAGCACCGATTGACGCCACGCGCGCCGCCGGTGCCGAGGTTATCGTGACGCTGAACGCCTCGCCGTATCATCAGGACAAACCCGCCGAGCGGCTGCGCCTGCTGGAAACCCGCGCGGCACAGGTTAAGTGCCCGGTGGTTTACGTTAATACTATTGGCGGTCAGGACGAGCTGGTGTTTGACGGCGGCTCCTGCTGCGTTGACGGTGAGGGCACGCTCAGCGTGCTGGCACCTTACTGGCAGCCGGGGCTGATGCCGGTGCAGCTACGCCAGCAAAGCGCTAGCGCCTGGGGCGTGATGCCCGGCGAAATCGAGCCCGACGTCGAACCCGAAGAAAGCCTGTACTACGCGCTGGTGACCGGGCTTCGCGACTACGTCAATAAAAGCGGTTTTGACGGCGTGGTGCTGGGGCTTTCCGGCGGTATTGATTCGGCGCTGTCGTTGGCTATCGCCGTGGATGCGCTGGGCCCGCAGCGGGTGCAGGCGGTGATGATGCCTTACCACTACACTGCGGATATGTCCCGCGAGGATGCCGCTCAGCAGGCCGCTATGCTCGGCGTGCATTACGACGTGATGCCCATCGAGCCAGTGGTGGAGGCTTTCATGCAGACGCTTGCCGGCGTGTTTGAAGGCACCGAACGCGATACCACCGAGGAAAACCTGCAGGCGCGCTGCCGTGGCGTGCTGCTAATGGCGATTTCCAATAAGAAAGGGCTGATGGTGTTGTCCAGCGGCAATAAAAGCGAAATAGCGGTGGGCTATACCACGCTCTACGGCGATATGGTCGGCGGCTATAACGCCATCAAGGACGTATACAAAACCTGGGTCTATCGTCTGGCGCGCTGGCGCAATACCCAGTCGCCGGCTATCCCTGAGCGGGTGATCGAACGCGCGCCTTCGGCGGAGCTTGCGCCCGACCAGCAGGACAGCGATTCGCTGCCCGACTACGACGTGCTGGATGCCCTTTTGCAGCGCTATATTGAAGGCGACATGAGCGCCGAGGCGATCATCGCCGCCGGCTTTGAGCGCGACGATGTCTATCAGGTGGTCAAGCTGGTGGACCGCTGCGAATACAAACGCCGCCAGGCACCGGTTGGCGTGCGCGTCACGGCCAAAGGGTTCGGCCGCGACCGGCGCTACCCGCTGGTTAACGGCTGGCAACCGGGTGAATAAGCGCCAGGCCGCTAGGCGTGTTTAGGCTGAAACTTGCCTTTTTTGAGCTGTTTGTGGTCGGGGGCGTTGTCGCGTAGCACCTTGAGCACTTCGCGAGCACGGTCGTCCATGCCGAGCCCCTGGTAGCCTTCCACCATGGTGGCCAGGGCATCGGCGGTGGCGTTGGATTCGGGGTAGTGTTCAAGCACCCAGCGGCCACGCTTTACCGCCGCCACATAGGCGCCACGGCGCAAATAGTAGTCGGCGGCGTGCAGCTCGTGGCGAGCCAGCAGCTCGCGCAGATAGACGATACGCTGGCGGGCATCCGGCGCGTAATCGCTTTGCGGATAGCGCGTCAGCAAATCGCGGAAGTCGTTGTAGGCATCGCGGCTGGCGCCCAGGTCACGCTTGGAGATGTCGATCACGCGCAGGCGCTCAAGGCTGAAGCGCCCGGCCTGCCAAGCCGCAAGGCCGCGCAGGTAGTGAGCATAATCGGCCTGCGGATGATCGGGATGCAGGCGAATAAAACGGCTGGCGGCGGCGCGGGTTTCTTCCCACTTGTTGTTTTCGTAATAGGCATAAACCAGCTCTAGCTGAGCCTGCTCGGCGTGGTTACCAAACGGGTAGCGCGTATCCAGCGCTTCCAGGCGTTCAATGGCGGTGGTGTAAAGGTTACGGTCCAGAGCGTCGCGGGCGAGCTCATAGAGTTCGCGTTCGCCGGTGTTGGCGTACTTGCCTTCATCAAATGGCGACGCGGTATCGTTACTGGCGCAGCCGGCGAGTAGCGTAAGGCTGAGCGCGACGGCGCCAAAACGGGTCGCTGCGGAAAAAACGCGCATGAAAATCCTCGTGACAATCAAGCCTTGATCACCGAAAAGCGGCGATGGCCGTGGTAGAATGAACGCAGTTGCCACACTATAAAACACCTCGACACAAAACGCAGGCACCGTCGGGTATTGCCTGATCGTTTAAGGACCCCTTTATGACTCGGATCGTTGAAGCCACAACGCGTGTACCGGCAACGCTTGCCGGTGTACGCCTGGACCAGGCTGCCGCCGAGCTTTTTAGCGACTATTCGCGCGAGCGCCTGAAAGCCTGGATCAACCAGGGAGAGTTGACCGTAGACGGCACGCGGATCAAGCCTAAAATCCGGCTGTGCGGCGGCGAAACGCTGGCGCTTTGCGCGACGCTCGAAGAAGAGCCGCATTTGACGCCGCAGGATATTCCGCTAACGGTAGTGTTTGAAGATGCGCACCTGCTCATCGTCAACAAACCTGCTGGCATGGTGGTGCACCCCGCCCCCGGAAACCCTGACGGTACCCTGCTTAACGCGCTGCTGCATTATCATCCGCCACTTGTCGAGATTCCCCGTGTGGGCATTGTTCACCGTCTGGATAAAGACACCTCGGGGCTGTTGATGGTGGCCAAGACGCTGCCCACACAAGCCGCGCTGATCGAGCAGCTGCAGGCGCGCACGGTATCGCGTCAGTATGACGCCGTGGTAAGCGGCAAGCCGATAGCCGGCGCCACCGTGGATGCGCCCATCGGCCGCCACCCCAAGGATCGCAAACGTCAGGCGGTGACTGCCGGCGGTAAGTCGGCGGTCACCCATTATCGCGTGGTCGAGCGCTTTCGTACGCACACCCACGTGCGCTGTACGCTTGAAACCGGGCGCACCCACCAGATTCGTGTGCACATGGCGCATGCCCGCTATCCGCTAGTTGGCGATCACCTTTATGGCGGGCGGCCCAAGCTGCCGCCCGGTGCGGCCGATACGCTCAAGGAGATTCTCCGCGAGTTTCCGCGCCAGGCGCTGCACGCGCGCCGGCTGGGGTTTATACATCCGCACAGCGGGCAAGAGATGACCTTTCGTGCCCCGCTGCCGGATGATTTGATAATGTTGCTCGACTACCTGCGTGAAGACCACGAGACCATGAGATGAGCGATGCGCTGGACCTGCACCCGACGCTGATTGCCCCCGACTGGCCGGCACCGGCGAACGTACGCGCGTTTGTTACCACCCGTGAAACCGGCCCCAGCCAGGGGGCGTTTGCCGCGTTTAACGCCGCCACCCACGTGGGCGATAACGCCGACCATGTGGACCTTTGCCGGCGCCTGCTGCGCAAGGAAATCGGCGATGAACGGCCGTTTCTGTGGCTCAACCAGACCCACGGGGCGCGGGTGCAGCAGCACTACCCGCGCAGCACCGCGCTGCAAAGCGAGATCCCCGAGGCTGATGCCGCCGTAGCCGACAACACCGACTACGCCTGTGTGGTGCTGACCGCCGACTGCCTGCCGGTGTTTTTTTGCAACCGTGCCGGCACCCGTGTCGGCGTGGCGCACGCCGGCTGGCGGGGGCTTGCCGGCGGCGTGCTGGAAGCCGCGGTAGCCGCGCTCAACACGCCGGCGGATGAGATCATCGCGTGGCTGGGGCCGGCCATTTCCAACGCCCAGTTCGAGGTCGGCCCCGAAGTGTTTGATGCCTTTGTCGCGGTGCACCCGCAGGCCGAAGACGCCTTTGATCACAGCCCTTACCGGCTGGGCCACCATATGGCCGACTTATACCGATTAGCGCGGCTGCGGCTTTCGCTGTTGGGCATTGATGACGTCAGCGGCGGCCACTTCTGCACCGCCGGTGAGCCGCGCTTTTATTCCTACCGCCGCGACAACGGTCAGACCGGGCGTATGGCAAGCGTCATCTGGCTTGGCTGACGCCTCGCTGTGAAAGGTATCTCCCCTTGAAACACGCTCTCTCCGGCGCCATTTAATCTATTAAGGTCGACAGACACAGGGTCACGCTGGGCGTCTTACCGCCTTGCACCCCCCAGGGAGAGATAATGCGATTCGATAAGTTTACTGCCAAGCTGCAAAACGCCATTGCCGACGCGCAATCGTTGGCCGTGGGGCAGGGACACAACCAGATAGCCCCCGTGCACCTGCTGCTTACGCTGCTGGACAGCGCGGATACCGGCCTGAAAGCGCTGGTGGAAAAAACCGGCGGCAGTGCCACGAAGCTGCGCGATACGCTATCCCGACAGCTGGATGACCTGCCGCGCGTTAGCCAGTTTGACGGCGACGTGCAGCCGTCCCGCGAGCTGATCAAGCTGTTCAACCTGACCGACCGCGAAGCGCAGAAGCGGGGCGACCAGTTCGTCGCCACCGAGCTTGTGCTGCTGGCAGCCCTTGAGGCCGGCGGCGACGTCGGCCGCGCGTTAAAGCAGGCCGGCCTCGAACGCCGCGCGCTGGATACCGCGATTGACAGCGTGCGCGGCGGCGCCAGCGTGGACGACCCCAACGCCGAAGAATCCCGCGAAGCGCTAGACAAATACACCCAAGATCTCACCCAGCGGGCGCTGGACGGCAAGCTTGACCCGGTGATCGGCCGCGACGATGAAATCCGCCGCACCATTCAAGTGCTACAGCGGCGCACCAAGAATAATCCGGTGCTGATCGGCGATCCGGGCGTGGGTAAAACCGCCATCGTCGAAGGGCTCGCCAGCCGCATTGTCAACGGCGAAGTGCCCGAAGGGCTGAAAAACAAGCGCGTGCTGTCGCTGGACATCGGCGCGCTGCTGGCCGGGGCCAAATTTCGCGGCGAGTTTGAAGAGCGTCTGAAAGCCGTGCTCAAGGAGCTTGGCGAAGAAGAAGGCCGGGTGATTCTATTCGTCGATGAGCTGCACACCATAGTGGGTGCGGGCAAGGCCGAAGGCGCGCTGGATGCCGGCAACATGCTCAAGCCGGCGCTGGCGCGCGGTGAGCTGCATTGCGTAGGGGCCACAACGCTTGACGAATATCGCAAATACATCGAAAAGGACGCCGCTCTTGAGCGCCGTTTCCAAAAAGTGCTGGTCGACGAGCCCAGTGAAGAAGACACCGTGGCCATTCTGCGCGGGCTGAAAGAACGCTACGAAGTGCACCACGGCGTGGATATTACCGACTCGGCCATTATCGCTGCGGCTAAACTATCCACCCGCTACATTACCGACCGCAAGCTTCCCGACAAAGCCATCGACCTGATCGACGAGGCGGCCTCGCGCATTCGTATGGAGCTGGATTCCAAGCCCGAGGAAATGGACAAACTCGATCGCCGCCTGATCCAGCTCAAGATGGAGCGCGAGGCGCTGAAAAAGGAAACCGACGCCGCCTCACAAAAGCGTCTGGAAGCGCTGAGCGATGAAATCCACGAGCTGGAGCGCGAATACGCCGACCTGGACGAAATCTGGAAAGCAGAAAAAGCCAGCATACAGGGCGCGGCGCAGTTCAAGGCCGATCTCGAGCAGGCGCGGCTGGATATGGAGCAGGCGCGGCGCCAGGGTGATTTAGGGCGGATGTCAGAAATTCAGTACGGCACCATCCCCGCGTTAGAGAAAAAGATAGCCGAAAGCAGCGATAGCGAGGAGGCCGATACCTCGGCCCACCAGCTGTTGCGCTCCAACGTGACCGAGGAAGAAATTGCCGAGGTGGTTTCGCGCTGGACGGGCATTCCCGTGAACAAGATGCTCGAAGGCGAGCGCGACAAGCTGCTGCGCATGGAAGACGCCCTGCACGAGCGGGTGATCGGCCAGGCCGAAGCCGTGCATGCGGTGTCCAACGCCGTGCGCCGCTCGCGCGCGGGGCTTGCCGACCCGCACCGCCCCAACGGGTCGTTTTTGTTCCTCGGCCCGACCGGAGTGGGCAAGACCGAGCTGTGCAAATCGCTGGCGCACTTTCTCTTTGATACCCAAGAATCCATGGTGCGCGTGGACATGTCGGAGTTCATGGAGAAACACTCCGTGGCGCGGCTGATCGGCGCGCCGCCGGGGTACGTAGGTTATGAAGAGGGCGGCTACCTGACCGAAGCCGTGCGCCGTAAGCCCTACTCGGTGCTGCTGCTCGACGAAGTCGAAAAAGCCCACCCGGACGTGTTCAACATTCTGCTGCAGGTACTCGAAGACGGCCGCCTGACCGACGGCCAGGGGCGCACGGTGGACTTTCGCAACACCGTCATCGTGATGACCTCCAACCTCGGCTCGGACATCATCCATCGTATGGGCGGCGAGCAAAGCGGCTCTGATACCCAGAACTACGACGCCATGCGCAGCGCGGTGATGGAGGTCGTGGGCAACCACTTCCGCCCCGAGCTGATCAACCGTATCGACGAAGTGGTGGTGTTCCACGCGCTGGGTCAAGAGCAGATTCAGGCGATTGCCGGCATTCAGCTGGAGCGCCTGAGGGCACGCCTGGCCGAGCACGACCTGGGGCTTGAGGTGAGCGACGAGGCCATGGCGCAGCTGGCGGTGATCGGGTTTGATCCGGTGTTTGGTGCACGCCCGCTCAAACGAGCGATCCAGAGCCGCATCGAAAATCCGCTGGCCCAAGATCTGCTGGCCGGCAAGTTTGTCCCCGGCAGCACTATTCACGTCACCGCGGAAGACGGCCAGCTCAAATTTTCCACGTCGTGAGGACGGGGTTGTGAAGACTTGGGCTGTGAAAACATAATCGAGCCGATCTCGAAAAGCCCTGCCGGCAACGCCGGCAGGGCTTTTTTGTGTTCATTTCTCGGTCGTGACGGGACAGGCGGTTGACAAGCCCAGGACGCTAATAGAATCTTGAGGTTCCTGATTTGCGGGCGCGGAACCCACGGGCAACCCCCTATCCCCGCGCGAAGGGTAGGCGTCAAGATGCCTCTACCCGCCGAAGGACTTCTGGGCTTGGGCTAACCGCCCAGCCTGGCCAACGCCCCGACGCGGCGATCTGCCGTGAGAGAGTGCAGACCCTAACCGGGTCTAATGCCAGGGTTTGTGGCATCAGGTGCCGGCGTAACCGGCAGCGGCATACCGCCGCACTCGATATGACAGGCATACGGCCTGCCAATGGCACTCGAGACCTCCAGGGGAGAAATACTGTGGAATTGCTTTCCGGCGCAGATATGATCGCCCGCTTCTTGCAAGATGAGGGCGTTGAATACATTTATGGTTACCCCGGCGGGGCGGCGCTGCATATTTATGACGCGCTATTTCGCCAGGACAAGGTCAAGCACATTCTGGTGCGCCACGAACAGGCGGCCACCCACGCGGCCGACGGCTACGCCCGCGCCTCGGGCAAGCCCGGCACGGTGCTGGTGACCTCGGGCCCCGGCGCGACCAACGCCGTCACCGGCATTGCCACCGCCTACATGGACTCGATTCCCATGGTGGTGCTGTGCGGCCAGGTGGCCAGCCACCTGATAGGCGAAGACGCTTTCCAGGAAACCGACATCGTTGGCGTGACCCGCCCGATCGTCAAGCACAGCTTCGCGATCCGCCATCCGTCCGAGATTCCGGAAGTGCTGAAAAAGGCCTACTACCTTGCTGCCAGCGGGCGCCCGGGGCCGGTGGTTGTGGATATTCCCAAGGATATGACCGCACCCACCGAGCGCTACGAGTACATCTATCCGAAAAAGGTCAAGATGCGCTCGTATAACCCGGTGACTCGCGGCCATACCGGCCAGATCAAAAAAGCCGTGGAGTTGATGCTCAAGGCCAAACGGCCGGTATTTTATACCGGCGGCGGTGTGGTGCTCGATAAAGCCAGCGACGGGCTGACCGATCTGGTGCAAAAACTCGGCTACCCGATCACCACCACGCTGATGGGCATCGGCTCCTATCCGCAGAGCGATCAGCAGTGCTTGGGCTGGCTGGGTATGCACGGCTCCTATGAGTCCAACATGGCCATGCACAACGCCGACCTGATCATTGCCATCGGCGCCCGCTTTGACGACCGCGTAACCAACAACGTCTCGAAGTTCTGCCCCACGGCCAAAATCATTCACGTTGACGTTGACCCCAGCTCCATCTCCAAGACCATACGCGCCGACGTGCCGATCGTGGGGCCGGCCTCTAGCGTTATCAACGAGATGATCAGCCTGGTGCAGGGCAAGAAAATTGCCAATCCTGACGCCCTTGCCGACTGGTGGGAGCAGATTGAAGGCTGGCGCCAAACGCGTCTTGGCAAGCTTTACGAGCCCTCGCAGCCAGGCGAGGTACTAAAGCCTCAGGAAGTTATCGAAGCGCTGTGCGAGGCGACTCGCGGCGAGGCCTATGTGACCACTGACGTGGGCCAGCACCAGATGTTTGCCGCCCAGTACTACAAGTTCGACAAGCCCAACCGCTTTGTCACGTCCGGCGGGCTTGGCACCATGGGCTTTGGTTTTCCGGCGGCCATGGGCATTAAGCAGAGCTACCCCGATGACGACGTCATATGTGTCACCGGTGAAGGCAGCTTCCAGATGATGATGCAGGAATTTTCTACCTGTAAGCAGTTCGGTATCGGGGTCAAAATCATCAACCTCAACAACGCCTCGCTGGGCATGGTGCGCCAGTGGCAGGATTTGAACTACAAGTCACGCCACGCGCAGTCGTACATGGAATCGCTGCCCGACTTCCACCTGTTGACCCAGGCTTACGGCTTTACCGCGATTACGGTCAATACGCTGGCTGAGCTGGCGACGGCGCTTGAGCGCGTGTTTGCCGATAAGCACGAGCTGGTTTTTTTGGATGTGAAGGTTGACCCCTACGAGCACGTCTATCCGATGCAGGTGCCGTTAGGCTCCATGCGTGACATGCTACTGTCGAAAACGGAGCGTACCTAATGCGTCATATCATCTCGATTCTGATGGAAAACGAACCGGGTGCCCTGTCGCGTGTGGTCGGCTTGTTTTCGCAGCGCAACTTCAACATTGAAACGCTGAACGTTGCACCCACCGAGGACGAGTCGATGTCGCGGCTGACGGTCACCACCGTGGGCGATGACCGCGTAGTCGAGCAGATCACCAAGCACCTGAACAAGCTTATCGACGTCGTCAAGCTTGTCGACCTGACCGAAGGCAATCACGTTGAGCGTGAGCTGATGCTGGTTAAGGTCAGGGCACAGGGGGCGGCGCGTGACGAGGTCAAGCGCACCGCGGAGATATTTCGCGCGCAGGTGGTTGATGTCACGCCAAGCCTTTACACCGTGCAGATTACCGGCGATGCCACCAAGCTAGACGCCTTTTTACAGGCCATGGCGCCGGTAGGCATTCTTGAAGTGGCCCGCACCGGCGTGTCCGGCATTGCTCGTGGCGACAAAGTGCTGACGCTTTAACGCATCGCGCAAAACCCAAAAGGCCGCTTTTAAGCGGCCTTTTTTGTTGTAGCGTATTGGTAGGAGTACCCAAAAAACGGGCATAAAGGCGGCTATGCCGCGCGATTGCTCTCCTGCGCCGCCGCTGCGCGACGGATCGCCCGGTGAACCGGCCTCTTACGCAATTCCGTGTGGCTCCTCTGTCCGTAGGAGGGCGGCTATGCCGCGCGACCGCATCCCCACCAAACCCGGCAGGCCTTTGGCCTGCATCGCCCGGTGAACCGGCCTCCTACGCAATTCCGTGTGACTCCTCGGTCCGTAGGAGGGCGGCTATGCCGCGCGACCGCATCCCCATTGAGCGTTCATTGGCCTCCTACGAAAACCTGACCAGTGGCTCGGTATCAATGCGGCGGGTGCTGGCTGGCCTTGAGCATTTCCCGGGCGTGGGCCAGCGTCTGGTCGGAGAGGTTGACCCCGCCGAGCATGCGCGCCAGCTCGCTGATGCGCCCGCCTTCGTCTAACAGCGCCATCTGTGTGCGCGTGGTGTTGCGCCGAGCACTCTTTTCGATATGCAGGTGCGCGTGCGCCTGCGCCGCCACCTGAGGCAGATGGGTCACGGTCATCACCTGGCCGTTTGCCCCCAGCCGGCGCAGCAGCTGGCCGACAATTTCTGCCGTGGCGCCAGAAACGCCGACGTCAACTTCGTCAAATACCAGGCTGGGAATGGTGGAGTGGCTGGCCGCGACCACCTGAATGGCCAGGCTGATCCGTGATAGCTCGCCGCCCGAGGCCACTTTGGCCAGCGGCCGCGCGGGCTGGCCGGGGTTGGCGCTGATGAAAAACTGCACGCGCTCAAGGCCATCAGCGGTGGGCGTGTCGCGTGGTTCAAGCGCAACCTCGAAGCGTGCTTTGTCCATCGCCAGAAACGCCAGCTGCTGCTGGACTTCGTCGCCTAGCCGCCCGGCGGCCTTGCGTCGCGCCTTGCCGAGCGCTTTGGCTTCGTGACGGTAGCGCTCGCGCAGGGCGGTTGCCTCAGTGCTCAGGGCATCAAGGTCGCCGCCGCTGGCGTTGAGCTGGTCAAGCTCGGCACGCAGGCGCGCGTGCAGCGTGGGCAGCTCGTCAGGCGAGACGTGATGTTTGCGAGCGATGCGGTGGGCGTCGCCCAAGCGCGTTTCGACAAAGGCCAGCCGCTCGGGGTCAAGCTCGGTATTGGCGGCCAGGTGATTAAGCTCGCTGGCGGCTTCTTCCAGCTGAATGCGCGCGTCGGCGAGTATCGTCAGCGTATTGGCTAGCGCCCCCTTGTCGCTTCCCGGAAGCTCGCTGAGCCGGCTGTGAGCTTGATGCAAAAGCTTAAGCGCGCCGCCGTTCTCGCCTTCACAGCAGTCAGCGGCAAACCGGGTGTCGCGCAGTATGTCGTCGGCGTGGGCCAGCGTCTGTTGATCGTCCTCAAGGCTTGGCAGCTCGTCGTCGCCCAGGCCGAGCTGATCCAGCTCTTCCACCTGATAATGTAACAGCTGACGCTTAGCCTCGGCCTCGTCGCCCTGATCGCGTATTTTTTGCAGCCGCCGGCGCACACCCTGCCAATCGCGAAACACCGCCGCAACGCTTCCGGCCTCGGCGTGCAGGCCGGCATAGGCGTCCAGCAGCGCCAAGTGTGTCTCTTCGCGCAGCAATGCCTGGTGGGCGTGCTGGCCGTGAATCTGGATGAGCCGCTCGCCCAGCGCTTTCAAGTCGCTGATGGCCGCCGGCTGGCCGTTGATCCACGCCTTGGAGCGCCCGGCGGCGCTGACCACGCGGCGCAGCAGGCACTCACCGGTGGGCAGGTCACGCTCGGCAAGCCACGCCTGTGCGGCGGGCAGGCGGGCGATGTCAAAGCGGGCGGAAAGGTCGGCGCGCTCACGTCCGTGGCGCACGCTGGCGGCGTCGGCGCGGCTTCCCAG
>Ga0307967_1000920_pt1 | contig 19255 bp, 22 predicted proteins | sample OrgLakmetagen648_FD_201828 | JGI IMG/M metagenome (GOLD analysis project Ga0307967, IMG submission 201828) | Saline water microbial communities from Organic Lake, Antarctica - #648 | ecosystem: Environmental > Aquatic > Non-marine Saline and Alkaline > Saline | place: Antarctica: Organic Lake... | reverse complement strand
CGGAACCCATAACGGGTTGCCGGTGGCCCGAGTGTCGGTCCTGCAGGACCTGCTGTCCGATCAGGCTCTGCACACCCTCCTGATCACGCCGGATGTGGATGAGCGGGGCTGTGCCAGCATGCACCTGAAGCATGCTCCTGACCACAGCCTGATTCTGTTTGACCGGGGCTATCCCGCCCACTAGCTCTTTGTTGAGCTACAGCGCTGTGAACAGCAATTCCTGATGCGCCTGACACTGACCCATTCCCGAGAAGTCCGCGCGTTTGTGGATTCTGGAAAAGACGACAACACCGTCTCCATGACGTGCCGGCACTGGGCCCGACAGGTCTGTGAGCAGTCCGGTGTTGATCCGGACACGGCCCTCCAGATCCGGCTGATCCGGGTGACTCTGCCCACCGGGGAAACCGAGGTGCTGGCCACGTCGCTCCTGGACACCGAGGCGTTCCCCACCGAGCTCTTTGCCGACCTGTATCACCGGCGCTGGGGCATTGAAACCGACTACCGCCGGCTCAAGCAAACCCTGAGCATGGAAAACGTCAGTGGCCGGACGGTCTGTGCCGTACAGCAGGACATCCACGCCTGCCAACTGCTCAAGAACCTGGCCCTGCTGATGCAGGCCCTGCAGCAGCCTGATATTGAGCGCAAAACCGCCCACCGAAAGCTGGCCTGGAAGGCGAACTTCACCCAGGGCGTGTCCCGTCTGAAACATACCCTCGTCGCCCTTCTGGTGCGGCCCAGCCGTGAAGCCCTGGATAACCTGTGGCGTCTGATTGGTAACAGCCTGAGTGCGGTTCGCCCCGGGCGGCGCTGCCCACGACGCCGAAAACGAAGCGTCACCAAAGGCTGTGAAGGGTACAAGCCGACTCGCTGACCGACACTTCCTCGACAGCGTTTAACAAGACTTCCCGACAAACTGTGCCAGCCACCGGTCGGATGGCGCTCGCCCTGAATACCGCTAAAACCGCTCTGCCACGCCCAGACACACCCTGTTGACACTCTTTGGAGCTGGTTACCGGGTTAGAATCCGGCTTTGACAGCCTGGTGCTTCACCAACAGGCTGCCTCGCTGCTGGTCATCTACGCTGGCTCAGCAGGTCGTGCTGGACTTTTGAGGCTTAAGTTGATGACATTGGGGTATGGTCTCCGTCCTCAAATCGCCAAGTCGCACCGCTTATTCCTCCTTCATCCTCGTCAGCAAAGAACACTAAGTCCCCGGTGATAGCTGTCTCTTTCAGCAACTGCTCTGCTAGCTGGAGCAGGCGGTTCTGGGCGAAAGATTGTTCAGGGTTCATAGAATATGACTCTCATGGTTTTGGTCGGTGTAAGCTAAGCCAGATACGAACGAGCCGTGGCAGGCCTCGTAATACGTTTCCATATCAGACGCCAGCACAGCGACATACAACGTCGTTTAAGCGTTGCTGGTTTCGATAAGCAGTTTGGCTGCTTGAATCAGATGCGCCTGATGATCAACCATGTTTTTGATAATCGTCTGCCGGATTTTGTCATCCAGGAGATCAAGTACCGGCCCGTCAAAGGAATTAAAGTTGAGGACGGTAGGTTCCTGGTTCGCTGCTGGGCTGTGGTAGTAACAAATCAGCCAGTCCGCCTCTTTATTTGCCACCGCGTTGCCATCGTTTAGCATTTCCTGCAATTCCAACTTTGTTTCTGATCTGGAAACCGGCAAGTCTGAATCACCCTCAATGCGTAAGCCGTAGTGGATAGCGTGATAGAGGTTCACGTATAAGCAGAGTTTTTCACCGCCAATCTCCCCAATCGCAAGCTTGATACCCACATGCTTGCCACCGCGGCTGCTGACGAAATAGTTCTCAGAAATTGCTCTAAGATTTTTACCGCCGTACACCGTAGGTTCCTCGCCAAAAGCGCTGGCCAGAGCGGCAGATAACTCCTCCCAGAATCGGAGCATAACTTTCGCCTTTGCTTTAGGCAGCGCTTTTTCGACATTCAACGCGGTTTCCAAGTCTTCGCGATTATTGGACAGGTTGTCGGCGATTAGGGTGGTCATAGAGGTTCCGGCTCCGGTGAGGTTTTCGAGTAGGCGCTTGTATTGAATCAGGGCGTAGGACAATTCCGGTTTGTGCGCACTGGCATCTGCGCAATCGCAGATCCACTGGCGGATGTCCTGTGAGAAGGACAGGCAATGAACATTCTCCTGTTCAAGGTTTCTGAGGCTATAGGTTGATGGGGCTTTGCCATCCAGTGTGAGGTAGACCAGTACCGCCGTTTTCCGATTTCCAGCCCGGCTGGCTAGCTCAGTATAATAGTCATGGAGCTGAGCCTTTTGATCTCCGGCGTCAATTTTCACCTCGATGCCAATAATCAGATTCTGCGACTCAACAACGATATCAACCCGTCGCTGATCCTCGGTGGCCAGCTCTCTCGTGACTTTGACCTGGCCACTGATCGGCATGGAGAGTTTCAGAACATCTTTAACAAAGGCACCAAGAAATTTTGCGCCTTCGCCGTGCCTTCCGCTCGGGTCCAGTAACTCCGTAAGGTATCGGGAGTGGGTGCGTGTTTCATCCCGTTGGAGACCAAGAATCGAGAAAATGTTGAACCGCTCGCCGTGACGGTTCGCATTCACCATGCATGTATCGACCAATTTTTCCAGACGATGAAACCTGTGAGTGAATTCTACGTTTTCTGAAGCATTATTGAGATTGCTCATACTGCTGCTTCCTTTCGGTGACTGCGTGTAAGGGAACGTACCGAGGGTACAGCAGCTTTATGCTGAGGTCGTCCTCGTGCGGGTCGTGTCCGTCTGTCTCATAGATGCCTACTCAGAGCTAATTCTTTTCAACAACGCATGCCCTGTCAGTAACTTGAAGCCGATTTCTCGATGATAAAGATTTTGGACAATCTCAACCAGGTCTTGTCATTTTCAGACGGTGATGGCGCAAAATATCAGTAGTCAGCAGCACTGCGTGCTCAAGTGCTCAAGTGCTCAAGTGCTCAAGTGCTCAAGTGCTCAAGTGCTCAAGTGCTCAAGTGCTCATTTAACGGTGACGATCTAGCATATTCACTTCTACTATTAATGCCCGTTCAACTTTGGCTGCATCGAGCGTCACAATAGAGTACACCCTAAGGGGATGGTTCAGTGTGACACCTAAAGGCGTCACTATAGGGTGTAAAATGTATTTTGTTACAGTATCATTATCGAAACCACCCTAATGTGACACAAACACTATGCCCCGTATCGGATATGCACGTGTTAGCAGTGCCAGCCAGGATCTAGATATTCAAATCAGAAAACTGACCGGCGCAGGTTGCGAGGTCGTCCGATCCGAAACGGTTTCTGGTGCTTCGCGCGATGGGCGCACCGAACTGGAGACTGTGCTTGAGTTTTTGCGCCGTGATGATGAGCTCGTCGTTCACCGACTTGACCGTCTTGGTCGTTCTACGCGTGACGTTCTGAATTTGGTCCATGAGCTGGATGCCCGGGGCGCGTCGTTGCGTATTCTTGAGCCCGATATTACAACCAAGGGTGACATGGGTCGTATGATGATCACTGTCTTGGGTATGGTCGCGGACATGGAACTGAAGTTTATAAAGGATCGGCAGCGTGCCGGCATTGAGGTCGCGAAGGGCAAAGGCGTCTACAAGGGCCGCCGGAAAGCGATCGATGAGATCGAAATTCACTCGCGCATCGCAACTGGTAGCACAAAGGCCCAGGTTGCCAGGGACATGGGCGTATCACGAATGACAGTTTATCGTGCCTTACAAAAGCAGCCGTCTACTGAGAATAGGTCTGCTTAAAGCCCGAAAGTGCCGTTCAACAAAGTGTCATAATTTTTCAGAAATTCAGAAATGAGTATGGCTTTCACTATGAGCTATGAGCTGTGCAGCGACAACTCTCTTGTCCGGACCCCGCCGGTGATTGAGCAGAATTCAGCAGACGGCATAGCAGCCGAACACCCATCGTAATGGTTGGCACACAGGGGCCTGAACCCGAAAATCAATGAGGAGCCTGTGCAGCTCAACGATTCCATATCCGACCGGACTGAGAAACGTTGGCGCAATATCAGAAGCCATCATCGGGGTAGGAGGAGGTAATCGGCCATCTTACTCTGAACGTTTTCGGGAAACGCCCTGTGCGGATCCGCATGCAGGGTGGTGTGGGGGCTGAGGGTTAGATACCCCCGGCTACCCGATTATAGATCATTAGAAAGTTGCGAATCTTTGAAATGCAGTACACTATCGCAAAGGTTGAAAAGCTTCGGAATCAATTCGTTGTGGCATTCTTCAACAAAGGATACTACGTTCTCACCTCCTACTATTTCAGGCTGAAATGTGATTTTTCCCTGCCCATCACGGCTGGGCTTCTTGTAGCTATATTCTTCGAATTTCAAGTGATTCCATTGATTTGAAATCCTGATTAGGTGCTTATGCTTTATGGTGTTTACGTAACCCTTCACTTTATGAAAGGTACTATCCATCAAGAGCCCTATTAGTTCATCATAAAAATCCATACCTTCGTATTTTCTTATGAAGTTTTCATGCCATTTAATGCTCGTAGATTCGGGGTCTTCCTTTACCGGGATGAATAGATTCAGCAAGTAAGGGAATGAATCAAGCAAAGCATGGAGGCTATTGAGAAATGCAGCAATATTAGCCTCGTAAACGTACCTGACAGGGACTGTTTCTCCAGCTCGCCGATAGACTGAAATCCTGTCAAACCTCAAGTTGGGTTCCGTCGCAGCATCCTCAAGGTTGACGTAATGATACTCGCAGTACTGGAGCCAACGATAAATCGACTGGGTGCACGCCTCCAGCTTCACGATTGAATGTAAGCGCCAATAAATCAGCACCTACATTTCGGCTCGCCGATTGCACACACTGAATTCCTCACCCATTCCACGAGGAATCAGCATGACCCCAACTGAACGAGCACACGTCTGGCAACAGCATATCACTGACTGGCAAGCCGCCGGCGTGTCCGGCAGCGCTTACTGCAAACAACAGTCACTGATCTATCATCAATTCGTTTACTGGCGCCGGAAGCTGATCCCGACTGTAGATTCTCTGGAGCAAGAGCAAGCGGCCACCGGGTTCGCTCGGGTTGTTTCTGCGCCTGGCGCTATCATCGGCGGAGCCGATGGTCTGACCGTGACACTGCCCGGTGGTATCTCCATCACCGGGCTGCACACCGGCAACATCGAGTTGCTCGGCGCTGTTCTGAGACAGCTGTGATGCGCCACCGATATTTACGCCCGTCCTTGTCGTTGCCAGAGATTTATCTGTACCGGGCCCCCGTGGATTTCCGTAAGCAGGCCCAGGGCCTGGCAGTCTTGGTTGAACAGGAACTGGGCCACAATCCGTTTACCGGAGCGCTTTACGCCTTCACCAACCGGCATCGAAACAAGATCAAGTGCCTGATGTGGGAAGACAACGGTTTTGTACTCTATTATAAGGCGTTGGCGGAGGAGAAGTTCAAGTGGCCTAAGGCCTCGGATGAGCTGATGCCACTGACGGGCGAGCAGATCAACTGGTTGCTGGACGGCTACGACATTGCCTTGTTAAAAGGGCACAAAATTCTGCATTATGAGGCTGTTAATTAGCCCTTTTCTCGTGCTTTAGAGCGTTGTTTTTGCTATACTTTGTTCATGAGATTAAAGCCTGAATCACCTTCAAAAACACCCGATATCAGCGGCCTTTCGGCCGCCGAATTGCTGTCGGTTGTCGAAGGTCTTCAGCAGGAACTGGCGGCCAAGAGCGCTGAAATCCAACAGCGCGATCACTATATCCAGATTCTCGAAGAACTGCTGCGTTGGAAACGGATTCAGCAGTTTGGCGCCAGCAGTGAAAAGTCCGTACACCAGATTCATCTGTTTGACGAAGCCGAGCTGGAAGTTGAGATTGATGTTCTGCGCGATCAACTGCCCGACGATGTTAAAGAGGAAGGTGCACCACCGGCCTCCCGTAAACGTCGGCAGCGTGGCTTCTCGGAGACACTGCTGCGCGAGCGCATCGAGCTGACCCTCAGCGACGAAGAAAAAGTGGGCGCCAGCAAGACCTTCTTCACCAAGGTTAAAGAAGAGCTTCAGCTCATTCCCGCGCAGTTGAAAGTTCTGGAATACTGGCAGGAAAAAGCCGTGTTCGAACAAGACGGCGAAGAGCGCATCCTGGCAGCTGCCCGCCCGGTTCATCCGCTGGGCAAGTGCACGGCCACCACCTCGTTGCTGGCGTACATCATCACCTCGAAATACGCCGATGGCCTGCCTCTGTATCGTCTGGAACACATGCTCAAACGCCTGGGGCATGAGATCAGTCGCACCAGCATGGCACACTGGGTTATCCGCCTGGATGACGTGTTCAAACCGCTGATCAACCTGATGCGCGAAGTGCAGAACAGCGGTGACTACCTGCAAGCCGATGAGTCTCGGATGTACGTTCTGAAAGAAAACGGTAAAACGGCGCAGTCTGATAAATGGATGTGGCTCACCCGCGGTGGCCCACCAGGGCAACCGTCGGTTCTGTTTGAATACGACCCCTCACGGGCGGGCAACGTGCCGGTGCGTCTGCTTGACGACTTTAAGGGCATCCTGCAAGCCGATGGCTACTCAGGTTACGGCAAGGTGTGTCGGAATAACGGCATCACCCGGATCGGCTGTTGGGATCACGCCCGACGTAAGTTCGTGGAGGCCACCAAAGCGGCCAAGCCTCAAGGTAAAGGCAAACCCACGAACGTGTCCAAAGCCGATGTGGCTCTGAGCCACATCAACAAGCTTTACGCCATCGAACGCAAGATCAAAGCGTTGAGTGTGGCCGAGCGTTACCGCATTCGTCAGGAACTGAGTGTGCCCAGACTGAAAACACTGAAGACCTGGCTGGAGGCCAACGCTGGCAAAGTCGCAAAGGGCACCCTGACACGAACCGCGATGGATTATACGTTGAACCAGTGGCCCACCTTGGTGGGTTACTGCGAACGGGGCGACCTACAGATCAGCAACGTGCTGGCCGAAAACGCCATCCGTCCATTTGCAGTTGGCCGAAATTATCCTCACCCTATAATTATGCAAGGTTTGTTGGGCTATTCCGGCGAAGGCCAGTGGCGACGAAGCTTTTAGCTGTGTTGTAGCTATCGAGCTTTGCATAAAAACAGTGTTTCCTGTGGGCTCGTCCCTAACCGCAGGAGCACACACCATGCCCGCCGATAAAACCCTCACAAACCTTGTTCGCTACAACTGGCTGATTGATAGTCCGCTCGAGAGCGTCGTTTCATTCTACATTAAGGCGCTGCGAGGCCAGCGCTACGCTGATCGCACTATCAGAATCTATTTGGGCTGCCTTGCCCATTTTGGTTTCTGGCTTAAAGCTGAAGAGCTCGAGTTGACGCACGTCGATTCATCCCTTATTAAACGGTTCTTGCGCGAACACCTCCCGGCGTGCACCTGTCCCGTACCCTGCTACGATTCTGTAGGCTGCTCCGGAGCGGCGCTTCGGCATCTGCTCAAAATACTGATGCGTTCACAGCCATCGCCAACGATGGCGAAGGATCCAGTGACGATCGAGCTCACTCGGTTCGACGGGTATTTAACGGATACCTGCGGGCTAGCACCGGCCACCCGTGGCAGCCGAGCTCAACACGTCGTGGCTTTCCTGACCCATGTGTGCGGCACCGACGCTCCAAACATCTCGCAGCTGTTGGCGAGCGACGTCGATTCGTTCTTTGCCACGCTGAGTTCGCGCCTGCGGCCGGCATCGCTGCGTATCGTGTGCAACAGTCTGCGTAGCTACTTTCGTTACCGTGCCGTGCGCGGTGACGAGACCGACGGGCTAGCGGCAGCGCTTCCACGAATCGCAGACTGGCGCCGGGCCACGTTGCCCAAGGTATTGTCGGACGCCGAACTAACGGCCTTTCTGGATGCCTTCGATCGCACGGACCCCGTTGGCCTGCGTGACTATGCCATCGCGCGCTGCCTGCTTGATCTGGGTTTACGCGGTCACGAAGTAACCTACCTCACGCTGGAGTCGATCGACTGGCGCAGGGCAATACTGACCATCAGCGGTACCAAAAGTAAACGCATTCAACAGCTTCCCCTGCCTGCGTCCACGGGAGAGGCGGTAGCGCAGTATCTGCGACAGGGACGCCCGCAGACGACGAGCCGCAGACTATTCGTCCGGCACCGGGCACCGCTAGACACGCCACTGAGCGTTCCGGCCATTCGCAATTCAATGAACCGCGCCTTTGTTCGTTGCGGTTTGCGCGATCAGTTCTGCAACACACACGTGCTGCGGCGAACGATGGCAACGCAGCTACAGCGCGCTGGGGTCTCAGTCAAAGAGATCGCCGACGTATTGCGTCACAAGAGTCTTGACACTGCCTACAGCTACGCCCGCGTTGACGTGGAGCAATTGCGCGCGATGGCACTGCCGTGGCCCGGGAGCCCGTCATGAGCGCCCGGTTGTCTTGGATGGCGCGGGTCGAAGCGTACCTGGCGTATCGTCGTCGTAACGGATTCGAGCTAACCATCGATGCAACGCAGCTTCAGTCATTTGCCCGTTTCGCGGATGAGGTCTCTCCTGAAGGGCATCTGACGGTGCCGCTCGCTGTCGCATGGGCACAGACTTCGCAGCTTAAGGCGTCGTTTACCTGGGCGCGCCGCATCGGGATTCTTCGCGGTTTCGCCCGCTTTTGCCAGCGCGAGGATCCGGCGACGGAGGTTCCACCACGAAGTCTCTTTGGTTCGGCCCACCGGCGTCTCATCCCACACATCTACACAGAAGCCGAACTGTGCACACTGCTTGAAGCCACGCATGGCTTGGCGCCCACCGAGGGATTGCGTCCAGCAACTTGCCGCTGTGTTTTTGGCTTGCTCGCTGCGACCGGGCTACGCATCGCCGAAGCACTGACCCTGACCGCGGCTGACGTCGACATGGACAGTGGCGTTTTGCATATCCGCGAAGCCAAGTTCCATCAGCAGCGTCTCGTACCGCTGCATCCGAGCGTTACCGACTCGTTGCGCGCCTATGCACGACAGCGAGATAGGCTCGTGCCACGGCCATGTTGTGACAAGTTCTTCCTGCGTGATGATGGCAGCGGCGTAAATCAGCCCAGTATGCTGTATGCCTTACAGAGGCTGTGTCAGCAATTGGACTGGCAAACGCGCGGTGACTATCAGCGTCACCGCCTGCATGACATCCGGCACACCTTCATCGTGAGAAGCATGCTGCGCCTCTACGAAGAGGGCGTAGATATTGATTGTGCCATTCTGGCGCTATCAACCTACGTCGGGCACGCCAAGGTGAGCGACACCTACTGGTATGTCACCGGCATTCCCGAACTGATGGCGATCGCCGCCGAACGCTTCCACCTCTATACGCAAGGAGAGACGTTATGAACCCCTTGCTCACCGCGCCCACCGAATTCGGCGCGTTGCTCCAGCGCTTCTTCGCCGAGCGCTTGATCCAGCAACAGAACGTCAGCCCGCGAACAGTCGCTGCCTATCGCGATACCTTCAAGCTCTTGCTGAACTATGCGGGACGCGCAACGGGCAAGCCACCTGCCATGCTGGCACTGTGCGATGTCGATGCGGCCTTGGTGCTGAATTTCCTCACGCATCTCGAGACCGAACGGCACAACACGATTCGTACGCGCAATGCACGATTGGCGGCGGTACGTGCCTTTGCTCACTACGTCGCCTCACAAGCGCCGCCTGCCCTGCATCTTGCACAACAGATTCTTGCGATACCTATGAAACGTTTCGAACGACCCATGCTTGAGTTTCTGTCTCGCGACGAGGTTCGCGCGCTGCTTGCAGCCCCGGGTATAGCGACCTGGTGCGGGCGCCGCGACACCGCCATGCTCACGATGCTTTACAACACAGGCGCTCGAGTTTCCGAACTGATCGGCATCCGGGTGACCGATATCACGTTGGCGGCAACTGCCTCGGTGCGCCTGCATGGCAAGGGCCGAAAACAACGAACCGTGCCTCTATGGAAGGAAACGGCGAAGGAAATTCGGCAGTGGCTGAAATACGCCGACTTGCATGTCGAGCAACCCCTCATTCCAAACCGCAGCGGATTGCCAATGACCCGCACCAATGTGGCCGAACGACTGAATCTGGCAGTCACCACCGCGACAAAGATGTGCCCACAGTTAGCAGGCCGCAGGATCTCGCCGCATACCTGGCGCCATACGACGGCCATGCACCTGTTGCAGGCAGGCGTCGATCTGACAGTGATCGCGTTGTGGCTCGGTCATGAAAGCCCCGTCACCACTCACGGCTATGTCGAAGCGGACATGGCCATGAAGGAACGGGCCCTTGCCGCCATCACCCCACCTGCGACTCAGCACAAGCGCTACCGCCCGACGGACGCACTCCTCCAGTTCCTGGAAAGTCTCTGAAACTATGCAAGCCTCCGCTCGCGCTCCGCCCCTGAAAACACCGCTTGTGCTCCGACGAACCTTGCATAATTATAGGGTGAGGATAATTTCGGTTATGCAAAGCTTCGCATAACCGAAAAGCATGGCTTTTTGCAGATACCTCCCAGGGCGCCCGTGCCAGTGCAACGTGTTATTCCCTAGTCGAAACCGCTAAAGCGAACAAACTGGAACCCTCGGTTTATATCCAGCATGTTCTGGAGCGCATTGCCGACGCTGACACGTTGGAGAAGCTGGAAGCACTGCTGCCATGGAACGTCAAACTAGAGCGGGTCTCAAAAAAAGTGCCGCAGTTCGACTGAGGGCAAGTGGGTCGGTTTAAGGGCGCTTACGATTGAATCGTTATCCTCAGCGCCAAGCTCCCGCTTTTTTAGCGATATAAATCTACCAATATCAAGCTGTTGTCCCACTTTTTCTTCTACCCCCCCCCCCGGTGATCTATAACGCCCGGCTCACGCGCCGATTTGAAGCCGCGAAGCGGCGGAAAATCGGTCGCCGTGCAGCCGATTGCTATACAAATCAATTCATTAAGACCAAGTTTATATAATGCGGTGCAATTCCATTCTCTTCACACCAAAGATCAAACCGATCTCGCTCGCAACATGCGTAACCACTCCCATCATCCATCGTCACCATGTGGGTGAGCGAGTGAATAGGACGAAGGTACTCGCCATCTTTCATAAACAGTCTTGTAGATATCAAGTTATCGGCGACTTCTTCTATTGAGGTTTCATGTTTTTCGTTGAGATACTCGCTCATCCCGTCATCCATGGCCAAATAGCCGCCATGCATTGCCATTATTTGTATAGACGAGACCTCGGCTGCCCCTAGTGCCGATGGTTCCCAAACGATGTCATCTTCTCTTTTGAGATGTTTTTCTTTGGGCTCCAGCGTATTGTACATCCAACCAACCTTTTCTCCGGCCCTAACAACTTTTGATATTAACAGCGGCTCGACATTATCCATGTGCAAACCATCGCCCCATGGCATTTTCAGATCAAAAAATGAAGAGATTTTAGACCACACAAGTTCGAGTATCAGTTTCGCTGCATTGTGACGGGTTGAGAAAACTGAAACCCATTCATCTTTTCCTCTAACTGTGATGAACGGGACCCCATTAGCTTTAACTAATGCATACTGACCAGAGGTTACTAAAGATGGAATGCTAGGTATCCCAACTCCGGCCCCATCCTTTAATTTTTTCTCCTCCAAAATATCGACAAATGCTGTTCGAAGCCCTTTTTCTGTTTTGTACCCATCATAGCCATGAATAATACTAACCGGCGCGAGGGATTCCTGGACAAGGCAGTAGAAGAGAACCCCCTCGTCCTCTGGAAGGCTGTGTATTCCACTGTAGCACTCTGGTGCAGTCTTGCCGGTAATCTGCGCAAAGTGGCGACGAGCGGAAGAAATATCTGGCTCATACCCTTCGTTGACCAACTTTTGCTCAAAGTTTTGCGCAAACTTCTTTCTGATACTTGCTAGATGTTCAATTGCATCCAAGTATTCTTGTTTCCTTAATGTCTTCTTAACCTCAAAGATACATAGCACATTCTCTACGCTATATATGTACTGCTCAGTTAGACCGTACTTCTGTCCTGAACCGTGAACGAGCATACAGTCAATTTGTTCAGGCAGCATCTCTCCGCCAACTGATATAAAACCAGATACGACACTCAAATCTAAGAATTTTGGAATCGAAAACTCTTGGTCTATTCCCTGTTTAGTTACCTCTTCATAGGCACTTCCTAGCGTTGGCATATGAGGCATATTGATGCCTGCCAGTTTGTTTATTTCTTCCTGGATGAATAGCTCTAGAAGCTCCGATGCTTTCGTAATCAATTGCACGCCCTCAGGCTTAGATTTCTGTATAACGCTTGCAGCATGCGCGCCCATGGAATGGAGCCGAAGGCGCAATGTAATGGGCGTCGCCGTGCCTGCACTTGTTAGCCGATGGCAACTGGATTTGAGACAAATCTCCATGCTGCTGTCATTCCAAGGCCGTTGGTTTCGGAGGATACAGCAGCCATAATTTTGTCGCCTTCGCTGATACCTATTTGTTGGATATGATCGATATCTAACTTTGCCAGATCAACGATAAACGGAAGGCCATTAGCGATATCAATTAAAGTAATTTCGGGTGGCTCCATTCGGAGATCAATTTCATCTACTTGATAGACTGAAAATCTAAGAACCTTCTCGGCGCCTAAGTTTATTGACAAGTCAACGCCAGTTACTTTTGAGAAGATGTTTCTGAACCTGATTATGGCATCTTCAGAATTTACGACATTATCAGAATTTCCAGATGCGCCCTCATGGGCAACAGCATCCATAATATTTATGAGCTTATTTGCATCTATTGAATTGTAGCTGGTTGCGCCAATGATTCTTGCATATACCGCTTTTAGCAGGTTGATTGCCTTTTGTGCGTCTGACCTTAGTGATGCTTCTGACTTTTTTTTGAAACCATCATTGAAGTGCAAGCAATCGTTCCTGAGCTTGCGAATTTCATGAAATTGATCAGACGTTTGCTTATCAAGAAGCCCCTTTTTGTGAAGGCTATCAATCCTGTCATTCTGAGAAAGCTTATCTAGATTGTTTCTCGTTTCATTGGCAAAGAATCTACAAAGATCTTCGGCGGATACGCCGATGAGCGCTATTGCGCTCTGATATGCTCCCAACGAGTAGGTGAACTCTGATTCTTTGAGTAGCTTTATGAATTCGCCAATCTTCTCGACAATACCAACGTCATCAATCTCCCAAAGACGATCGACAACTTGCTCTACATTTGATTCGAACCATTTTATGTATGCGTCCTTGGCATATTTTTTATCTCTTGCAATGGCCTTCTCTGCCTCACTTGCCGAAAGATGTGTGTAGTCATGTTTTCTTGCATCAACGTACATAAGCTATTCCATTGGCTAACGCTCCGCTAATGTGCGCCGCCTGCGGCGTCACCATTAAGCGGCTTGTTAGCAGATTCGGCTTGAAGGCGCTCAACTAGCCACACCTTGATGATTGACTGGCGGGTAACGCCAATACGCGCCGCCTCACGATCCAGTGACTCTACGACCCAAACAGGAAAGTCCACGTCGATTCGCTTTTGTTCCTGATTGACACGGCGGACCGTGGACAGATCAAGGTCATCAACAATATCTTCCTGACCTTCCTCGAATTTTTTATCGAAGTCTTTAGCTTTCATAGAGCTCAACCTCCTTCTTGCGGGAACGCCTGACTGAAATCAGGCGAATACGGCTTTCCCTGTATGTGACGACCGCCGACCAGTGTCTTTCACCAATCTTGCCTATCAGCAAGAATCTTGGCTCGCCCTCTGAGTCAGCAGTTGCGTGTGGCATTACCAGCAAAGGGCCATGGCGTAGCGCTAAAACTCCAGGGATCAATCAAGCATTGTCTTTAAAATATTTGAAATCTGAGGGGCTTTATTCGTTGCGTGATGGTTGGATCAAGCTTCACTATCCTAAGTGAAACGCCCTGTGCGGACCCGCATGCAGGGTGTTGTGGGAGCTGAGGGTTAGATACCCTCGGCTACCCGATTGTACCTGTGAATAGGAGATACCTTAAGCTTAGCACTCGCTTCCCCTATTCTGGTTGCGCTTAACCGCGTTTACGGCTCGAATCAGTTGGTATCGAAAATCGAGAACCTGATGGTGAATCTCAGTAGCGCGATCGGTGATGCGCTTCATTTCGAGAGTTGCGTCCGACATATGAGCCTCGTTTTCCAATTCGCCAATCGTAAATAATAGCGACTGGTGGGCAACCATGTTTCGTTCCTTTGTGATTTCCCGCAATTGTTGATGCAGCACGGAATCTTCATTAATTTTTTCAAATGCTTTGACGAGAGGACTGAGCGGAAGTTTGCTTATGTCGCTTACCTTGTACTTGATGGGAAAGTGCTGCGATACCTCCATCCGAGCAATCTCAATTGCTGACAGAATACACTCCTTCAAAGTCTCTTCGATGAACTGGCACTTTTCTAACGCTCGGCTCAATTCATCTTTATAAGCTCTCTCATGCTCCGACATCCACTTCCCTTCATTATGGGTACAACGCCCGGCTCACGCGCCGGTTTGGAGCTGCGAAGCAGCGTAAAATCGGTCGCCTTGCAGCCGATTGTTATGTTTTAAACCTTGTCTAAGCCAACCCATTTTCGGCCTGCCGATTGAGTGATAAATACCTTGTATTTTTTCCCAGTTTTTACTGCGGCTCTTTTGGCTTTAGCAATCACAGCTTCTAAATCAAAATTTCCTGAAATGTCATACTCTGCATCAGGCAGTTTGTACGTGACGCCGTCACTGGAAGTAATTTCATCAGTGAACCCTTCTTGATCCATGTACGTGTATAAATCGTTGTAGTCCTCCCAATCTGCATCATTCAGAACAATTCTTGTTGTGAATTTTTTCACTTTATTCTCCTTCTAGAATATAAATCGACGAGAGTTCACAAGCGTCTGGCAACCATAGGTCGCCAACTGCTGCGACTGGCTATTTTTTGGGAGCCCAACCATTGCACTCAGCGATAACTTGCCATTCTGGTTTGTCACTTGATACCGCCTTTTTGCAATGCTCAATCAGATTTTTAACGGCTTGATCCGTAGCATTGTCCAAGCATGTGGGTGTCGATTTCCCTTTCTTCACCTTCGCATGAGCATCCTGCAGCGAGCCTATCGCTTTATCTATCTTTCCCAGCAAAATGTTATCTTCTGTTTTAGCTCTGATTTTTCCGAGTGCCGTGATATGTGTGGCGATGGTTTTTGCTTCTTTCGTCGATTCGAGTACTTTCTTATATAAACTCAAAACATGCTCCTTGTGCGAAATTGGGGGAAACATAACGCCCGCAGCACGGGCAAAATTGGAGCGCAGCGGAAATTTTGTCCCAGTGCCTGCGCTTGTTAGGCTTCTTTACACTGGAGCTTCTGCTTTATCTCCGGATATTCGAGCCCGTCTTTCTTCATGTAAATATGTACCGCTCTATGGCAGTTTGGGCACAGCAACGCAAAATCATCCTGCCTTACAATGTAAGCAGAAGAGTAGGTTGAGATAGGCACCTTATGGTGCGCCTCTATGTATTCGACGCCATACCGCTCGGAGAAGTTGATATGACAAATGTCGCAAACCGAAGTGCAGTTCGCTTTAAGAGACTTGACGACCCCTTTATTACGCTCAGCCATCAGGTGCGTAACGTACCTTCTGCCGCCCTCTTGATACAGCGCCTCTTCCTGCGGTGGAGATTGTTCTGGCGCGAAACCAGTCCCGCGCTCCAGTACAACGTATTTGCTCTCGATTTCAGAGACGGAAAAAGCACCCTCATAAATCCAGGAATCACCGCTCTCTGTGAAGAGCAATACAGGATACTGATACTGAGGTTGATTAATGAGTGCCGTATTTGCCTTTTTCGAGTATGAAACTTCGCCGCCTCTGGCCTTGAACGAGTAGTGATATGCAGTCTTGTTATCGCCTGCCCACCCATCCTCTTCATATGACCCTAGCCGCGTCTTGATGATCACTGCATGGCACGCCGGTGGTTCGCCAATCCAGTTGATTCCCTGCTGAGGTGTGTTCTTGATTTGTAATTCTTCACCCCCCCCCAGTACTGAGAGCCAATAACCTTCGAGTACTGAATTAGGTCAAAGAGATTGCGCTTCGTAACCACATCTCCCGCGGATAGCAGAAATAGATCTTGTGGCTTCTTCAACTTCATGTGCACATCCTCTTCCCGGAAGCCTAACGCTGAGCACAGCGGCGGCCCGTCAGGGACGTCCGGCGGCCACCGGCCGCGCACTGCTACGACTTGTTAAAATGCATTTTCAGCCCCGATGTAGTATCCCGAGGCGACGATTATTACAGCTACAACTAGGTTCTTTAGGTAGCCACTTGCCTCAAGAAACCGGAAAGGAACAGCGCAGACCAATCCCCAACCGAGAACACCGCCAAGTAGTATTGCTGCAACGTACGCAACAATTCCCGACCACCAGTTTACAGCGAAACCGACGTATATTGCTGGCCCAACGGTGCAAAGTAATACCCACATATTCTGGAGTGGTGTCATGACGACTCCGAGTGCAATTTAACGCATGCAGTTGCGGCAGGTACGGAGCGCAGCGTAGTACCTGTCCGACAACCTGCACTTGTTAAAAAACAGCCCCGGCCGCAGCACCGATGACCGATACAACAGCAGGATGATCCAGTAATTTCCGGAGCATGCCTTTGGCTTCTTCCTTTTGATCAGGTGGGAGATCAGCAGACTCAATTTTCTTCACCAGAGCTTCAAAGGAATTCACAATGTTCTGGGTGTTATGGTCGCCGACCTGAACTGACTGAGCCCCATGAATATTGATAGTGTGTCCGGGTTTCTGCATTTCAGATTGCCCGCCTTTGCGATACTTAATTTGGTAATGCGCCCCCATGCCAGCGACACCACGTTTATAGAAGGTAGCCTCAGTGACTACACAACGCTCGTCTTTACCGCTGGGTAACTCACGAAGAATTACGTCGCCTTCTTCTACATCTGCCTTCTCATCGAGAATGAAAATGGTCTTGCCGGGAAACGAAGCCTTATATGGACCGAGTACAGGTCCATCTTGCTTTTCGATTCGAGCGTCATCCTCGAACTCCTTTAAGATGTCCATGATTTCTCCTTTTAACGCCAACAGCACGCGCGGCTGCGAAATGGAGGCGAAGCCGCAATGTAGTAGCCGTCGCCGTGACTGTATTGGTTAGGCCGTCACCCTAGCACAGAGCCTTCGCGCTCAATGAAATCGAGCCATTTCTTGAAGTCCTTTTCCGACATTTGCACCAAACGTTCAATGTCCTTACTCGATTTAACCACACCAAGCATATTGAAAAGTGCAGCAAATGCGGTGACTTGACAGTGGAAAGACGCCAGTGCTGGGCTCTTCAACAAGTCCAGTTTTGCTGAGATTGGTGCGTGTTCCTGATATCCATCTGGAAGCGGCAAGTTATTGGGAACACAACCCTCGATTCCTTTAAGCAAGTCATGGCAGTTTTCCAGAGCATACCGGAGCTTTTCGCCAACGTAGTTGAGAGGCGGCCCATTTCTTGACTCGTTTTTTCCGTAGGCCGGCCCATTTGTATTTCTCATGAAGTCATCAATATCCATGTTCAACCTCTTCTGATTTACTGGCCTAACGCCAATGTTTAGCGGCGCCCATGTAGCGCAGCGAAATGGACGTCCGGTGTAGGGCCGAAGGCCCGGAACGAACTACAACGACTGGTTATGTGTTCTCAGACAGTCGCACCCGCTCACCAGCAAACCACTTGCCCCAGAAAAGATACGCATCAACCGCGCTGTTGCATACGGCCACCTTTTGGCCAGATTCGGTAGTGAAATACCATTCAGGCAGATCTTCGCCTTCAGTTGGCTGGTCATAGAGAGCGCGCTTTCTTGTGGTAAAGCTCGAATCTAGCCTTGCCTGATGTTTTACGTCATTTGAAAATGATCTGACAGCATTGAGTGCAGCGCCCTCAACGGGATAGTGCTGAATCACCTCGCCAATCAAAGCGTTTGCACTGGGAAACTTTAACTTTTTCGCCACCTTATCCGCTTGATGGTTCAAAGTCAGAGCGAGATTAACCAACTTACGAAAAACCCTGGTGAGCTTTGCTCTGTCACAGACCTCATTGGATTGAAAATCCCAGTAAAAGTCAGTGAAATTCGGATCAACAATTTCCCTGAAAAAGCCGAGTGTGTCATCCAGGTTTAGGTTTCCCACGCGCGCTCCTCACACATAACACCTAAGCATTTAATGGTCGTGCGCAGCATGACCTTTAAATGTCTGTTGGACTAAGCCGCCAACTCCGCAGCTATCGAACGATGCTTAAGGATAAAGTAATTTGAAGGCCGGACCGGAACGGTACATCTGAGGCCAGGTACGAAGCAATGGCGGCGGGTTTTGGTCTCATTCGATCCTTCACGAGGCGGTTCCTTGTTGTGATTACCCTCAGATTAGCCCTCAGGTACCCGTTTTTCCAGCGTTGGCCCGCAGAAACGCTCAGTTCCTTTAGAACTGCTGTTTTCCACGCATCCAACCAGGTGGGGATGGGTTAGCCCGTTAGGATCACCGCTGGTTTAAATCGTGGGATCTGACGAATCATACGAACCAGACCGTTGTCACAGAGGGGGCAGGGCCAGCACCGCTGAGACACCGGGCTCTCCAGTGTCGCTTCTGGTTTGGGCGGCTGCGCTAAGCAGTGCCGGATAACCGCCAGTTTTCGTCGCCGGGTTCGGTTGCTCAGGTAACCAAAATGACGAATTCGCATGAAGCCTTTGGGCAGAATGTGCATCAGGAACCGCCGCACGAACTCCTGTCCCTCCAGCCATTGGGTCTTAATTCGGGAACCATCGCGGTAATCCTTATATCGGAACGAGACCTGATCCCCCTCCATCGACAACAAGCGCCCGTTGCTGATGGCAATTCGATGACTGTAGCGAGCCAGATAATCCACCACGCTATCGGCCTGGTTTAGGCAGTGTCGAGTATAAACAACCCACTCCTGTTGCATCAGGCCGTCGAGCACACCATCAATCTCAATGCTGTTGGTAACCCGGTGCAGTTCACCAGCGTTTGAGGAGGCTCTCAGCAACGACACCATGCGCCCTCGAAAACGCCGGGATAAGGCCTGTACCGGGAACAGGTAGTGGCTTTTTGCCTTGTGCCAGTCACCGGTGCCGGTCAACACCCCGCCGGGAATCAAGCAATGCACGTGAACATGACGGCTCAGGTTCTGTCCCCAGGTGTGGAGCACCGCTGTCATGCCCAGCTCGCCGCCAAGGTGCCGGGTGTTGCGCCCAAACTGCTTAAGCGTGTCCCAGACTG
>Ga0307967_1000908_pt1 | contig 19349 bp, 19 predicted proteins | sample OrgLakmetagen648_FD_201828 | JGI IMG/M metagenome (GOLD analysis project Ga0307967, IMG submission 201828) | Saline water microbial communities from Organic Lake, Antarctica - #648 | ecosystem: Environmental > Aquatic > Non-marine Saline and Alkaline > Saline | place: Antarctica: Organic Lake... | reverse complement strand
TGGGCAGGATCCGCGCATTGGCGACAAAAAGAGCGTTTTATGTTTGTACTTTCAAAGTTTGCTATCGCCATTATTTCTCCTCTGGGCTCCGCCTTGCTGGGTGGTTTGCTGGCGATGGTTGCCGGTTACCAGTTATGCCATCCGCGGTTACCTTGAAAGTCACCACCCGGCGACCGACGCCAGTGCTATCGTGGTTCTGGGTGGCGGTACTGCGCCACTTCGCTACGGTTCATCCTACCCCGATCTTGGGCCGGCTTCAGACCGGGAATGGCACGGAGCCCGTTTGTATCAGGTAGACAAGGCGCCCTTGATTATTTTGAATGGTGGTCACGACCCACAATTCAGTGCCACGTCCTCCGCTGAGTCAATGCGGCGGTTTATCAGGGCGCTGGGCGTGCCGGATTCGGATATCGTTCTGGAAGAGGAAAGCCGGAATACAACCCAGAATGCCGATTTCACCGGAGACATTCCGGCCGCCACCGATCACGAAGTCGTTCCCTTGCCGGGCTGGCGCAAATGGCTGCCAGATACGGCCGCGCTGGACGGGAGTAGTCGGGCAATCAAGGAAATTGTGGGGCGTCTGGTGGGTAGGTAAGGGGTATAATGGGCCTGAAATATCGGCCATAATTGCGGTGTGCACGATGTTCTTAAATTAATGACACATAGGGTTTACTCAGTTCTGACTAAGATAAACACAAATTGCCCTGGCCAAGTGCTGTAACAGATTAGAAGGAATCAACTGTTTGAATAGAGATAAGACGGCTGAGCGCGGGCGCAGTCACTTTATGATCAGTGCATTTTTGAGTTTGCCCCGTTTTCACAAGCGTTTGGTGTCCGTGCTCTCGGATGCCTTTTTCCTCTTTCTTGCAATCTGGGCGGCTTATGCCCTGAGACTGGAACAGCACCTCTGGGTGCCCAATCGCGACCAGATGCTAGTGTCAGCGATTACCGTGGTATTCACCATCGGAGTGTTTATCCGTCTTGGGCTTTATAGGGCGGTGATTCGCTATCTGGGCGACAAGGCGTTCCTGACGATTATTTACGGCGTTACGCTTTCAGCCATTTCGCTGATTGTTCTGGGTTACCTGCTTCAGGTGTTTGTGCCCCGTTCCGTGCCTATCATTTACGGCGCCCTGGCGTTTCTGTTTGTCAGCGGTACCCGCCTGGGCGTTCGGATGATTGTGAATCATCCCAGGCAACGTGCCAAAGAGGCGGTGGCGATTGTGGGCTCTGGCGAAACCGGTATGCAGCTGGCCTCGGCCCTGGAGCAGGGTACGGAATACCGCCCGGTGGTGTTTGTGACCTTTGAACGGGCCAACCACAAGTCCCTGATTAACGGTTTGCCGGTGATTGGCATCAGCCATGTGGCGAAGCACCTGCCCAAATACCGGGTGCAGCGCATTCTGCTGGCGCTGGATGTGGATTCCGGTGTGGATCGCAAACGGCTGTTGAAAGAGCTGGAACCCCTTTCCGTGCCCGTGCAGACGGTACCGTCCATGTCGGAACTGGTGGCGGGGCAGGCGCGCATTAACGATATCCGCGATCTGGAACTGGAGGACCTGCTGGGGCGTGATCCGGTACGGCCGGATTCAGCCATTGTGGCCCGCAGCCTTTACAACAAGGCGGTGATGGTGACGGGGGCGGGTGGTTCGATCGGCTCCGAGTTGTGCCGGCAGATTATTCAGCATCGCCCGCGGGTGCTGGTGTTGTTCGAGCAGTCCGAGTTTTCGTTGTATGCCATTGAGCGGGAGTTGCAGGCCATCAACCGTATTGAGGGCCTGGGTGTGGAGATTCACCCGCTGCTAGGCAGTGTGACCCATCGCCGCCGGTGCGAGACGGTGATGAAGAGCTTCCAAGTGGAAACCGTATACCATGCCGCTGCCTATAAGCATGTACCTCTGGTGGAACAGAATGTGATTGAGGGTGTTCAGAACAATGTGCTGGGCACCCTGCACGCGGCCGAGGCGGCCATTGCGGCCGGCGTTGAGCGTTTTGTGCTGATTTCCACCGACAAGGCGGTTCGCCCCACCAATGTGATGGGCGCTAGCAAGCGCATGGCGGAGCTGGTGTTGCAGGGGCTGGCGGAGCGGCAGCGTGGCACTGTGTTTTCCATGGTGCGGTTTGGCAATGTGCTGGGGTCGTCCGGCTCTGTGGTGCCGCTGTTCCGTGACCAGATTCGGGACGGCGGGCCGGTAACCGTTACCCACCCGGACATCATTCGCTATTTCATGACCATTCCCGAAGCCAGCCAGCTCGTGCTGCAGGCCGGCAGTATGGGGCAGGGTGGTGAGGTGTTTGTGCTGGATATGGGCGAGCCGGTGCGCATCGCGGATCTTGCCCGCAAGATGATCCACTTGATGGGGCTGGAGGAGAAAACCGAGGATGATCCCGGTGGCCATATCGAAATCCTGTTTACCGGCCTTCGCCCGGGGGAGAAGCTTTACGAGGAGCTGCTGATTGGTGATGACCCGCAGGGTACCGCTCACCCCCGGATTTTGATGGCACGGGAGGCTTTCATGCTCTGGGAACAGGTGGAAGAGGTTCTGAGCCAGTTGCAGCGTGCCAGTCAGGCTTTTGACTGTGGTGCGTTGATTGAGGTGCTGAAGAACGCGAAGACCGCCTATTCGCCGAATGGCGAGCTGGAGGACCTAGTTTGGTGTAACCGGCGGTCGGATGTTGTGGCGGAAGGCCGCGAGGATGACAAGGTGCACCGGTTGTCGGTGTAGGAATCTCGACCCCGGGTGTGCCGGTATCTCTTGAATTAGAGATTATTTGAGGACTAATGATGTTTTTTTGCCACTAAATCCACGAAAGAACACGAAAGTAAAACCAGAAAATATTCATTTCCCCCTGGATCTCCCGGCCAACCAATTCGCTATCTTTGTCCTTTTTTCGTGTTCTTTAGTGGATTTCGTGGCTAAAAAAGGTCTTTAAAAATAGGGATGTATCATGCTCAAGGAAAAAGAGCTGTGTTATCGCATTACCGGTTGCGTGTATGAAGTTTATCGGCATCTGGGGGCGGGCTTTCTGGAGTCGGTTTATCAGAAAGCACTGATTCGGGAGTTGCAGCGGGCCGGGCTGGCAGTGGCGAGCGAAGTGCCGGTGGTTATTCGCTACAAAGGCGAGCCCATTGCCGAACATCGGTTGGATCTCCTGGTGGAGAACTCGGTTATCATCGAACTCAAAGCCCAGCAAAAGATGCCGCTGTCGGCAGAGCCGCAGCTGATCAACTACCTGAAGGCTACCGGGAAAGAGCTTGGGCTGTTGGTTAATTTTTCGTTTCCCAGGGCAGTGGTGAAGCGGGTCGTATTATGAGGGACTTTCCCTGTTATGATGGGTTTAAAGTCTTGCCGGTGGAGGAACGCATGTACGCTGTCGAATTTGAAGCTGATATTCGTGATGGTGTAGTCAAGATACCTGAGCAATACGCTCGTTTGAAAAATACCCATGCTCGAATAGTGGTTTTGCTTGAGGGTGAAAGCTCGGATTCAGAGCTGCGTGCGCTTTCAAACCATGCGGCGGGGAATGTTGAAGAATGGAAGGATCCAGCAGAGGATGAAGTATGGAAATAGAGCAGGGAGAGCTCGTGCTATGCGAATTTTATTTTTCAGATCTTGGTGCCAGTAAGCGAAGGCCAGTTGTCGTTTTTCGGGATAACCTTCCATTTGATGATTTTGTTGGCATTCCAGTGAGTAGCAAGGTTAATACGTTGCATGCTGACGAGTTCCTTTTGGAGCCTGTTGATCTGGTTGAGGGAGCACTTCCTAAACTTTCAAAAATTATGGTCAGGAAGACATTTGTCATCTCAAAGCATGTAATTATTAAAAGATATGGTGCGCTGGCTCCAGCACGCTTTCAGAAGTTGCATTCGGATTTTTGTCGATACTTCGAGTGCTGTTGAATCGTTTGCGAGTACATTACCTTCATCCGCAGGGCTGAGTGCATGCTGGACGCGGATTCGTTGGTGGATGTGTTTCAGGATCATTGACGATAAGTTCGTGTATTCAAAAGCAAGGTAGCTGTTAAATGACTGAAAACGTTGTCTGGCATCACCAGAAAGTTACCCGGGCGGACCGGGCGGTGCCCAAGAATCAAAGCCCCTGTCTGCTGTGGTTTACCGGCCTGAGCGGCTCTGGTAAATCCACCATTGCCAATGCGCTGGATGTGGCGCTGTATGAGCGCGGTTATCATACCTTTTTGCTGGATGGCGATAACGTCAGGCACGGGCTGAACAAGGACCTTGGGTTTTCTGATGAAGACCGGATTGAAAATATCCGCCGTATTGGCGAGGTCAGCAAGCTGTTTACGGATGCCGGGTTGATTGTGCTCAGTGCGTTTATTTCGCCGTTTACCAGTGACAGGCGCTTAGTGCGTAACCTGTTCCCTGCCGGGGAGTACATCGAGGTGTTTATGGATACGCCGCTTGAGACGTGTGAAGAGCGGGATCCCAAAGGGCTTTATGAAAAGGCCCGCGCCGGCAAAATCAAGCACTTTACGGGTATTGATTCGCCTTATGAGGTGCCAGAGCGGGCAGAGGTGCGCCTGGACACGTCGGTGATGTCGGTGGATGAGTGTGTGAACCGGCTAATCGACTATCTGCTTCAACGACAACTGATTTTTACCCCGCCGCAAACCACCGGAGCGTAAATCTTTATGGCATGGGAAGCCATTGTTACGCTGCTTACCCTGTTTACGGTTCTTGCCGCCCTGGTGATTACCCGGGTATCCGCCGACCTGGTGCTGATGGCCGCCCTGGCATTCCTGCTGATCACCGGCATTCTGGGGCCGGCTGAGGCGTTGGCAGGGTTTGGCAATCCGGGTGTGATTACGATTGCCACGCTGTATGTGGTGGCCGCTGGTTTGAAAGATACCGGGGCGGTGCAATGGATTGCCCGTTTGCTGTTGGGGCATCCTAAAACCGAAAGAGGTGCCCAGCTGCGTATGCTGGCGCCTACCGGTATTCTCAGCGGTTTTATGAACAACACCGCCGTTGTGGCGATGTTTATTCCTGCCATTCAGGACTGGTCGCAACGCCTGGGTGTTCCGTCCTCCCGCCTTCTTTTACCCCTGAGTTACGCCGCCATTCTGGGTGGTACCTGCACGCTGATTGGTACCAGTACCAATTTGGTGGTGGATGGTATGTTGCAGGCTCGGCTGGGGATCAACCTGGGGTTGTTTGAGCTGGCCTGGGTAGGTGTGCCCTTGTTATTGGTCGGTGGTTGCTATCTGGTGTTGGTGGCTTCTCGTGTATTGCCCGATCGCGGTGGCATGAAGGAAGAGCTGGAGCAGGTTCGGCAATACGGTGTTGAGGTAGAAGTAGAGGCCACCGGCCCCCTTGTTGGCAAAACGGTGGCTCAGGGCGGTTTGCGTGCCCTGAATTACGGCTACCTGACGGAGATCGACCGGGGTGGCCGGCTGATTACGGCGGTGGAGCCGGACCGGATGCTGCAGGCCGGTGACAAGCTGTATTTTGTCGGGGCGCCGGAATGCGCCAGCGAGCTGCGCCGGATTCAGGGCCTGAAACCGGCCCAGGCCAGTATTCAAAAGCTGGATCTGGCGAACCATCAGCGCTGTCTGGTGGAGGTGGTTCTGGGCCAGGAGTTCCCGGCCCTGGGCAAGACGGTGCGGGAAAGCCGTTTCCGTACCCGCTTCAATGCCGCCATTTTGTCGGTTTCCCGCGAGGGTAATCGGGTGCCGGGGAAGCTGGGGGATATTACCTTCAAGATGGGGGATACCCTGCTGCTGGAGGCCAGCCATGAGTTCGTGGAGCAGTATCGCTTCCGCCGTGACTTTTTGCTAGTCAGCGGGCTGAATGATTCCACGCCGCCAGATTTCCGCAAGGCTCCACGTGCTTTGGGTATTCTGTTGCTGATGGTGCTGGCCAGTGCTTCGGGCCTGCTGCAGATTATCGAGGCGGCATTCCTGGCTGCTGGAGCCATGATATTGTCTGGCTGCATTACCGCCAGCCGTGCCCGCCGCAGTGTGGATTTGCCGGTGCTGGTGGTGATTGCTGCGTCTTTTGCACTGGGTAATGCCATGACGGAGACTGGCGGGGCAGTGTGGGTGGCGGATGGTTTGCTGGGTTTGTTTGGCCCGCTGACTCCCTGGTTGGCGCTGGCCCTGGTTTACATCCTTACGGCAGCTTTTACCGAAGCCATTACCAATAATGCGGCGGCGGTGCTGATGTTTCCTATTGCGTTGGCGGTGTCGGAACAGCTGGGCGTTAATTTCCTGCCTTTTGCCGTTGCTGTGATGTTTGCGGCCTCGGCGTCGTTCATCACTCCGCTGGGGTACCAGACTAACCTGATGGTGTACGGCCCGGGGCGCTATCAGTTTATGGACTACGTGCGTTTAGGCTTCCCGCTGAGCCTGTTAGTAGGCTCGACCGCAATAGGCCTGATCCCATTCGTTTGGGCGTTCTAGCGATATCCATGTAGGTCGGATTAGGCGAAGCCGTAATCCGACACTTGGTGGCCTGATAACTGCAGAGTCTGGCCCGGCGGTGGGGGTACCTTTTCTTTGGAAAAAGAACTCGCTGTGCTCAGACACCTTTTTCTGGCAGAAAAGGTACCCCCACCCCCGGGCCGATTTCGGCTTTTCTGGTGACTTTGGTATTTGTCGGATTACGCCTTCGGCTAATCCGACCTACAACTCCCCAGGCCGATAATTCCCACGTAGGTCGGATTTACCCGTGAAGGGCATAAAAGCCGAAGGCGTAATCCGACAACTTATCTCAGCTTCTTCGCCTGCTCTTGAATTCCCTCAAGAATAGGTTGACTAATGTGGTTCGGAAAGTCACTTGGAAGTATGGAATCGATATGTGCGATGATGGTTTCTGTTTTCCGAGCCATCTCGTCCATCAGGCCCCTCGCTTTCTGGGTCGAGAAGCCCACTTGTTGAGCCGTGCTGAGGAAATGGCGGGGTTGAATTCGGGCCCAGTGGTAGTGGCGGTTACGACCTTTGACAGACATCGCCATCTTGGCCTTTTCGGTGGGAACACTGCCTTGCGCCATGAGGGGGTGAGCTGACAGCACATCGTAAAGTGGTGCCATTCGGTAGGCGGAATCGGCTTCCAGGAACACGCTGTAGTTCTTGGCGTGGCCGTCGATGGCTGCCATCAGCCAGGAGAGGATCTGGGCTCTGAAAAAATTGTCCCTGTCCTGGTTGGCTTGTTGAGAACCCAGTAGCAGCTGCATGCCTTCACGAATGCCAGGGCCGCCATCACTCTCGTATTTCAGGGCGGGAGCTACACCGAGTGCCTGGCAAAAGTCTTCCTGGGGCAATCGCATGAGCCAAGTTTGATCTTTTGACCAGCGCCGATCAAAGCGTTCCACAATCAGCGCCTTTTCAGCTCCAAAGTGACCAATCTCCGATTGGGCAGTGGGTAGTCCGTAAGCCCTGGCAATTTCCAGGCAAAGCCATTCATTTTCTGCGCTTTCCCGTAAATCGATGTTGCTTTGTCCGATAAACCCGATCGGCAACTTCAGTATGTGGCTGGTGGGGGTTGAGCCAAACGGACGGTGCCACTGGTTTTTGAACCAAAGCAACGCTGTTTTCTCCTGGGCGCCTGCTAGGGAAATGCGGAACTCATCGTCATCGGTCATTCCCAGTGGGCTGTCCTGGTGGTTTTTCAGAATGGTTTCGATGTCACTTTCATGGAGTGGTTCGGCTTCCACGGTATTAATGGGAGGGACCGAAGAGCCAGAGGGGTATAGCTGTATGGCACCGACGCAGTCCCTTCCGACGCGTGATAACAAGTCGAAGGGGTGGCTGGTTGGTATCCTGAAGCGTGCCTGCATGCGCCCGCGGATGGCTGCTGAGTCTGGCAGCAGGTTGTCGAAAAAATTGTAGACCAGTGCGCCCCGATAAGGCTGTTTGGACAATGGTAGTGACAGCGAAATGGCCCGAGCGCCAGGGCGATTCAGCCAGTCTTCGCTGTATTGAAACGCCATTGCACCGGAGGGCTCCAGTTTTAACTGGCCTACCTGGATGCCGTTGAGGGCCACGATGAGACTATTCACTGGTTACCACTCCTGATCCCAGCTTGTGGTTGGTTTTTCGTTGTTGCGTTCGGTGACGTGGAGTTCCAGTTCCAGTGCGGACAGCAGCTTGAAAAGGGTTTCGATTCTGGCTTTGTCGGGCTGATTTTCGAAGCCTGAGACGGTTGATTGTTTAATGCCGATTGTCTCAGCTGTTTCTTGCTGAGTCAGTTTTTTGTCCGTGCGCGCATTTTTTAACGCTTGGGCGAGTAGTTTGGGTGATGTGATTTTCATCTTTATCCCCTCTGGCGGATTATGGTTAGATTATACCCTTGGGGGGATATTTTCAATTTATCCTTTTTTCGCTATATTTATGGCCTGATGGCTGTTGGGCTGGCCCGGCGGTGGGGCTACCTTTTCTTTGGAAAAAGAACTCGCTGCGCTCAGACACCTTTTTCTGGCAGAAAAGGTAGCCCCACCCCCGAGCAGATTGAACCTTTGAGGGTAGATCTGGTGGGTATTGTGTTGACAAAAATGGGTTGGTGGTTATAGTAACCACTAAAGCAAAAGGATTTGCATGAAAAGCTCCGATATCAGGAAAAAGCTGGAGAAAGATGGCTGGCAGCTTGTTCGCATAAACGGTAGTCATCATCACTTCAAGCACCCGGAAAAGCCAGGGTTGGTTACTTTGCCCCATCCAAAAGCAGATATTCCGAAAGGCACTTTACAGAGTATTTGGAAGCAAGCTGGGTGGAAGTGATTGGCTGGCCTGAAGGCTATAGAAAGTAGAGGAAGTTACTATGCGTTATCCGGTAGCGTTGCACACAGATGATGGCAAGAGCTTTGGCGTTACAGTGCCGGATATTCAGGGCTGTTTCTCTGCGGGCGACAATGAAGACGAGGCGTTGGATAGTGCACGTGAAGCCATTCTGGGCCATTTAGAGCTGTTGGCGGAATCTGGCGAAGAAATTCCTTCTGCACAGCCCATTTCCGAGCACCGACACAATCCGGATTTTGAAGGCGCAGTCTGGGGTTTTGTAGAGGTTGATGTGACGCCTTTCCTGGGAAAGGCGGAGAAAATCAATATCACCGTGCCCAGTCTGGTGCTGCGACAAATTGACCGTTACGTTAAGGCCCACTCCAATGAAGCCAGGTCCCGGTCTGCCTTTCTTACTGAAGCCGCTTTGGAGAGGATGAAGGTGATTCGTTGAATGACGATCAGCTTCTTCGTATGTTCGCGAAGCCCTCTTGATTAGCCATACTTTTGCTGATTCAGTTTTTGTCCGTGCGTGCATTTTTAATTGCCTGGCCCGGGGGTGGGGATGCCTTTTCTTTGGAAAAAGAACTCGCTTCGCTCAGACACCTTTTTCTGGCAGAAAAGGCATCCCCACCCCCGGGCCGATTTTGGCATTGCAGCTGATTTCGGTATTTGTCGGATTACGGCTTCGCCTAATCCGACCTACAACTCCCTGGGCCGATAGTTCCTCTGTAGGTCGGATTAGCGCCGCAACGCGGCGTGTAATCCGACAACCAAGCTTGTGTCAGCTTTGCTACTCCCTTAATATAAGACCTTTTAACAGGTCTCGAGAGGAAATTATGACCAGCCCAATTTATTCAGAAGTGACTGCCAGTGTGTCGGAGCTGAAAAAGAACCCTATGGCGACGGTTCGTGATGGTGACGGATTTCCTGTGGCCGTTCTCAACAGAAATAAACCTGCCTTTTATTGTGTGCCGGCCGATGTTTATGAGTCCATGTTGGAGCGTCTCGACGATCAAAGCCTTGCCGCTATCGTGCGTGAACGCCGTTCGGAACCAAGTGTCAAGGTCGACCTGAGTGAGCTTTAAGTACCAACTTGCCTTCAGTGCGTCTGCCTTAAAAGAATGGAAAAAACTCGCTGAACCTATAAGAAAGCAGTTCAAAAAGAAGCTTGCAGAGCGTCTTGAAGTACCTCGAATTCCTTCCGATGCTCTCTCTGGATTCGACGATTGCTATAAGATTAAGCTGAGAAGTGTGGGATACAGACTCGTATATGAGGTTGAGGATGAGACGGTAACCGTTACGGTTGTTGCAGTAGGGAAGCGTGAGAGAGCAGACGTATACAAAAAGGCAAAACGCCGAACGGAATAATATGTCTGATTGAGTATGGAGCATTCAAAGAGTAGTAAGGGACTATGATAGACATAAAACACCACGGAGCGGTGACAGGCGTAACCGGTTCCTGCCATGAGCTGACGGTTAAGGGGTCTGACCCCTCGGGGTCAGACCCTACGCCCACTCATTCCTCCGGCATTCTAATAGACTGCGGCCTGTTCCAGGGCGAGGAAGCCGGCAACGGCGCTACCGCCTCGGACCTTTCCATTGAGTTTCCCATCAGCCATATCCGTGCGCTGGTGGTCACCCATGTGCACATCGACCATGTAGGCCGGATTCCCTATCTGCTGGCTGCCGGGTTTGAGGGGCCGATTATCTGTTCGGAGCCTTCGGCGATGATGCTGCCGGAGATTCTTGAGGATGCCCTGAAAATAGGCTTTACCCGGGACCGGGTGTTGATTGAGCGGGTGTTGGGGCTGATTCGTTCGCGGCTTGTGCCGGTGCCTTATGGGCAGTGGCATTCTGTCTTTGATGGATACAGTGATGGTGAGGATGTGTCGCTTTCCGTGCGGTTGCAAAGGGCAGGGCACATCCTGGGTTCAGCTTATGTGGAATGTGAGGCGGAATGTGACGGGGAGTTCGAGCGGATTGTGTTCAGTGGCGATCTCGGGGCGCCTCATGCGCCGTTGTTACCGGAGCCCGAGCCGCCGGAGCGGGCGGACCGGGTGGTGATTGAGAGTACCTATGGTGATAAGGACCATGAGAGCCGTGAAGACCGGCGTTATCGGTTGAAGGCGGTGTTGGAGCATGCGCTGGAGGATGGTGGGACGGTGTTGGTGCCTGCGTTCAGTATCGGGCGTACGCAGGAGTTGTTGTATGAGATTGAGAGTTTGATTGCGGAGTTTGGGGGTTCGGCGGTGTCGGATTACGCACCGCGGGGCGATGCTAATCCGACCTACGTAGGTCGGATTAGGCGAAGCCGTAATCCGACAAACAAGCTAACCTGGAACGCCCTGGAAATCGTCGTAGACTCCCCGCTGGCAGCTACCTTCACCAATATTTACCGTGATTTAAAACCCTTCTGGGACGCCGAAGCCACCGAACTGGTCAACCAGGGCCGGCACCCGCTGTCTTTTGAGCGACTCACTGTCATCAACAGCCACGAAGACCACCTCAACGCGGTCGACTATCTGGCAAAGTCGCACCGCCCTTGTGTGGTGCTGGCCGGCTCCGGCATGTGTGCTGGGGGCCGGGTGGTGAATTATCTGAAGGCGATGCTGGCGGATAAGCGCAACGATGTGTTGTTCGTGGGCTATCAGGCCAAAGGTACGCCCGGGCGGGATATCCTGAACTATGGGCCGCGTGGGGGCTGGGTGGAGCTGGATGGTGAGCGTTATGACATTCATGCCCGGGTTCATCAGGTGGGTGGTTACTCCGCACATGCGGGGCAATCGGATCTGGTGCGGTTTGTGACCGGTATTGAGCTGCCACCTTCTGAGGTCCGGATTGTACATGGGGACTCAGATGCCAAAGAATCATTGAAACGACAATTTCATTCTGTTGGGCTAACGGGGATAATGATTCCCGGTTTGGCCTGAACCAGTTTATGTTTTGTTAAAGGATTATTGGATCATGAAAAAAATCGCCGTAGTCGGCCTTGGATATGTCGGCCTGCCCCTGGCAGCGGCTTTCGGGGAGAAGCGCGAAATTGTCGGCTTTGATATCAATAAAAAGCGTATTGCTGAACTGAAAGACGGTGTGGATTTCACCCGTGAAGTTTCCCGGGAAGAGCTGGCGGCCTCAAAGGGGCTGTCGTTTGCCGATTCCCTGGAAGGTATTCGCGATTGCCAGATTTATATTGTGACGGTGCCCACGCCGATTGATGAATTCAAATCTCCGGATTTAACGCCGCTGGTTAAAGCAAGTGAGAGTGTGGGGCAAGTGCTCAAGCGTGGCGATATTGTTATTTATGAATCCACGGTGTATCCCGGCGCTACGGAAGAGGTTTGTGTTCCCATTCTTGAAAAGGTTTCCGGCCTGGTTTTCAATCAGGATTTCCATGCGGGTTACAGCCCGGAGCGGATTAACCCGGGAGATAAAGAGCACCGTGTAACGACCATCAAAAAAGTCACCTCCGGCTCTACCCCAGATATTGCCAATGAAGTGGATGAACTCTACGCGGGTATTATTACCGCCGGCACTCATAAAGCCAGTTCCATCAAAGTGGCAGAAGCGGCTAAGGTGATTGAGAACACCCAGCGTGATCTGAATATTGCGCTGATGAATGAGTTATCGATGATTTTTTCAAAGCTCAAGATCGATACCCATGAAGTGATTGCTGCGGCATCAACCAAATGGAACTTCCTGCCCTTCAAGCCGGGACTGGTAGGCGGGCATTGTATTGGTGTGGACCCGTATTATCTGACCCACAAGGCCCAGGCTATTGGTTATCATCCGGAAATTATTCTGGCGGGCCGCCGAGTGAATGACAATATGGGCCCTTATGCAGCCTCTGAACTGGTGAAGGCCATGATCAAGGCCGGGCATACGGTGGCCAATGCCCGTGTGCTGATTATGGGCTTTACCTTTAAAGAGAATTGTCCGGATTTACGTAATACCCGCGTAATTGATGTGGTTAAAGAATTATCTGAATTCGGTTGTAAGGTGGATGTCACAGATTGCTGGGCAGACAATGAGGAAGCCGAGCATGAGTATGGTATTTCATTACATCAGAACCCGGAGAAAGCCCAATACGATGCGGTATTACTGGCCGTTCCGCATAGGGAATATATCGCGCATTCTTCCGGTGAGTTGAGGGAATATCTGAAAGACAATGGTGTATTGTTTGATCTGAAAGGTGTATTGCCATTGGGCGAGGCAGATTTGCGGTTGTAATTACGGCTTCTATTTAAATAAAAAAACCAGCCTTCGGGCTGGTTTTTTTATGGGTTACTGTTTTTTAAATGAATTATTTTGCCATGTATCAATAGATCGATTATTATCTATTTTGACTTTTCGGTCATTTAAATTGCAGTGAACTTAATAAGGGTTTAAATCCATGGCAAAGATTAACGATTATTACCAGAAGAAACAGCTTATGGAAAAGCTCTCTGAAGAACTGGCGAAACTGGAGCAGGACCAGGCTCTGAAGGGCGAGCTTGAGTTTGAAAACAAGGTTCGCGAGTTGATGAAGCAATACGACAAGTCGCCGAAAGATGTTCTTCAGATTCTGGGAGCGATTGATCCTTCTATTGCTGGTGCCAAAGCTGATACTGCCACTGGTAGCCGTCCCAAACGCCCGATGAAGACTTACAAGAATCCGCACACCGGTGAGGTGGTTGAGACCCGTGGTGGGAACCACAAGGTGTTGAATGAGTGGCGGAAGAAGCATGGGAAGGAAACTGTGCAGGGTTGGCAGCAGGATTGATTTGTTGATTTGACTTCGAATACTGGTGTTGGATTACGCGCCTTGTGGCGCTAATCCAACCTACGATTCTCATCCGACCTGCTGAATACTACCACTCGATTTCTTCCTCCTTCCTTGGCGGCGTATAACGCCTCATCTGCCTGCTGTAACCACTGCATATGATTTTCCGGGCCGTTGGTTAACGGCGCGATGCCGATGCTGACGGTGTATTGAATCGGTGCTGCGGTTGTTTGCACGGTGCTGTTCTGGATGGTTTCGCGGATGCGTTCGCAGATGATGCGGGCGCCTTCGGCGTCGGTTTCCGGAAGGATGATGCCGAATTCCTCACCGCCGTAACGGCCGGGGCTGTCGGACTGGCGCAGGCTGTCTCTCATGACTTTGGCGGTGAATTTGATGACTTCGTCGCCGGCCAGGTGGCCGTAGGTGTCGTTCACCGGTTTGAAGTGGTCAATGTCGAACATCACCAGGCAGGTGGCGTTGCCATAGCGACGGTAGCGTTCGAACTCGGCGTCGATGAGGTTTTCCCAGGTGCCGCGGTTGAGCAGGCCAGTCAGGCGGTCGGTCATGCTCAGCCTGGCCAGTTGTTCATTGGCCTTTTCCAGTGCCCGTTTGTTGGTGGCGATGTCGGTGACGTCGTAGATCATCAGGCAGATTTTTTCGACCTGGCCGGTTGGGCCTGAGAGCGGGCTGATGGTCAGGTTCTGGAACATGTAGTCTTCGGTGCCGGTGATCGGCCGGGTGTTGCGAAAGCGGAACAGGAAAGGGCGCTGCTCCCACGAAGTAAAGGCCCGGGTGTTAAGGGTGGCAACGGAGTCCACCTTTCGGGTCAGCCAGGCTTCGGGAATGTCCGGGAACACGTCAAACAGCACCTGATCACGTATTTTGCTGGCGGTGATGCCGCTGTGATGTTCCATAAACCCGTTCCAGGCCTGCACGCGGAAGTCGAGGCTCAGCACAACGAGCCCCACCTCGACGGATTCGAGCATGTCGATCAACCAATGGAAGGTGCTTGCTTCTATTTCGGTCATCGCCATGATCAATCCACCAGATACTGTAGCCGTTGTTCAAGGAAGGGTACTGAGTCTTCCGTAAACAGTACCAGCATGTCGCAACTGATAGCCCTGTCCTCCAGCTCGTAGCTGATTTCGATGCACAGCAGCTTCTCCTGTCTCGTGCTGTGGTGCTCCAGCAGGTCTCCGATCTGCCGATGCTGGCCCAGTACCGTGGGATGGCCCAAGCCGAGTTTCAGGTCCAGCTGGTCGCCAATGCCTTTGAGGAAGGCGCCAAACAGGATGCTGGACATGTCCATCAGCACCTCCACTTGAATGTTCTCGGCGTCCAGGTCTTCGTAGTGGAGCAGCTCGGCCATGTCGTTGACGCTGGCATCGGCAAATAATAACAACGCTTCGCCGGCAATGCCGGACCCGGTGAATCCCTGGCAGACGGCGGAGTAGTTACTGTCGTCCTGAGCCGCGGAAATCGCCATGCTGAGTTCGGAGCGGGCAATCATCTCCACCCGGGGGATGGGCTGTTTTACAAAAACCCGCAACAGCCTCGCCAGCAGATCAGAGGAGCGGCCCATGGCGACGTTGGCGACTTCCTGCAGGTAATCGTTCAGGCCCATCGGCGCCTCGCCCGAAGACGGCTCTATTGTGGGCTCTGTGGGCTCACCGGGTTCCGGAACGAGGTCTTCCGGACGCAGGAAGCCGTAGTCCTGCAGCAGTTTTATGACCAGGTCGGTGTCTGTGGGCTTTTTGATGAAGTCGATGGCGCCGAGTTTGCGTACCCGGGCTCGCGCTTCTGGCTGAATGTCGCCGGAGACAACAATGGTCAGCACTGGCAGGTCTTCTTTGCGCACGGCTTCCAGCACCTGGTAGCCGTCCATTTCCGGCATATTGAGATCCAGGAACATCAGTTCGGCGGAACCGGCACGGAGCTTTTCCAGGGCATCGCGGCCATCGGTGGCAAAGGTGACGTCGGCGTTCCAGTTTTTGGGCAGTGCCCGGGCCATTTGCTTACGGGCGAGCGAAGAGTCGTCGCATATGAGAACGCGAGTGGTCATGGGGGGCTCCGTTTATTATTTTTTTCCAGTATATAGCAGTGTCAGCTCTGAATTCTATTCCCTGTGAACTATCTCACTCTATTGGCCCGGGCGCCTGGGATATAGTGTTTCTGCGGCAATAATACGGGTTCTCAGAAAGCCAATGCCGCCTGCCAGAGCGGAAACAATAATAACATTCGCAGGCAGTTGGGCCGGGCGTCGGATGGCAAGGCCTACTAATAATTCAGAGACACGACACTATGAGACAGGATGCTTGTTGGTATGCTGTCCCTCTCACCATCTGCCTGGGTATTTCGCCTGTTGCCCTGGCAGAACTGGAGCCTATTTCCGAGAAGGAAATGAGCCAGGTGCAAGGGCAGGCTTTTATGCAGATTGAGAACATCGGTGATGACACCACAAATCACCAGTTCACCCGTATGACCCTGGGCATGGACGTGGAAACCCGGGTTAATGCGGATGATGTGAAACTGGGCGAGATTGATGGCGGGTCAGACTTTGCTGCACAGCAGGTGGCTCTGGGGCATATTGCCCGGAATGATGGCGAGCAATTCAACGGCCGCACCTACAAGGCCGGTGACACAGTGCACTTTGAAGCATACCAGCCCTTTATCGAACTGGCGGAAAATTCCGACGAAGGCAAGCTCTCCGGTTTTCGCATGGGCTTTGCGCAGGCGAGGGGGTCGGTATCATCTCTGACAAGCAGTTTCAGCGGTAACATTGGCCTGAAGCTGACAGACGGAGACCAGACGTACGATGCCACGCTTTTTGATCAGAACACCCAGGCCACTCCGCTTCGGGCCAGTCATATCGGAATCGATAAGAGCTCCACGGATTGCGGTGCCGAACCTACCAACTGTGCGCCTTTAACCCATCTTCAGTCCATTATCGTGGGCGAAGAAAACACCGATGGCACCACCGGCTTTACCAATGATTTCTTCATCGGCTTCCAGCGTGAGGGTGTGGAATGGCAAAGTCCGGATGGCGCGAACGTGATCAATGCCGGGGAAGGCGTGTTTATCAATCTGCCAACGAGTATGAAGGTAGAGATGAGCAAGCTGATGGGTGAGGGCGTGTCACGCCTGCAGACGCACCGGGAGGATATGGGTACCCATTTGTTTTAAATGCTAAACTCCTGCTTGCGTCTAACCCATGCTAACCCAATGCAGGAGTCCCTTCGGTGATCCGCTCTTTCTACTGGCACGATTACGAAACCTTCGGTGTCGACCCCATACACGATCGCCCCTCCCAGTTTGCCGGTGTGCGCACCGACGCGGATCTGAATATCATCGAAGACCCGCTGGTGATTTACTGCAAACCGGCGGACGATTACCTGCCGTCGCCGGAGGCCTGCCTGATTACCGGCATTACCCCGCAAAAAGCGCTGGAAGACGGCTTTCCCGAGGCGGAGTTTATTGCCCAGATCAACGAAGCCTTCAGTCAGCCCGGCACCTGTGCAGTGGGCTACAACAGCCTGCGCTTCGATGACGAAGTCACCCGCCACACCCTGTACCGCAATCTGCGCGACCCTTACGCCCGGGAATGGCAGAACGGCAATTCCCGCTGGGACATTATCGACATGGTGCGGCTGACCTACGCACTGCGACCGGAAGGCATCAACTGGCCGAAGAAAGAAGATGGCAGCCCCAGCTTCAAACTGGAAGAGTTGACCGTCGCTAATGGCATCGCCCACGAAGCGGCTCACGATGCGATGTCAGACGTGGAAGCGACTATTGCTGTGGCAAAGCTGATCAAGGACAAGCAGCCCAAGCTGTTCGACTTCGTACTGCAAAACAAGGATAAACACTCCGCCCGCGCCATGCTGGACACCGCCAGCATGAAGCCGGTGTTCCACATCTCGGCCAAGTACCCCGCTACCAGGGGCTGTTGTGCAATGGTGGCACCGTTGGCGGACCATCCCACCAACAAGAACCTGGTGATTGTTTACGACCTGCGGGAAGACCCCAGCGAACTGATCCACGCCACCCCTGAACAAATCCGTGAGCGGGTGTTTACTTCCCAGGCGGAATTGGGGGAAGGTACAAGCCGGTTTCCCCTCAAAGGCGTGCAACTGAATAAATGCCCGGTACTGGCACCCGCCACCATGCTGAAGTCGCTCTCTGAACAACGGCTGGCGGAACTGGAGCTGGACGGTGAGAAGCTACGGCAACACCTCGCCATCCTTCGCAAAGCCCCGGACTTGCCCGCCCGCATCGCCCAGGCCTTCGACCAGCCCCACGAGGGCGACCTGACCGACCCGGATGAACAACTCTACGCCGGCGGTTTTATCAGCAAGACGGACCGTGAGAAGCTGAACTGGCTGCTGCAGCAACCGGTGGAGACTCTGGGAGAGCAGGAGATAAGGTTCGAGGATGGCCGCCTGGACGAGCTGCTGTTCCGCTATCGCGCCAGGAACTACCCCGGTACGCTGATTGGCGAAGAAATGGAGCGCTGGGAAGAGTTCCGCAGCCAGCGGTTGATGAATCCTAAGAAGGGATGGCGATCGCTGGAGGCTTATGCCCATGAACTGCAACGCCTGGCTGCGGACCCGGAACTGACGCCGGAGAGGCGGCAGGTGTTGGAGGATTTGCATTTGTATGGGGAGTCTTTGATTCCCTACGTATAGAGTGTGGTGGTTTGTCGGATTACGCTCCGCTAATCCGACCTACGGGTAAGGATAATGTAGGTCGGATTAGCAAAGCGTAATCCGACAACCTGGCCAGGGTCCAAAAACCTCACCGCCGCCGCTGGAAATAAACACTCAACCCTTGCCCCATCAGACTCTGCACCTCACTCCCCAGTGCTTCGGCCTGAATCTGCTTCTGCACAGGCTTTGTCGCAAGCTTGTGGCCGTCAGTATCCCGCGCCTTTACCAGTTTCCACTCCACTTCATTACTCACCAGCGCCATGAGTTCCTTCAGCTGGCCGGTGTCCTGCTCGCAGAACCAGCGGTCGCGGCAGCCGCCCAGGCCGTAGAAATCGGTTTCCGAAACCAGCGACTGCCACATCGGGTCTCCCCGGTTGGTCAGTACCATTTTACGCAGCTGTCGCAGGGTGGTGCGGGTGGGTCTGAGGTTGTGCTGAGCGATCAGGCGGCGGATTTGCTGGTCGCCATCGGACTGTTCGTTGACGGCGGTGTGCATGTGCACGACCGCGCCATTGACCGTGGCAGAGCTGACCAGGGCGGCCAGGGATACGTCGGTCATTTTGTCCGAAGGCAGGCGGCCGATTTCGATCCAGTGCACCTTGTGGTCATCGGCCACAAATCGCTGCGCGATGGACCAGGGCCAGAATACGATATTGTCTATCCCCATTTCACCGGCCAATCGCGTGGCTTTGGCGATGTTGGCCAGGGACTCGTCCACGGCGATGACTTCCACGTCTTTCAGGTAGTGGGCCAGTTCCATGGCACGCTGGCCGGACTGGGCACCGCAGACCATAATTCGCAGGGTGTCAGGCAGTTGGTCGGTGTTCATGCCCAGTTCCGTGGCCATCATGGTTTTCAAACTGGATTCGGTGCGGTAGGCCAGTCTGGACCAGTTTGGCCAGGCCTGGGGTACGTCGGTTTTTTCCAGGCACAGCTCGTCGGCTTTCTCGTCGAAGTTCTGTTTGATGGCTTCTTCCGACCCGCGGTTGAAGTAGCTGGCGGCCATCACCGGTTGCATGGCGACGGGCCAGTCCACCAGGTTCCAGCGGCCAAGCTGCACTGCAAATTTCTGGTGGAACATGGCCCCGTACATGGCACTGATGACCAGAGAGCCAATCATGCCGTCCTGTGCCTCACCCATGGCC
>Ga0307967_1000899_pt1 | contig 19426 bp, 16 predicted proteins | sample OrgLakmetagen648_FD_201828 | JGI IMG/M metagenome (GOLD analysis project Ga0307967, IMG submission 201828) | Saline water microbial communities from Organic Lake, Antarctica - #648 | ecosystem: Environmental > Aquatic > Non-marine Saline and Alkaline > Saline | place: Antarctica: Organic Lake... | reverse complement strand
TGACCGGCTACTATGCCGATGAGAATGGCAACATGCTGTCCATGCCGTTCAACAGCTCTACGCCGGTCGTATATTACAATAAAGCCATGTTTGCCGATGCAGGACTGCCCGATCGCGGCCCGCGCACATGGGAAGAAATGGACGAGTTTGGCAATGCCCTGCTCGAAGCCGGATACGACTGCGGTTTCACCACTGCCTGGCAATCCTGGGTTCACCTGGAAAATCTTTCTGCCCGCCACAACGTTCCCTTTGCCACCAAAGCCAACGGCTTTGGCGGTCTGGACACTGAACTGGTGTTTAACTCCGACTTACAAATTGCCCACGTCAAGCAGATGGGTGAATGGCAACAGGAAGGTATTTTCAGCTATTCCGGGCGCACCAACGAAGGCTCAGTCAAGTTCTATAGCGAAGAGTGCGGCATGTATACCGAGTCTTCAGCAGGCTATGCCGGCATCAATGCCAATGCCCAGTTTGACTTCGGCGTAAGCCAGCTGCCGTATTGGGAATCGGCAATCGACACTCCGCAAAACACCATCATTGGTGGTGCCACTTTGTGGACGCTGCGTGGCCATGACGAGGCCGATTACCAGGCTGTTGCTGCGTTTTTCGACTATTTGTCACTGCCCGAAGTACAGGCCGACTGGCATCAGTTCTCTGGCTACTTGCCAGTGACCTATGAAGCCATCGAGCTGACTCGTGAACAGGGTTTCTACGAACAGAATCCGGGCACAGATACGTCAATCATTCAGATGACTTCGGTAGAACCAACGGACAATTCTCGAGGCTTGCGCCTTGGTAATTTCCCCCAGATCCGCGGCATCATTGATGAAGCGCTCGAATCTGTCTGGAACGGTGATGCCACTGCCGAGGACGCACTCAACACGGCGGTAAGTCGCGGTAATGATCAGCTGCGCCGTTTCGAGCGTGCTAACCGCTAACGATTACTCTGCGATAGACGGAAGCCTCCCGGCTTCCTGATCAACGCCGACACCCTGCGATTGTCAATCCAAGGGTGTCGGCGTCCTTTTCCATTTTTACGCAATGAGCCAATCCATGCACGACAATGCGGTATTCAGCCATAAAGTGCTGCCCTACTTTCTGATCGCGCCCCAGTTGATCATCACGCTGGTGTTTTTTATCTGGCCAGCTGGCCAGGCGCTTTATCAATCGTTTTTAATTGAAGATGCTTTTGGTTTCTCGGTGGAGTTTGTCTGGTTCGAAAACTTCATTTATTTACTGGAAGATCCCGAATACTGGAACAGTGTCCGCGTGACATTCATGTTCAGTGCCATGGTAGCCTTGCTCGCTATGATCCTGGCGCTGTTGCTGGCGGCCATGGCCGATCGGGTCGTTAAGGGCTCGTCTGCCTATAAGACGTTTTTGATTTGGCCCTATGCAGTGGCCCCGGTTGTCGCTGCCGTGCTGTGGTGGCTGATGTTCAACCCATCCATGGGTGTACTGCCGTTTTGGATGAGCGCATTCGGCTACGACTGGAACCATTACGTAAACTCCGGTGAAGCCATGACGGTTGTCGTTATCGCATCGGCCTGGAAGCAGATCAGCTACAACTTTTTATTTTTCCTGGCTGGTTTACAAGCCATACCCCGCTCACTGATTGAAGCGGCTGCCATTGATGGCGCCAGCCCATTCAAACGATTCTGGCAAATTGTCTTTCCGCTGTTGTCTCCCACTGCCTTCTTCTTGCTGGTGGTGAACATCGTCTATGCCTTTTTTGAAACCTTCGGGGTTATTCATGCAACCACCCTGGGTGGGCCGGGCAGTTCGACTAAAACTCTGGTGTATAAAGTCTATGAAGACGGTTTTATCGGGCTCGATCTGGGTAGCTCGGCAGCCCAGTCTGTCATCCTGATGATCATTGTTATCACCCTGACCGTGGTTCAGTTCCGTTACATCGAGAAGAAGGTGAATTACTGATGGTAGAGAATCGCCCCTGGCTCACGTTCACCCGACACCTGGTTCTGATTATCGGTGTTCTGATTATTGGTTTTCCCATCTGGATTGCTCTGGTCGCGTCGACCAATTCATCCAGTGAATTCGTATCCGGCCTTATGCCTCTGTGGTTTGGCGATGAGGGCCTGGGTAATTTCCAACGGGTGCTCAGCAACGAGGAGCGGATACTGGGTGTCAGTGTTTCTGCCTCCCGGATGATGTGGAACAGTTTTATCATGGCGATGGTGATTGCGGTTGGGAAAATAGTGATATCCATTTTATCTGCCTACGCCATTGTCTACTTTCGCTTTCCATTCCGGAAAACCTGTTTCTGGCTGATTTTCCTGACGTTGATGCTGCCCGTTGAAGTACGCATTCTGCCCACCTATGAGGTCGTAGCCAGCCTGGGCATGTTGAATACCTACTCAGGCCTGACCATACCGCTGATCGCAAGCGCGACAGCAACCTTTCTGTTTCGCCAGTTTTTTATGTCGGTACCGGGCTCACTGTTGGAAGCCGCGCGAATCGACGGTGCCGGGCCCTACAAATTTTTCAAGGACATACTGCTACCCCTGTCAGTGAACAACATAGCGGCTCTGTTTGTTATCCTGTTTATTTATGGCTGGAATCAGTACCTGTGGCCATTGCTTATTACGACCGATGAGAACTACTACACCATTGTCATGGTGATCAAACGCCTGATGTCGGCCGGTGAAGGAAATATTCCCTGGAACATCATCATGACTACCACCATTCTGGCCATGCTGCCCCCGGTCATTGTTGTACTGGGAATGCAAAAGCTTTTCGTCAAAGGCCTGATCGAACAGGAAAAATAAAGGGGAAAAACGTGGCCACAGTGTCATTGAGAAACATCAATAAAAAATACGCCAACGGTCATCAGGCCATTGAAGATCTGAACCTGGATATTACCGATGGTGAAATGCTGGTTCTGGTCGGGCCGTCTGGCTGTGGCAAGTCCACCTCATTGCGTATGGTGGCCGGACTGGAAGCCATTTCCGGTGGTGATCTGTACATCGACGATGTACGGGTCAACGACCTGGAACCTTCTGAACGCGACATTGCCATGGTGTTTCAGAACTACGCCTTATACCCGCACATGACCGTGTTTCAGAACATGGCTTACGGCCTGAAAAATCGTAAGGTGCCCAAGGATGAGATTCAACAGAAGGTTGAGAAAGCGGCCGACATTCTTGAGATCACTAACCTGTTGCACAGCAAGCCCGGCCAGCTATCTGGCGGTCAGCGCCAGCGTGTCGCCATGGGCCGTGCAATCGTGCGCAACCCCAAGGTATTTTTGTTTGATGAACCCCTGTCAAACCTGGATGCCAAGTTGCGCGTGCAGATGCGCATCGAAATCAAGCGGTTGCAACAGGAGTTTGCCACCACCGCCATCTATGTAACACACGACCAGGTTGAAGCCATGACCCTGGCCGACCGATTAGTGGTCATGAATAAAGGCAATGTCGAACAGGTAGGACCACCAATTGAACTGTATGAATATCCGGCTACCCAGTTTGTCGCGGGCTTTTTAGGCTCGCCAGCGATGAACTTCCTGGAGGCCAAACTCAGTGGTAGCCGGCTGACTTTGCCCGGTAATGTAACTTTGGAACTGGATGACGCTGGCTTAACGAAAGAAACGCATGAACGCGAGGTAGTGCTGGGTATACGACCGGAGCATATGGAAGCCTGCACGGACGAAGAAGCCGATTTCACGCTGAGTGTCGATATGATCGAACCACTGGGATCCGATACCCTGCTGTATGGCAAATTTCCGGAGACTGAAACACTGATCACCTCTGAGCAGCGTGGAAAACTGCAGTTCCAGCGTGGCTATCGGTTGCCTTTGCGAATCGACCGGCAACGCTGCCACCTGTTCGATAAAGCGACCCAAAAGAGGCTTGGCTGATGATTGCCAGCCCTATTATCGCGCATCGAGGCTGCTCATTGCTGGCACCTGAAAACACTCTGGGTGCGATGACAAAAACACGAGAGACCGGAACAACCTGGGTTGAAATTGATGTCAACCGACTCGGAGACGGCACTCTGGTTATGTTCCACGATAACCGGCTTGACCGCTTGACCTCAGCCAAAGGTGCATTGGTCGATCAGCGCTGGGCAGACGTCCATGATCTGGATATCGGCAGCCATTTCCATCTCGATTATCACAGCGAACGAATGGCAACACTGAGCCAGGCACTGGTTCATATACAGGCTCTGGGGTTGGGCTTGAATCTGGAGATCAAGGTCTATCCGGAATTCACGCCCGAGCAGATTGTTTTCGATACGATCAAGGTACTAGATACCCATTGGCATGATTTTAGCAAACTGTTAATTTCGAGTTTCAATACCGAGGCTTTGAACCTATTTCGTCAATGGCGACCCGATTGGCAATGCGGTCACCTGTGGGAACACGTGCCCGAAAACTGGGCGACGATCTGCGAAGAGCTGAACCTCGTCAGCATACACTGCGACCATCGGTACCTGACGGCAGAACGGGCTAGGCAGATTTCCAGCAACGGCCAGGATCTTTATTGCTACACCGTCAACGACCGTGATCAGGCAGACGCGCTCTGGGCCATGGGCGTTGATGGTATTATTACCGACAACCCTCTGCTGATGGCCAAGCGGGATCACGTTGACCGATGACTCTTGCACTGGACATGTGATCCATGAAAATCACCGAACGCCAACAATCTATTCTCGACTGGGCTCAGCAAAGTGAGCACCTGGAAGTGGATGCGTTGGTGGACCGTTTTGGGGTAACGCCCCAAACTATTCGACGTGACATCAATCAGCTGTGTGAAAGCGGGTTACTGCGACGCCGCTATGGTGGCGTTAGCTTGCCCTCTTCGGTGGCTAACCTGTCTTTCAGCTCACGCCAGGTATTAAACCATTTTGCCAAGCAAGCCATCGCACGCCGGGTCGCAGCCATGATACCGGACAACTCATCAGTCTATCTGGGCATTGGCACCACGCTGGAATTTGTTGCCAGAGAACTGTCCCGGCATCAGGGACTGAAAGTGCTAACCAATAATCTGAATATAGCTTCTTTACTCTGTGGCAGCCCGACCATCGACGTGACTGTCTCAGGAGGCCAATTGCGCCACAACGATCACGATGTCGTAGGTCAGGAAACTACACGTTTTTTTACCGATTACTACGCTGACTATGGTCTGATCGGTACCGGTAGTCTCGATCCGCAACGCGGCCTAATGGATTTTGACCGGCGTGAAGCGCAGATAAGCCGTGCCATTCTCGATAACAGTCGGCATCGGATTCTGGTCGCTGATGTCAGTAAATGGGAACGCCAGGCACTGGCTAAAGTTGCACCCTTTACCGCCCTCGACTGGTTTGTAACCGACCAGTTGCCAACAACGTATGCACATACCAACTGGCAACCAGACTCCCTGAACGTATTTGAGACCGGCAACCCTGACGACCTGCAGACCCGTGCAGACGATGTCTTAGACCAGACATCACACACCGAGGATCAAAACCAAGAATGAATACTCTGGATTTCAGCCAGGCGCGGTTTTTGCTGACCGACGTTGACGACACCCTCACCAGCCACGGTCGGCTGTTGCCACAAACCTATCAGGCGCTATGGAACCTGGCTGATGCCGGCATACACATTATCCCGGTTACCGGAGGCTGTGCAGGCTGGTGTGATCAGATTATCAGAACCTGGCCAGTGGCTGGCGTTATTGGTGAAAGTGGCGGTTTTTACATTGTTAAAGACAAAGAGCAACGTACCCTTTGGCACTACTGGGACGATCTTGACACTCACCGGGCCGATCAGAACTCAATTATCAACGCAGTCGACAACCTGGGTTTATCCTACCCTATCGATTACGCCAAAGATCAATCGTTTCGTCATGTCGACGTCGCTATTGATTACAATCAAGATGCCTCACTCACCAGCGTTCAGGCTGATGAAGTGATACACTTGCTGAAGCAATTCGGATTCAGTGTTAAAAAAAGTTCGATCCACATCAATGTCTGGCGTGGTGATTTTGATAAAGGTGCCATGGCCCGCCGCCTGCTTGCACAGCAGTGGCAACTGACCGATGCACAGATGCAGCAGGCCGTCGTGTTTATCGGCGACGCGCCCAACGACGAAAGCATGTTCGAGTTTTTCCCCAACAGCGTTGGTGTTGCCAATATCAGTCGGCATCTGGCACGCATGACACATCATCCAAAAGCGATTACTCCGTCGGCATCTGGCCTAGGCGTAACTGAACTGATTCAAGCCTGGCTCAACGCGAAAGATCATTCATCAAAAATGGGACGATAACGGGACATGGGTGTTCTGATTCAACTGGCCGGTGCCATTGCCCTGCTGCTCTGGGGCATTCGCATGGTCCAAACGGGTTTCAGCCGACTGCTTGGCAGCCGGCTGGAACGTCTGCTGCGCAAAACCACGCGTAATCGCCCACTCGCTTTCAGCAGTGGTGCCAGTGCTGCCTTTTTGTTGCAATCATCAACCGCTGTCGTATTGATGGTCGGTGGCTTTACCGAAGCCAGCATGATGACCCTTACCGCCGCACTTGCGACCGTTTTGGGCGCGGAATTTGGTGCCAGTCTGGCCGCTTTCCTGCTTAATATGGATGTTCAGGCACTGGCACTGCCATTGGTACTGATTGGTTTTATCTTTTTTAAAAACAGCAGCAGCCGCGCCTGGAAACACGTCGGACGCATCACCATTGGTGTTGGTCTGGTGCTTTTGTCTCTGGATCTGATTGGCAACTCAACAAGCGCATTGGGCGGCAGCGATATCATGGCGCTGATCATCAACCGGGTAGAGTCCGATTCAGCTTTGGCCATTACTCTGATGGCCATCCTAACCTGGCTGATCCACTCCACCCTGGCCAGTGTGTTACTCATTGCCCAGTTTGTTCATGACGATGCGATCAGCATGAACGCCGGGTTTTTCATGTTGCTGGGTGCCAACCTGGGTGGCGCGATGCCTGCATTAATTGCCGGCTGGTCGCTAAATCGCAAAGGCCGGCAAGTGGTTATCGGCAACCTGATCTTCAGGGGTGCTGCCGTTGTGATTGGTCTGCTCATTATAGGTCTGTCCGGCCCATACCTGGCACTGTATTTACCGGGTGGATCGCTCGGTATTGTCATCGCACACAGCGCACTCAATCTGATTAATGGCTTAATACTAATGATCTTCCTGCCCTGGCTGGTTCCGCTACTCAGCCGCAGTGGACCAATCGAAAGAAACAGTACGAATTTGTCACAGGAAGAAGACCTGCCGATCTATCTGGCCATCGACGACATCCACAACCCACGGCGGGCCATGGCCAATGTGCGCAACGAAGCAATGCATATTGCTGACGTGGTGTTCCGCATGCTGAACAACAGCATGGATGCCTTTGAAGACAAAGAACTGGCACGGCAGATCAGTGAGCTGGATGACGACATTGACCGACTCCATCGCGAAGCGCTGAACTACATTCTGTCGATCGATGAATCCGATCATTCGTATTCCACTCAGTCGGTGCGACGCGAAATCATTATCTACATGACTAACCTGGAACACATCGGCGACATCATTGATGCCAGCCTGATGCATCAGGCGCGCTCCAAAGTGCGCAACCATGTTCAGTTCGATACCGATCAGAAAGCCGTGCTCGACCACCTACATGACCAGTTGGTTGACGCTTTTCGCCTGTCGCAGGCTGTATTTACCAGTGACAGCCTGACACTGGCTCAGGATCTGCTGTCGGTAAAACGGGCTTATCGGGCCGAGATCATGGCCGCACGTCATGCTCACCTCGATCAATTGGGTGGTCACCATTCAGAGAACCTGTTGTCGACACAGATCTTTATCGATGTGTTACGAGATATGCAGCGCATCTGCTCTCACCTGACTGCCGTCGCCTATCCGGTGATAAAACGCAAAAAGGCCGAAGCCGCGCTGACTGCCGAAAACTGAGTCAGCGGCCAGCACCAAAACAGTCTTATACCATTAAGTTACTAATAAATACTTTTTAATTCATTTATTGAATTATCAGACTTGGTTACTCTGGACACTTTCCTGAGCGGGAGCGCCCACTGAATGACCTGGCAAGGCTGCGCCACCATCTTAATCGCGCTAATCGCCCTGGCGACTATGGCCAGCGGTCGCTCTTCGCCACACTGGGTTATGCTGGCCGTTATGATCGTGCTCAGTTCAACCGGTATCATCAGTACCGAGCAAGCATTAGCCGGGTTCAGCAATACCGCCCTGATGACGGTTGCCGCGCTCTTTGTGGTTGCTGCCGGTATTCACAATGCGGGTGGTGTTGATGTGTTGGTGCATCGCTTTCTGGGTCGGCCTGCATCCATTCGCCATGCTCAGGCGCGCATCATCTTTCCCGTCGCCCTGCTCAGTGGCTTTATGAACAATACCCCGGTGGTTGCTACGCTGATCCCGGCTATACATGTCTGGTGCCGTCGCATCGGCATTGCTCCGTCCAAGCTGATGATTCCACTGAGCTATGCCGCCATTCTGGGCGGTACCCTGACCCTGATGGGTACCAGTACCAATCTGGTGGTTAACGGCCTTTACCGGGAATTGACCGGTGATGTGTCACTGTCGCTGTTTTCCATCACGGCCATTGGCTTGCCAGTTGCACTGGTAGGCCTGGTGGCCATTGTGTGCGTCTTTCCACGGATTCTACCGGAGCGTCAGGACGCACAAAAATTCGGTTCACTGCGAGAGTTTACTCTGGAAGTCAGGGTCGATCCGACCGGGCCTCTGGTTGGTAAAACCGTTGATGCCGCCGGTTTGCGTAACCTCGATCGGCTTTATCTGGTCGAGATTGAACGTCAGGGCAGCGTGGTGACGGCTGTGCCGTCGGAAGAGCGGATCATGGCGGGTGACCGCCTGGTGTTTGCCGGCGAAACCCAGGCAATTTCAGACCTGCTGCGGATTCAGGGGATCGTACCGTCAACGCACGACAATGAACCCAGCCTGGATCAGCACCGGGCAGAGCGCCGACTGGTTGAGGCTGCCCTGTCGCCACGCTCGGATGTGATCGGCCAGACCATCCGGGATGCTCGGTTTCGCGACCGCTTCGGCGCTGTCGTTTTGGCTGTCGCCCGCCACGGTAGGCGGGTGCAGGGCAACCTGGGCAACATTCGTCTGCAAGCGGGCGATGTTCTGCTACTGGAAGCCCGGCCAGCGTTTGTCAGCCGCCAGCACTACGCGCAAGACTTCTTACTGATCAATGATCTGGACACCGAACGACCCCGTCACGACAAAGCTAGCCTCGCCTGGCTTATCCTGGTGGGCGTGGTGTTCAGCGCTACCTTTGGTGTGCTCAGCATTCTCAACGCGGCCTTGCTGGGTGCATCAGCCATGATTGTTACCGGCTGTCTGCGCGTCGGCCAGATTCAGAAAAGCCTGGATTCTCCGGTCCTGCTGACCATCGCCGCCTCCTTTGCGCTGGGCAATGCGCTGCAAAGTACTGGCGCTGCAGCGGTGATCGCTCAATGGCTGGTCTCACTCAGTGGCGGCGATACACTGTTGATGCTGATCATGGTGTACTTGACCGTCTCCGTGCTTACCGAAGTGATCACCAACAACGCCGCCGCCGTCGTCATGGTACCGATTGTGCTGTCCATCACCAGTGCCGCACAGGTCAATGCAGAGCCTTTCATCATGGCCGTCATGATGGCCGCCTCCGCAAGTTTTGCCACCCCGCTTGGCTATCAGACAAACCTCATGGTCATGGGCCCGGGTGGCTACCGGTTCAGTGACTACCTGAAGGTGGGTTTGCCAATGAATCTACTCATCGGTATCACTACGCTGGTTGTTATCACTATTCGCTATGAGCTGCACTAACAGGTTATTGAAAAAGGCTTCCTGCCTTTTGCAAAACACGAACGTCCATGTCCCGGTAGCACCGGTAGCATGCGGTAAAAATTCTGCGAATTACAACAGCCTGCTAAACGGCAACCAGGCTGGGGAGCGCTACCCGCAGAGTGGACTGCGCGGTCCTGACATTGATTTAGCAACAACGTCTGGCACCCGCCACAGGGTGCTCCAGGCCAGCTGACAGAATCAGCAGGGAGTGTCACGACTTGCGCATCAGACTTAACCAGACAATACCACCCAGCACGACAGCACCACCCAAAAGCTGAACCGGCGCCAGAATCTGGCCCAGAATCACGAAACCGAACAACAGGGAGGCAACCGGCTCAAGGTTCATTACCGGAGCATTACGCGCCATATTCAGCCGGGGTACCAGCACAAACAACACGGTTGAGGCGGTACCATACAAAGCGGCAAGACTGACCAGCCCAATCCAGCCAGCCTGACTCTGAGGCAAAGCCAGCCCGCCGGGCACGATGCCCAGTGCACCAGCGATCGCCATAATTGCGATGACTGTCATCATGGTGAAGACACTGCGCACTGCACCAGGCAACTGGGCCAGCCGATTTTCGGTAACCCAGATCGCAACCGCAAAAAACAACGCCGCCGCTTCGGCAAACATGATACCCGGCAACCAGCCAGGACCCATGACCGAAGGATCTGACAACCAGGTCCCCAAATCCAGCACCATCACCAGACCGACCAGAATAATCGACATAATCACGACAAAGCGCAGCGTTGGCCGTCGTCCCCCCAGCAGCCAGGTTAGCAATGCATAGAGAATGGGCCAAGTGTTGACCAGCAGCAGAGCCACCGCCACTGGAATGCGAGCCACCGCTGAATACAGGCACAGGCTTTGGCCGGCGATCAGTAATCCCAACAAGCATTGCCAGCGGCGCTTACCCGCTGGAATGGTGAGCTTGTGCCCTTGCGCGATAACCAGACTTAACATCAACAAAAAGGCAATGCCTCCTCGCGCCAATAGGGCCAGCAACAAGCCGGTACCATCATCAAAGGCAACCCGGGCCGCCACGTGATTGGCAGCAAACAGGCAGGCTGCAGATACCAGAATGGCAATGGCCAGAGGGCGCGACAGGTATTGTGAAGCGTTAGGCATGACAGGGCTTAAACTTGAGAAACAAGTTCTCTAGACTATCACCTTAAACCGAAAGCCGACATATGGATGCTTTCAGACACTGGGCTCCAGTGCGGGACGCTGCATTCCCCAACTCAGATTACAATCTTTCGTAAACAGCGTTATCGATGCCCTACCCCAAATCAAATAATCACTCATTCGATAGCAGAATGACCGGATATAGAAGTCACGGCCCGCATGCCCTCTGCTGTCGGTACAAGTGCGCCAGCAGCAGGTGAGTTTGCCAACGGTTCCCGGTACAGTAGTATGACTTTGGTATATTTTCAGGACCTTGTCCCATGCTGCGTTTATTTAAACTCGACCAGAATAAAATTTATCAGTTGCCCCTTGAGCAAGTATCAAAAAGCGATATTACCCGAGCAGACTGGCTTGATGCGAACGAGCCGGATGCCAGTGAACGGGATCTGATCAATGCGCTAATGCGCTCGGAATTGCCGCAAAGCAGCGATGTGTCGCAGATCGAATCCTCAGCCCGGTATTTTATTGACGACGAGGGCATTCACGTTCACTCCCTGTTTCTAAGCCACTCAGAAGGGCGTCATAAAACGGCGACTGTTGCGTTTATTCTGCAGGCAAAGCGACTTATCACGGTTCGCGAAGGCAAGCTGGCCGACTTTCGGCTGCTGCGCCTGCGGGCACGACGCGGCCAGGTAGAAGCCGCCTCCCCGGCCGACCTGATGTTAACCATTTTTGAACAAAAAGTAGAAAACCTCGCCGACTTTATAGAAGACATTCATCGTGACCTGGAAAGCGTCAGCAAGGTGGTGCTGGAAGAGGAAGATTCGGATCTGGAATGGGCCATTGATCAGTTGGCAAAACTGGAAGACAGCAACGGGAAAATTCGGCTGTGTCTGATGGATACCCAGCGCTCGCTGACTTTTTTGCAGCGCCAGATTCGCAGCCGGCTTTCAAGTCCGGCGCTGTGCAACGAGGTGCTGCACGACATCGAAACCCTGCTCACCCACACCAGCTTTCTGTTCGACAAAATCAACTTCCTGATGGATTCCACCCAGGGGTTTATTAACATCAACCAGAACAAAATCATCAAAACCTTTTCCATTGCCGCAGTGGTATTTCTGCCTCCAACTCTGGTGGCCAGCATCTATGGTATGAACTTCACTGTCATGCCGGAATTAAACTGGATGCTGGGCTACCCGATGGCTCTGGTGTTAATGCTCGCCTCCGGGATATCCCCCTACTTGTTTTTCAAAAACAAAGGCTGGCTGTAATGGCTGCGCCCGCAACACCAGACTCAACCGGTCAAAACAGGGTGCTGATCAGATAACCGGTGTAGGCAAGGTAAGCGGCCAGCAAAACTCCGCCTTCAAGCCGGTTGATGCGGCCCTGGCAGCGCAAGCCGTAGCCAAAGACACACAACAGCAGCGTCAGCCCGGCCATCACCATCATGTCGCGGGAGAATACCTCCGGTCCGACTGACAAAGGAGCGATCAGTCCGGCAATACTCACCACGGCGAGCGTGTTAAACAGGTTCGACCCAATGATGTTGCCCGGTGCAATGTCGTGCTCCCCTTTGCGTGCCGCAATGATCGAGGGCACGAATTCAGGAAGGGATGTACCCACTGCGACAACAGTCAGGCCGAAAACGATAGCAAGTGAAGACAAAAGCATGGTGGACCCTTAACCCATAATTCAATGAAGGAAATTTGAGTGACCGCTGCCCTGTTGATCTATCAACAACGCGCGGATTATAAACACCTCACGAACGATAGCCAGTAGGATGAAAAAGGACAGTATTTACGCACTTTAACGTGACTCACGATGCGCTAAAAGAGTCGCTCGATTTGTCTAAAAAAAAGGCTACTTGTGTGACTCGCCTTTACGCCAGCCCGGCAACCACCAGACCAGCCAGGCCGCTGAAAAGAACATTGAACCGGCCACAAACACAAACGGTATCACCATGCTTTGTGACCATTGAGCCAGGATACCCATCAGCAATGCACCAAAGGCATAACCGGAATCCCGCCAAAAGCGGTAGATACCCACTAAGGATGCCCGATGTTCCGGGGGTGCGAAATCGCCTACGGCGGCACCCAGGTTTGGATACAGCATAGCCATACCAATACCTGCCAGCGCTGCCTCTGCGCTCCATAATCCAACCGTTGTGGTAAACGGTATGGCCAGTACACCTGCTCCCGAAAATACCATGCCCCAGACAATGAGTCCCTTACGCCCTATCCGGTCGGACAATGGGCCAGTAACCAGCTGCAATGCCCCCCAGGTCAGGCCATAAATGGCGATAATTGAACCTGCCTGAACCAGCGTCAGCCCCTGCTGTAAGAAAAATATGGGCAGGAAAATCCAGATCAGAGCATCGGTAAACTTTTCAACCAGACCGGCCTGGTTAAGTGCAATCAACGGCTTGCTCTGCAAGCTGGCGTACTTGAACAACTGTGTCAGAGACTGACGAGGGGTATCCTTATCGGCTTTGTTTGGCTGCTGATGGAGTTTTGCCCAGGGCAGCGTCTCCACAATCGTTAACCAGGCAAGTAACAAACCCGATACCACTACGGCAAGACTGAATACCAGCATGCCAAGGCGAGCACCCAATGCCTCAACGATCAGAGCTGTTACAACGCCCGCTATCCCTACTGCTGCATATCCAGAGAACTCATTCAAGCCGTTTATCAGGCCCTTCTGAGACGGTTTGGCCAGATCCAGCTTGCTGTTCAACGCCATAGACCACGCCAGCCCCTGATTGAGCCCGAGCAGCACCGTCGCTGCGACAACCCAGTTCCAACTGGGTGCCCAGTACAACATAAATGGAATCGGGATCGCCGCCAGCCAACCCGCAATCAGAATTCGCTTTCTACCAACATGCTCACTCCACTTGCCGGCAAACAAATTCATCACCGCCTTCACAGCACCGAAAACGACCACGAAAGATGTCAGCAGAAAAAAAGACTGTGCTTCAAGGCCAAATTCAGTTTCTGCCAACCCCGGTATTACAACTCGCGTCATACCGATGGTCAGACCAACCAGGAAAATCTGTACAAGTTGCAGCGCAATCTGTACCCAATTGACTTTGATTCCCAATTCGATTCTGGATACGTGCATATGCTACTTTTCAACCTTTTGGCTTAATAGCACCATTTCCTGTTTGTGAAACGCGAGAGAAGTGATGCAAAATGATGCTTTTTGAATTCCAGCGATCACCATCAGGAAACTATTGGCACATTTGATCTCGGTGATACTAGTCGAGTGATGAGGCTGTGGGAAGGGAATGTCCGGTTGATACCAGCGCCGGTTCTGCTGCAATGCAGCTGCCACAGAAGTAGCTCCGCGCTATCCTGGCAACTAGCATAGACATGTTCTAAGTCAGGGGGAGTGCCTTTTGGCCTCGATCAGACACAGGCAGCAAGGTCAAAAACTGGGAAGTACAGATGTCGGCTAAAAGTACCGGAAGTGCAATAACACCGTTGTTTTAACGCGATACACAGTCCCGGTAACAAAATAGCCAGCCCACATCTGTATGAAAAACCACTAAGTTACAGGTCTGTTAGCGTACCGAGCGCCCGCTCTGCCGCAAATGCGACCGTTTCAGAGAGCGTTGGATGTGCATGTACCGTCAACGAAATATCTTCCAGGGTCGCGCACATCTCGATTGCCAGGGTAACCTCAGCCAACAGCTCACCGGCATTGGTGCCCACGATGGTTCCACCCAAAATACGATTGGAATCGGCGCAATACACTAATTTGGTTAAACCGTCAGTGCCACCGTTGGCCAGATTCCGCCCACTGGCTTGCCATGGAAAATCCGTCGATTTCGCATTGAATCCATCCGCCTTGGCTTCCTCGACGTTCAGACCCACCCAAGCCAACTCCGGGTCAGTATAGGCGACAGACGGGATCAAGGTAGTGTTCATTTTTACCGTATGGCCAGCAATAACCTCTGCAGCTACCTTACCCTGATGAGTAGCACGGTGCGCAAGCATCGGCATACCGGTTACATCGCCCACCGCAAAGATAGTGGGGACAGAGGTACGACACTGTTCATCGACATCAATAATGTCACCTTTGCTCAATGTTATACCGGCCGCTTTACAGTCAATTGCATCCGCGTTCGAGCGCCGACCTACTGAGGAGATCACGACATCGAACTCGTCACTGCCACCCTGGGCATAAGACAGTGAAACCGTCTTTTTGGAAGGTTTGACTTGCTCGACCGACGTTCCCAGCAGAAACTCGCAACCATATTTTTCGAGTCGATCTCGAAGAATGGCTACGGCATTTTCATCGACCATCGGGAGTAGATCTTTTGCCAATTCAATCAGCGTTACTTTGGAACCGAGCGCACTGTAGATGGTTGCCATTTCCAGCCCGATTATACCGGCCCCAACAATAGCCAGACGCTTGGGTATTTCCGGCATTTCCAGAGCTCTTGTAGAATCCCAGATCCGTTCGTGAACTGGCCAGTTTGGTAACGCAACAGTGCGGGAACCGACGGCGATAATCGCCTTTTCAAAGGTGTAAATCTCATCTCCGGCCTGAATTGTATTTGAACTCAACAACTTCCCGTTTGAATGGACCACTTTAACCTTTCGCCGACGAGCCAGACCGACAAGCCCCCCGGTCAGGTTGCTGACTATACTGTCTTTATTGGCGATCAGCTTCCTGACATCTATCTCGGGTTCTTTATACACAACGCCGTACTGTTCAGCATGACGTGCCTCTCGGATAACGTTCGCAACATGAAGCAATGCCTTCGATGGTATACACCCTTCATTTAGACAAACTCCGCCCAGTGATTCCCGGTCCTCAATCAGGACAACCTTCAGACCCAGATCTGCGGCACGAAATGCAGCTGCATAGCCACCAGGACCACCGCCGAGTATTAATAGTTGAATATCTGTCATGATCTATACCAACAACCTTCTGGGTTCATCCAATAACGTGCAGAAATACTTCAAAAACTGAGCCGCATCTGCCCCATTAATAACACGGTGGTCATAAGTAATATCAAGCGGCAACCTGGTTTCAGGCTTAAAGTCTTCCCCGTTCCAAACCGGCTCCACAGTCGCCTTGGTTATCCCGAGAATAGCAACTTCAGGAGGGTTCACAATGGGTGTGAAATGAGTACCGGCAATACCTCCGAGGCTTGATATCGTCATAGAGGCACCGCCAAAGTTCTCACCCTTCAGCTTCTTTTCCCGTGCAGCTTTTGCCAAAGATCCAATTTCTTTGGCAATATCAACAATCCCCTTATAGTTTGCATCTCGAATAACGGGAACAACCAGGCCATATTCGGTATCTACTGCTATGCCGATATGCACGTAGCTCTTAAGCACCAGCGTTTTAAAATCTGGTGTCAGTGAACTATTGAAGCGAGGGTATTCTTTTAGCGTTTTTGCAAGTGCTTTAACGAAAAAAGCAAGCGATGATAGCTTAACGCCGGATGCTTGCATTTCATCTTTTAACGACTTACGAAAGGCTTCCAATCGGTCAATGGTGGTCTTATCTCCGTGAGTAACCGTGGGAATCATCTGACTTGCTGCCAACAAATTATCAGCGGCCAGCAAGGCAACTTTGCTTAACGGCTCTTCAGACACGTCACCGTAGTCGGCGTGATTAACCTGCCAATACCGAGCTCCATCAACATTCTGCATTGAAGCCTTTTCCTGGGTAAGACCATTGGCAAAAGCATCCGCTCGCTGGGAAGGTGTCTTGTTTGGGACCTGGGTTTTCATCATTACCACACCGTTGAAATATATTGTGCTTCCATAAACTCTAACAGACCTTCATGTCCGCCTTCCCGACCCAGACCGGATTGCTTGACGCCACCAAAAGGAGCTGCAGGATCAGACACCAGTCCGCGATTGAGACCCACCATGCCGAATTCGAGACTTTCACACAGTTGCAAGCCTCGCTTCATATCCTGTGTAAAGACGTAGGCCACCAATCCATATTCAGTATCGTTAGCGCGCCTGACGACTTCAGCCTCATCTTTAAAGGTCTGAATGACGGCTACCGGACCAAATATTTCATCCGACAAACATTTCGATCCATCTTGAACATTACTCAATACCGTTGGTGGATAGAAATAACCCGGGCCGTCTGGTAAGTAGCCACCCAGTTCTATTTTGGCTCCGCGTTCAACAGCATCCGCAACAAAATCTTTAACCTTATCGCGAGTTGCTGCATTCACCAATGGACCAACATCTACGTCAGCTTCCAGCCCGTTACCCATTTTTAGCTTCTTCATGGCTAACGTATACTTTCTGGTGAACTCTTCAGCGACCGATTCATGAACATAGAAACGATTAGCCGCAGTACAGGCTTCACCCAGGTTCCTCATCTTCGCTAACATGGCTCCGGTGACAGCAACATCAATGTCGGCATCATGCGCCACGATTAACGGTGCATTACCACCCAATTCCATAGCCGGCTTCAAAATAGTATTTGCAGCTTGCTTTAACAGGTTTCTGCCAACACCCGTGGAGCCAGTAAACGAGATCACACGAACCCTGGGGTCGTTCATGATAACGTCTGATATTTCTCTGGGCTGCTGAGTAGGAAGAATATTTACCACGCCCTTCGGCACGCCAGCTTCTGCCAGCAAATCAGCTAACGCCAGCAGCGTCAAAGGTGTCTCTGAGGCCGGCTTTATGATGACCGTACACCCTGCTGCCAGTGCCGGTGCAATTTTACGAGTACCCATTGCCGCTGGATAGTTCCATGGCGTAATCAGGTAGGCAATACCGGCGGGCTTATGGTGAACCATGATCCGGGCACCACTGGATGGCGCCATACCAAGCATACCTTCTGCTCTGACCGCTTCTTCGGCAAACCAACGGAAGAACTCAGCTGCGTAAGTAGCTTCGCCCATCGCATCGGTACCGGCTTTACCATTTTCGAGGGTGATTAATTCCGCAAAATCAGACAGACGTGCAGTCATCAATTCAAACGCTTTGCGAAGAATTTCGCTTCGCTCACGCGGTTTCATGTTTCGCCATACTGAGGCCGCATCGGCAGCAGCCTCCAGGGCCAAAGCGGCATCTTCGACATCGGCAGACGCGCATTGGGTCAATATGGACTCGTCTGCGGGATTTGTAATGTCAAATACTTTACCAGAGGACGAGTTTCTCCATTCGCCATTGATATACAGCTGATTTCTAAAATTTGTCATGGGTACTCCTTATAACAATTGGCGCAACGGTTGAGATATACGCTGAGTCAATTCGGTTACAATGGCGACGGCTTGCTTTGAACTGACGATCTGAGTGTCAAAGCGCAACTCAACTGTCCAGATATCGCGACCAAAAAAGCTGAGATTTAGTTGCGATGAGCTGTCCAGCTCAAAATCTGAAATAGCCGATTCGGTAAAGTCCCATACACTGACATAACCGTCATCGTCGGATGTTTTCTCCAGATTTTTCAACCCTGACTTATCAGGATTCAACAGACTTACGTTTTCATCTGGAATACTAACCAGACAATCAAAGTCTTCCTGAATGACGTCCATATATCGCAAAGTTCCGACACTCAGGAAGGCCAGTAGTTCGGCCCGTGATATCTCGACGCTTTCAGAACCCAGCCACTGCTCAGTACTGATGAACATGGCCGGATCGATGGTTGCACTTATTTTACCCTGGGTCCGAGCGACTGCTGCAACACGTGGCGAATAGTTGCCGACTTCCAACGCATGAATAGGCTGTACCGCACCGTTTGCAACCATGTCTTTAAGACTGATGTCTTTCTCAACGGCTAGTTTTTTCGCCTTCGGTGATGCAAGTATCTTCCCATTCGATGAACTCATTGGAACACTTTTAGCTTTTGCAGGAGTGACCTTCTCTGGCGCTACAGCGTCAGGTGCTTCAGTGCTTTCGACAGCTTTTTCTTCTTCCTTGACGGCAGGGACTTCTGCAGCCTGTTCTTCCTCGGTCACTGGTTCCGCCGTTAACTGCGCTACCACATCACCGACGGGGACTTCGGCTCCAGCTGGGAACTTTACATGGGACAAATAGCCTTCATAACGGGACTCAATATCCTGCACTGCTTTATCGGTTTCGACCGACATTACCGCATCGCCAGCATTAACCCACTCTCCGGGCTGCTTTAACCAATCGGCAATTATTCCTGTATCTTGGTTCATACCAAGTACAGGCATTATTATATCATGTGCCATTAGAGCTCCCCCGTGACTAATTGCATAGCTTTCTGCGCAACTCCATCGGCCGTGGGAACGGTTATATCTTCTAATGCGGGCGAGAATGGGATTGGTACATCCATCGCTCCCATTCGTGTCAATGGAGCGTCAAGGTAGTAAAACGCTTGCTCATTGAGCCGGGCGACAATCTCAGAGGTCACACCAAAACTTTGGTGGCCCTCGTCAACTACAATAGCGCGACCGGTCTTTTTAACTGAATTGACAAAGGTTGCATCATCAAGCGGGGCTATGGTGCGAACATCAATCA
>Ga0307967_1000881_pt1 | contig 19648 bp, 16 predicted proteins | sample OrgLakmetagen648_FD_201828 | JGI IMG/M metagenome (GOLD analysis project Ga0307967, IMG submission 201828) | Saline water microbial communities from Organic Lake, Antarctica - #648 | ecosystem: Environmental > Aquatic > Non-marine Saline and Alkaline > Saline | place: Antarctica: Organic Lake... | reverse complement strand
TTGGAGTGTCTACATTTGCTGTGACGAATTTATATAGTCCGAAAACTATAACTTTGTATTATGAGAAGACATTTTGATAATGAATTTAAAACCACGATAGTAGAATTACTACAATCTGGTAAAAAGGTACCTGAAATTTGTGAAGAGTATAACCTTCAAGATGGCATGGTTAGGCGTTGGCGTAGAGAATACGATCAAAAGAATGGAGATTTATCTAAGAAACGAGAGCCAACTGCTTCGGAAGTTGAGTTAAGTCAATTAAAGAAAGAGCTACGCGAGACAAAATTAGAACGTGATATATTAAAAAAGGCAGTAAGCATCTTTTCCAAGAGCGACAGTTAAAGTATGACTTTGTGTTTAAAAACAAAGAGTTATACCCTGTTGAAAGGATGTGTTATTGTCTAAGTATTAGTAAAAACTCATATTATAATTGGTTAAAAAACAAAGATATTGTTAAAACAAACACGCCTAAGCATCACTTAATGAAGAGAATAAAAAAAATATTCGAAGACAGTAAAGAAGTTTATGGCAGTCATCGTATTCAAAAGATGTTAGAACGTGAAGACCTTTTTTATTCGAGATCTTATGTTGCTGTTTTAATGAAGAAAATGAGCTTACGTAGTGTTTTAAAGAGAAAATTTGTAATTACAACCGATTCAGACCATTCATATTCAATTGCTCAAAATGTATTAAACAGAGATTTCTGTAGCCAGACTATAGGCGAAAAATGGGTCTCAGATATCACCTATATCCGTGTAAAAGATGATTGGAACTATCTTACAACCATTATGGATTTGGCAGACAGGAAAATAGTTGGTTGGTCCTTGAGTGAAGACATGACCGTGGAGAATACTGTTTGGAAGGCTTGGACTTCAGCAATAGCTTCAAGAAAAACAAAATCGAACTTTATTTTCCATTCGGATCGAGGAGTGCAATATGCTTCAAACAAAATTACAAGTATGTTGCGGGAAAATATAAAAATAAAACAAAGTATGAGCAGAAAAGGGAATTGCTGGGACAATGCAGCTGCTGAGAGCTTGTTTAAGACAATTAAATATGAATGTACTAATAGATATAGATTTACATCAAAAGAACAGCTACATGCATGTTTAATAGAGTATATAAGTTGGTACAATACCAAAAGAATCCATTCAACTTTAGGGTATAAAACCCCATTGGAAATGCAATTAGAATTAGAAAAATTAATTAATAAAGCGGCTTAAAAAAAATAGTCCCACTTTTTGTAGGAATTCCATTTTTCTGAAGTTCAGATTGACGATATATTTGAATATTACAAAGAGGAAGCAAGTTTAGAAGTAGCGCTTGAACTTATCGAGGGAATTTTAAACGAACCGGAAATACTTCGCAAAAATCCTTTTGTCGGTCAAAAAAAGCCCCCCGCTGATGCGCGAGTCCTCTCGCGTTCTTTATCTCATATCTTTGATAGTTCAGATTTACACATTACCCCGAAAAGTTATGTACTATAAAAATTCAGAAAATCGCGCGGGAGCCGGGTTATAAAGTTTATAGTTCCGGCTCATAGTCTAAAAATATAAATTATCCCGCTGTTGCGCGAGTCCTCTCGCGTTCCTTGTCTCTCTTTAAACTATTTTTCCATCACTATCCATAGTACTTAAATACCAAAATATCATCTAAAAGTCCTTTTTCATCAGCGTAATCAATTGCACTGCTATAAATATAATCTTCTGGTCTATAAACCAAGCCGGCCTTTACAGGATTATCATGAATATATTTTATCTTTTCCCAGATTACTGCATTGCTCCAAAGTTCAATAGGTTTATTATCATGCTGCCAAAACTGATAGTTCTTGACATTAGAGGAGTTTTCAGCTGCTTTTCTAAATTGTGCCAAGAGAAATTCCTTCCTACTTTCTTTTGGGTTTTTCCTGATCGCTTTTACAATTGCCTTGCTGGTAAATCGTTTATAATCCCCTAAAAGTAAAGCAGGATGTTGTCCTTTATTACTTCTGAAAATAAGATGTATATGGTTGGTCATAATACACCAAGCAGCGATTTCCATTCCCTTTTCTTTTTGGCAGTAAGAGAGGCTGTCCAATAATATATTCCTGTATTTATTGCGTGTAAAGACATCAAGCCAATAAATTACTGCAAAACTTACAAAGTAAAGTCCGTTAGGGTTATGAAATTTATAGTTCCGGCTCATTGTCTAAATATACACATTATCACGAAAAGCCAGGCTTTACTATAAAAATTCAGAAAATCACGCGATACAATCGCGCGGGAGCGCGATATTACTCTATCGTTCAACAAAGAAATTGCGTTTCTGACTTGAATTCTACAAACTTGGCAGATTGAAATTGAAAAAATCACCTTACATTTTAACCGTATAACCGATGTTTTAAAAGTTTTGCACTTTTTAGAAAATAGATTAGAGTATGAAAACAAAAAAAGTTTTATAAGTTTACAAGGTCAAAATAGTAAAAACCCTTCAATGGAAAACTCAAAATACTTAAAATCATTCCTTCTTCTCCTGTTCCCAATTTTGGTTTTGCTTAGCTGTTCATCAACGCAAAGAGCAGCAGAAAAAAGACAGTGCTCTGAATATCCTAAAAATGATTTTTCCAGAATGAGTGTGGGAAAATATAAAAACATACTTAAAAATGACACCGTCACTTACGGTGAGGTTCGTTTTGAATGTGTTCACACGGCTTTTATCACGGCTAAGGTAATGTTTGACCATTTTGGAAAATGGAACAGGGCTTTAGTGCAAAGGGATCATCACCACCTTATTTTAATGTGGCAGAACGTCGATCTTTTTTCCGATGGAAAACGCTACACCGTTGTCACCGACGGCCGTGAAAGTCCCATTATAACTTATGGTTCATTTATGGCCTTCACACAAAAAGGCGAAGATATTATCGCGAACTCGTTAGCAGGAAAAGATAAAATAGTCAATCTTTTTAAAAAGTGGATCAGAAATAATGACTCCAATAAACGGGAGTTTTATGAAACTTATTGGCCAATGTACCGCAATTACACTAAATCCAGTAAAAACAACTAATCAATGAAAACATCAAAATTTTTAAAATTATTTCTTCTTCTATATTTCCTTGCAGTGGGTTTATTCAGTTGTTCCTCATCACATGAGATAATTGAAACGCAAAATAGTGGCTGTCCAAAAATATATAAAAATGGTTTTTCAAAAATCAGTACAGATAAACACAAAGCAGTAATTAAAAACGACACGACCATTTATAATGAGTTGCGCTTTGAATGTGTTTTTACTTCCTTTTATACCAAAAAAGTCATGTTCGACCACTTTGGAAAATGGGACAAGACCATTTTTCTTAAAAACAACCGTCACCCCATTTTAAAGTGGGAAAATATTGACTTATTTAGCGATGGAAATCATTACACAATTTTTGCCAATGGTGATGAAAGCAGAAAAATGACCTATGCTTCTTTGATGGTATTCAGTCAAAAAGATAAGGATATTCTTGCTACTGACTCTACTGAAAAAAACAAAGTAGTTGATCTCTTTAAGAAATGGATTAAAAACAATAAATCTTATCGTAGAAAATTCTACAGGAAGTATTGGTCGATGGTTAACAAACGAAAGAAAAATATTAGTCAATGAAAAAACTATTCTTAATTATCCCCCGCTGGTGAGCGAATCCTCTCGCTGGTGCGCAAAACCTCTCGCGTTCCTGTTTTTTATAATTTAGATATAGTCGTTATCATGAAAGCTTATGCTTTAATATGAAAAATTTAGAAAACCACGGGATACAATCGCGCGGGAGCGGAGATTAAAACAAAAAAACAGCAGTACTTATAATTAGCGTGAAAGCTATATTCACCTCATACCAAACTGCATAGATTCCTTTAGACTAAATATTTCATAAAAAAACTCAAAACTATTTTTTCTTAAAGGATTTTATTGTTCTTTATAAAAACCGATATTTATAGGTAACCCCAAAACACAAATCATGATTATTCATACTTTAAAAAAACTTTTCGAACGGGATTTAAGAAAGCTGAAAGACGAAATTGAGCTGTATAAAAATGAAGAAAATATGTGGCTCGTGGACGAGTTAATTACAAATTCAGCTGGGAATTTATGTCTGCACCTCATTGGAAATTTAAAAGCTTATGTTGGTGTTGGGCTTGCAAAAACTTCTTACACCAGAGATCGCAAACGTGAATTTTCAGCAAAAAATATTCCCCGGTCAGCACTTATAGACCAAATCGAAGAAACCATTGAAATTATTGACAAAGGATTGGACAATCTGGACGAAAGTCAGTTGAATGAGGATTTTCCCATCATAGTATTGGGCGGCCCCACAGAAATGGAATTTACATTGATTCATTTTTCGACCCATTTAAATTACCATCTGGGGCAGATTAATTATCACCGAAGATTGCTGGATAATTAAACCGGTATGTGAACAGCCCCCTAATTAATCAGACATTATTATATTTAGATATCTGTAATAATTATGGGAATAAAAAAGAGAACATTCAGCAAAGAAGAGAAGCTCGAGGGTTTAAAGGAGGCTTCTGAAAACAGTGTCGGCGACACCTTTGAATGCTGAACTCACTATCAGTCCGGTTTAAATTCATCACCGCAGACGGCTGGGCTCAAAGCAATTGGTTCTTAGTGAATTTTAAGGCCGTGGTTATAGCCATTTTCGGCAATACCCTTTTGTGGAAAAAAGTGGCTCATTCTTATTTTCTTTGTTAGCTTTACAAACCGTTAAACTTTGCAATAGCTTATGTTACCTTTACATCGACTCATAGCGGTGCTTATTTTTTGCTCTTTTTTTAATAAAAGTTTCTGTCAGAATCGCGATAAGAAAACCTTAAAAAGGTATGATCAAATTGTGGGCGAAAAGAACATCGGCCTGAACAATGGCATTTTGGACCTCAACCGTTACGAGAAAAACATTGTTGACAATCAAAATAAATTCTATAAAAAAAATAATAGCTACCAACTGGGAAATGTTTTTTACGATGGACAGGCTTATTACAATAAACAGTTGAGGTATGATCTTTTTAACGATGTCCTGCTTTACAACCCACCTGATGCCGCATCTTTTATTGGCATAGATTTGATTAAGAAAAGGGTGAATCATTTTGAATTGAACGGAAATTTATTTGTAAACCTTTCCCGTATGCCAAGGTTTGCTAAGCACCAAAATTTTACCGGATATTGGCAAAAAATTCAAGTAAACGAAAATAACCTTCAAAAAAGATTCGTAAATCAAATTTCCCCCGGCAATCCTACAGTTCCTCCTGAAGCCACGGAAAGAAAAAAGGAAAAATCCAAAGCATTTGTGTTGTACCTAAAACACAAAAAACGTAAGCGGGAAATTTTAAAAAATATGCAAGTTTATTATGCTTTCGATTTAAGCGTAGATGCTTATATCGTTAACCATCAAACCATTATTGATCTTTCCGATGAAAGTGCCGTTTCAGGGTATTTTCTTAATCAGAAGGAACAAATCAAGGGGTTTTACTCCAAAAACAGTGCGTTAAGTAGCGAAAAGCCCGCGACTTTTTATCGAAAGCTATATCAATATATTACTAGAAATATAAAGGAAAGCAAATAGTAGTATGACAAAAACAATCCTTTTAGTACTATTCTTGGGGGTATCAACTTTTTCCTTTGCCCAGCAAAAAGATTCCATTATCAACATCGCGTTTGAAAATTCCCCTTTGCAAATCTGTGTGAATAAAATCGAATTTCAAACGGAATTTAATTTTTACTATTCCCAAAATTGGCTTTCTTCTTACAAGCCTTTAATCTACAAAAATTACGAACAAAAAAGTATCCGGTTCATTTTAGAAGACCTTTTGGAAAAAACAAACCTTAATTTTTTTATTGATGGCCGTGCCATAATCCTCACCCAGAACAATGTAATTTACGAGCACTTGCCCAAAGGTTATTTTGGTTTAGAAGATACTACGCGCACCGCACAAACCAATACGCCGGTATTCTACCGGGAATATTCTGTAAAGAACATTGCGGATAGCCTTTCGGAAAAGCCGAAAAAACGCGCGGTTTCGTTTGTGGGAAAAGAAACTGTTAAAAAAAATACGCAAGATTTATATACCTTGTCGGGAACGGTAACCGACAGCAAAACCGGAATCCCATTACCTTACACGCCGGTAAGAACCAAAGACAACAAACATAGAGCGGTAACCAATGAAAGTGGACGATACCAATTAAAATTACCCTCGGGACTAAACCAACTGGTCGTTAGTCCCATGGGTCACGTTCAGGTGGAACGAAAAATCATGATATACAGCGACGGATCACTCGACTTTACTGCCCCAGAAAGCATCAACCTGTTGAATGAAGTTTTCATTGACATAAACAGGGACAGGAGCACAAGAACGGCGATCACGGGGGTAAATATTATTAATGCGGAAAGCATAAAAACCATCCCGACCATCCTGGGCGAACGCGATATCATAAAAGTCGCTACCCTATTGCCGGGAATTAAAACCGCCGGGGAAGGCGCACAAGGGTTTAACGTAAGGGGTGGGAAATCTGATGAGAATTTAATTTTACTCGACGATGGGTTGCTCTACAATCCTTTTCATTTTTTCGGCTTTTTTAGCGCGGTAAATTCTTATACCATTCACGATGCCACCATTTATAAAGGGAGCATTCCCCCGGAATATGGCGGGAGGCTTTCATCGGTATTTGATATTGAAACCAAGGAGCCCGACATGGAAAAATTTTCGGGTCAAGGTGGCATCGGGCCGGTCACCAGCAAGCTTACCGCAAACATTCCTATTGTCGAAGGTAAGGCCAGCGTTTTAGTGGGCGGAAGGGCAACCTATTCCAATTGGATTCTGCGCAGTTTGAAAGACCAAAATTTAAAGAACAGTGAAGCCTCTTTTTACGACGGACTAGTGAAATATCAGCACAACATCAATGAAAAGAACACCTTAAAAGCAACCTTATACTACAGCCAAGACAAATTTAGCATCACCTCTGATTCGCTCAACACCTACAGCAATACCATGGGTTCCTTAAAATGGAACCATTCTTTTTCGGATAAACACAAGGCTTCCCTGTTATTTACGCACACCCGGTATAAATTCAACATCAATTTTCAAGACGATGATGGCCTTAATTCTTTTGATTACGGATATGATATCAATGAAACCATGGGCAAACTGAAATTTGATTACAAGCTGAGCAAAAATCACGAACTCACATACGGGATATCCTCAAAATTATACAATACCTCGCCCGGCTATCGCAATCCAACTAATCCCAATTCGCTATTGGAGTCCAAAAAATTAGATGAAGAAAAAGGATTGGAATCGGCTTTATTCCTGGCTGATGAATTTGAGGTAAGCAAAAAATTACTCATAAAAGCAGGCTTGCGGTTCTCTAACTTCAGCGCGTTGGGAAAATCGACGCAAAACGTTTACCAAAAGGGTTTGCCCAAAACTGAAGCAACGGTGGCGGAAACCCGACAATATGATAACAACGAAATCATTAAAACCTACAATGGCCTGGAACCACGCCTTTCCGCCCGCTATTATCTTTTTAAGGATTTTTCGGTAAAGGCCAGTTATGATAAAAATTATCAGTATATTCATTTATTATCCACGAACACAACACAATCTCCCACCGATACTTGGAAATTATCGGACTTCAACATAAAGCCTCAAACGGCCGATCAATATTCGCTGGGCTTTTTTAAAAATTTCACTTACAACAAAGATTTTTTTGAGCTTAGTGTAGAGGGCTATTATAAAAAACTGGATAATATTTTAGATTACAAAGTAGGTTCCGAACTGACGCTGAATAGAAATTTGGAAACCGAAGTGCTTCAAGGAGAAGGAAAAGCTTATGGCGTTGAACTGCTCGTTAAAAAAACCAGCGGGAGGTTAAACGGTTGGTTAGGTTATACCTATTCCAGGACTTTCCTTAAATTAGATGGGGATTTCCAAGAAAACCGCATTAATGGTGGTGATTTTTACCCTGCCAACTTTGATAAGCCCCATGATTTTAGCCTTATCCTCAATTATAAATTTACCGAACGCTACAGCATTTCTGCAAATTTTATTTATCAAACGGGCAGGCCCATTACTTATCCCATCGGTAATTATGAGTATAATAACGGTGAATATGTACTCTACAGCGACCGGAATAAATACAGGATCCCCGATTATTATAGAATGGACATTGGGTTCAATATTGAGGGGAACCATAAAAAGAATAAATTAGCGCACAGTTTTTGGAATATTTCCATTTATAATGTATTGGGAAGAAACAACCCTTATTCAGTTTATTTTGTAACAGAAGATGGCGATGTAAAGGGTAGAAAAACTTCTATATTTTCGATTCCTGTACCTACCGTTACTTATAATTTTAAATTTTGATAAAAAAATGAACCTCAAATATCCGGTATTTTTTGTTTTGGTGCTAAGCCTGATGGGGTGCACCGAGGAGTTCAGGCCTTCCATAGGAAATGTGGACAAGAACTTAGTGGTCGAATCGACCATAACCAACGAAATGAAAAAACAGCGCATCAAACTTACCCGGACCTTCGATTTTAAGGCTGATACTACAAGCATCGAGCGCAATGCCAACGTGCAAGTCGTGGATGACCAAAACAAGGTTTATAATTTCGCCTTCAGCCAAAAAGATAAGGCCTATATTTCCACAGAAGTTTTTCAGGCTATGCCCGGCCGGTCTTACCAGTTGAAAATAGAAACCCAAGACGGTCACAAATACAGCACGGAACCCCAACCACTGCCCGGCGAAAGCCAGGTGGAAATAAAAGCAAAAGCGGGAAGTGTCAACAATGCCTATGGTTTACTGATCGAAGCCAGCAGTAATGACCCCAATAACGAATCTAAGTTTTACCGGTATAAATATGAAGAAACCTACAAAATTACTTTACCCAAATGGGGGCCATATAAGGGAGTTGTTTTGGGACCAAAAACGGTTACGTACAAACTCAGGGAAGATCAATCCAAAGTTTGTTACAACACCGTAAAATCCAATGAGTTTTTGTTGACCAACACTACCGATTTGAGCGAAGACCAGGTTACGGATTTTTTAGTGGCCTTCAGGAACGCGAATGATTATGCTTTGGCCGAAAAATACAGTATTTTGGTAAAACAATATGTTGAAAACCCGGAAGCTTATTTCTATTTTAAAACCACCGATAAAATATCCAGTGCAAACGGCAACCAATTTTCCCCACAACAACCGGGGTATGTCGAAAGCAATATAAAGGCCGAAAATCATCCCGATGAAAAAGTCGTTGGCTTTTTTGCTGTAGCCTCGGTTTCCGAACAACGGATTTTTGCTGAGTACAGAGACTTTTTTCCCGAGAAGGACTATCCTTCTTATTTTAATGAATGTGTCTCTGATACTTTGAATAGTTTGGATACCATACCAGCCCCCGGGCATAAACCCGAGGTAGAAATTTTGATCGCCGATATAAAAACTGACTCAAGGATACTTTACAGGGTGGACCAAGGCTTTATTTATGTGATGGTGCCGCTTGAGTGCAGCAGTTGTAAAGCATTTACATCCAATACAAAACCAGACTTTTGGGAATGAAAACACGTGTCAAGTATTTAGTGGCCCTATTTTTAACCTTTGGGTTTTTAGCATTTGGGCAAACAAACAAGACCGCTTTTTTTGAGGAGGGTCAATTACAAGAAAACCTGCAAGTGGTTTTCAACCACAAAACGGCATTGGTGGGCGAGACGTTACGCTATCAAATTTATTGTTTCGACCGTGAAAACGACAGCACTTACAGCGAGTTAAGTGAAATTGCCTATGTTACCATCATCAACAGTGCCCATAAAACCTTGCTAAAACAAAAAGTGAACCTCGTTGAGGGCGTTGGCACCGGCTCTTTTTTCATTCCCCCGTCATTTGAAAACGGGCATTATAAACTGATTGCCTATACTAAAATTATGCTCAGTCAGGAAAAACAGTTCGCGGGAAAAGATTTGGTTTTCTTAAATCCGTATGAGCCCATCCCCCCCAAAAATTTAAAAAAAGATACGGCTACACTTATTTCCCAATCCCCAAAAACAGCGACAAAAAACCAACAGCCACTCACCCTGGAAACCGACAAAAAGATATATCAACAACGTGAAAAAGTAACGCTAACCATTGCCGGCAGCACTATCGACCCCAGAAATAAGTATGTGCTCGACGTGGTGAAAAAAGACAGCCTCCATCTCATTGCCGATCAATATGCTGGGAAATCATCTAAAATAAAAATAAACCCCACAGGTAAAAGATACGCGCCAGAGTTACGTGGGGCCCTTCTTCAGGGAAGCATTGTACCGCAAGGCGAAACCGCACAATCTTATGACGAAAAACTGCTTGCCCTTTCTATCCCTGGAAAGCAATCTATTTTCAAAGTTGCCCAAACCAACGCCGAAGGTCAATTTTTATTTGAACTTCCAAAAAATGAAAGTTTATCCAAGTCGCAAATCCAGGTGCAGTTCCTTCAAAAAGAAAACTGGCAACAGCAAGCAAAAATAGAGGTGGATAGTTTTCAGGTATTTACTAAAAACTTACCCATTTCGCCCAGTATTTCTGTGCCTGCTTCCTTCAAGAAACAAATTTCGGAACGATCGATTGCCGTGCAAATAGAGAACGCCTATATCAAAAAAAAACGCGATAGCGTGGTCAATACATCTTCCTTAAAACCATTTTATGCCCCTTTGCAAAAAGAGTATGTGCTTGATGAATATACCAGTTTCAGCACGGTGGAAAAAACATTGACTGAAATAATACCCAGAATTCACTTCGAAAAAAAAGAAGGGCGCTCTCGCATCGTACTCTATGATTATATAAACAATGATTTAGAAGGGTTTTACGGTAATACTTTAGTGCTGGTCGATGGGGCGCTACTGAAAAACCTCGATAAATTACTGCAATACAACCCCAAAAAAATCAGTAGGATTGATGATGTGAACAGGGGTTATATTTACGGGCCTTATATTTTTAATGGTGTTATTAATTTTATCACGAAAAATCAGGATTACCAACATACGGTAGCTGCAAATGAATTCACAAAAGAAATCCGGAACCCCCTATCAGAAATAAAACCTTTTCAACCTAATTATGGCGAGCAGGCGTCAAAGCGAATTCCCGATTACCGCTACACTTTGTTCTGGCAGCCTCATTTAAAATTGAACCATGACGGGAAAAAATTTTCATTTTACACCTCGGATATTACGGGAACTTTTGAAATTACCTTGAAAGGTTTTGATCAAGATGGAAATTTTATCATTCGGAAAAAAGACATAAAGGTGAAATAAATTTTTCAGCAAAAACAAGTCCCAATTGAACTTTAATTTTTCGCTTATAAAATTTGAATTATTTTTCGTTTAGTTAAGGCACCTGGCTGCCAACAGGCGGGTTTAATAACGCAGAATAAATGGAAAATAAACAAATTTATTCGCAATTTATGGTTTAAATAGTATGAACCCACTTCCCTTCCAAATTCCCATTTTATTTCAACTCACAAAACCCTATCTTTGCATTTATACCGAATGTGATTTTTAATGTCGCATAAAAGCTTCTGAAAATCTACTTCGGCATAAAACCTTCGCAGAGAATACATTACGGCATTATAAAAGTTAATTGGTATTAGATGAGCACCTCCATTGACATTCAGCTGAAAACTTTGCCCAACAGTCCCGGCGTTTATCAATATTTTGATAAAGACAAGCGGCGGCTGTATGTGGGCAAGGCCAAAAACCTTAAAAAACGGGTCACTTCATATTTTAATAAAAATCACGACAGCCACCGCATCGGCGTGATGGTTAAAAAAATAGTAGAGATCAAGCACATCGTTGTCAATTCTGAAACCGATGCGCTGCTGCTGGAAAACAACCTCATCAAAAAGCACCAGCCACGCTTCAACGTGATGCTGAAAGACGACAAGACTTATCCCTGGATCTGTATTAAAAACGAACGTTTTCCACGGGTTTTCCTCACCCGTCGTTTGATCAAGGATGGAAGCGACTATTTTGGCCCGTTCACCAGCGTGCGCACCGCGAGGACCTTGCTGGATTTGATTCGCGGGCTTTATAAATTGCGCACCTGCAACTATGACCTTTCGAAAGAAAAAATTGACCGCGGGAAATTTAAAGTCTGCTTGGAATATCATCTTGGAAATTGCCTCGGCCCTTGTGAGGGAAAACAGCGGGAAGCCGATTATATGCAGAATATTGAGCATATCCGGCAAATTGTCAAGGGAAATTTCAAGGATTCGCTGCAGCGCTTCCGCGATCAAATGCAGGACCACGCCGAGAGAATGGAATTTGAAGATGCCCAGCGCATCAAAACCAAAATAAAAACTTTGGAAAAATACCAATCTAAATCCACGATCGTCAACCCAAAAATCAGCAATGTGGATGTGTTTTCGGTGGTGAGCGATGAAGGTTTTGGCTATGTCAATTTTTTGCAGCTCGCCCACGGCAGCATCGTTCGCTCGCACACCATTGAAATGAAGAAAAAACTGGACGAAAGCGATGAAGAATTATTGAAGCTCGCCATTACTGAAATCCGCCAGAGGTTCAATTCTCAATCCAATGAGATTTATCTGCCATTTGAAGTTGAAGCCGGGGAAAATATAAAAGTAAGGGTGCCAAAACTCGGCGATAAGAAGGCCATTGTGGATTTATCGCTGCGCAATGCAAAATATTTCAGGCAGGAACGGTTCAAACAAATGAAAATCGTCGATCCAGACCGCCACGCACGCCGGTTGATGGGGCAAATGAAAAAAGACCTGCGCCTGCACGAAGAGCCACGGCACATCGAGTGTTTTGACAATTCAAATATTCAGGGAAGCAATCCAGTGGCGGCCTGTGTGGTTTTTAAAGATGGAAAACCGAGCAAGAAAGATTACCGTAAATTCAATATAAAAACCGTGGAAGGGCCAGATGATTATGCCTCTATGGAAGAAGTTGTTTTCAGGCGTTACCGTCGATTATTGAACGAAGACGAGCCCCTGCCCCAACTCATTGTGATCGATGGCGGCAAGGGCCAACTCTCTTCCGCAGTCAAAGCTTTGGATAAATTGGGCTTACGCCGAAAAATTGCTATTTTGGGAATTGCAAAACGGCTGGAAGAACTTTATTATCCTGGTGACACCTATCCTTTATATTTGGACAAAAAATCAGAAACCTTAAAAATCATTCAGCGTTTGCGCGATGAAGCCCACCGTTTTGGCATTAAGTTTCACCGCAACAAGCGCAGTAATTCTGCCATCAACACCGAACTTGAAATAATCGAAGGCATCGGTAATAAAACGGCTTTGGAACTGCTGCGCAATTTCCGGTCGCTCGAACGCGTTAAAAAAGCCAGCCTTCAAGATCTTTCAGAAACGGTGGGTGCTTCAAAAGCTATGCTGGTCCATCAATACTATCACGAACAATGAAATTTTTGCCTTTCCTTATTTTAATCCTTAGCTTTTCCGCCTTTGCGCAAGAGGATAGCATCAGTAAAAAAGCTGACCTGAAAATCGGCTTGGTTTTGAGCGGCGGTGGGGCAAAAGGATTGGCTCACATCGGCGCGCTAAAAGTTATTGATGATGCCGGCATCGACATTGATTATATCGCGGGCACAAGTATGGGGGCCATTGTGGGATCTCTTTACGCCGCTGGTTATACACCTGAACAATTGGACAGCGTTTTCAACAAAACAAATTTCAGAACCTTGATCGGCGATGACATCCCGAGAAGTGTCAAGAACTTTTATCAAAAGGAAGATGCTGAGCGCTATGCCCTTTCGCTGCCTTTTGACAACTTTAAACTTTCTTTGCCTTCCGGGCTTTCCAAGGGTCAAAATGTTTATAATTTAATGGCCCAGATGATGGCGCCCGTTAGCCAGATCGAAAATTTCGACAGCCTGCCCATTCCCTTCTTTTGCATTGGCACTAATGTGGAAACAGGTGAGGAAATTGTTTTGGATTCGGGTTCACTTCCGCTAGCGGTAACCGCAAGTGGGGCGATCCCCTCTTTTTTCAGTCCGGTCAATATCGATGGAAAACTCATTATCGATGGCGGGGTTACCGATAATTATCCCATTGAAAAACTGAAGGCAAAAGGAATGGATGTTATAATCGGTGTGGATGTTCAGGACGGTTTGGCCAACCGCAATAGGCTGGGAAGTGCTTTTGAGATTTTGACCCAAGTCAATAATTTCAGGACCATCAACGCGATGAAAACAAAACGAAGACAAACTGATCTATACATCCATCCAAATATAAAAGCTTTTGATGTGTTGTCGTTTGGTGAAGGCAAGGATATTATTAACAGTGGTGAAGACGCGGCGCGAAATAAACTCGAGGCCTTACTGAAACTCGCCAATCGGCAGGGTTCAAAGAACAGGAAAATACCAGCCATAAGGATGCTGAAGAAAATTAAAATCAATGATATTTCCATAAAGGGAAATAACGCCTATCCGCGAAATTATATCCGCGGGAAACTGAAAATCCCAACGTATGCTACGATTGACTATTCCAGGCTCAACCGTGGGATTGAAAATCTGGTCGCCACGGGAAATTTTAAACGTGTGGAATATGAGCTTCACCCGGCTTCCAATAATTCTTATGACATTCAATTCAATATCCTGGAAAATGAAAACAACCTTAATTTAAAATTTGCATTGCATTATGACCGGCTCTACCAAAGTTCTGTTTTGGTGAATCTTACAGCAAAAAGTCTTTTTTTTACCAATGACATCGCTTCTGTTGATATTATTGGTGGGAACAATTTTCGCTATGATTTAAATTATTATATCGATAAAGGTCAATACTGGTCAATCGGGCTGAACCATTCCTTAGATCAATTTGAAAAGGATGTGGGATTTGATTTTGTGAGTAATAATTCTGAATTTAAAAATAGTACCATCAATCAAGTTGAAATCAAATATCTGGATGTCACCACTCAGCTTTACGCAGAGACCTTGCTTTTCGATAGTTTTAAACTGGGTGTTGGGCTGGAACAAGATTACACTGAAATTGAGACCAACACCATTTTCCCAAAAGATTTACCTGAAAACAGCGAGGAAGAAGACATTCCAGCAGTTTTAGAAAATAGCAACCTTTACAGCACTTTTGGCTATGTGAAATATGACACTTATGACAATGCTTATTTTCCGCGAAGTGGCTTGAAGTTTACCGGTAACTTTCACCTCTATCTTTTCGATTCCGGCAGTTCTTATGATTTCTCACAATTTTCAATAATCGACGGCTCTGTCGGTTATGCTTTCAGTCCTTTAGATTACTTGACCTTGCGGGTCCAAAGCCAAGCTGGGTTTAGGGTGGGAAATACAGATATGAGTGGTTTGAATTTTTTCCTCGGTGGCTATGGAAATAATTATGTCAATAATATCCATTCATTTTTGGGTTATGAACACTTGGGCCTTTCGGGAAATAGTTATATTAAAAGCAAAATCCAACTCGATTTTCAACCCTTTCTCAATAACCACCTTAAATTGACTTATAATATCGCGAATGTAAAAGACGATTTATTTCAAACCACCAAATGGCTCACCGAAGTGAACTATTCCGGTTTTGGAATTGGTTATGGCATCGAAACGGTTGTAGGCCCCTTGGAACTTACTTATTCTTATTCCCCTGAGCGCAGTCAAAGTGAATGGTTTTTAAGCCTCGGGTTTTGGTTTTAAATCAAATGCTTCAGCAATCAACTTAAAGGATTCTAAACGCCATTCTTTTTCTGGCGCAATGGTCGTGAGCATCAATTCATCGAGATCAAAATCACTGGCAAGCTCAGTCAATTCTGTTTTCACCTCTTCTGGGGTTCCAGAGATAAGGCGACCGCTATTGGCTTCAATTTGATTTTGTTCAGTAATGCTAAATGAATAATTTTTGACAAAATCGACATCTGGATGTTTGCTGAAATTTCCTTTGCCTATTTGAAGCAGTAAATAATCGACATATTTACGCAGCAATTTTGCCCTCTCTTCGGTTTTAGCGCACACCACAAAAACAGACATAAAGGCTTGCGGTTTTTTAAAATTTTCAGATACTTCGAAATATTTTCTATAATTTTCAACCACTGCAGGCGATACATTGCCATTAATAAATTTAGCAACCGAAAGTCCCAGGCCCATTTTTGCAGCAATTTTTGCACTTCCGCCACTCGAACTCAAAATCCATTGTTGCGGAATCGTGGGCGCCTGTGGAATGGCATTGATAGCACCGTGCTCGGTTTTTGCCTGATCCCGAAAAAAGAGTTGCAAATAATCCAATTGCTTGATATAATCATCTTCACTAAACCGGTTTGAAGGATTGAGCAAATGTGCACTGACGCGGTCGCCGCCAGGTGCACGTCCCATTCCCAAATCTATGCGGCCGGGATATAAAGCTTCGAGCATCCTGAAATTTTCAGCGACTTTTAAAGAACTGTGATTTGGCAGCATAATCCCACCAGAACCCATTCGGATAGTTTCTGTTTCCGCGGCCAGACGTGCGAGTAAAACTTCTGGCGCAGATCCCGCGATGGATGGTGAATTGTGGTGTTCAGAAACCCAAAATCGCGAATAACCCAATTCCTCTGCCAGATGTGCAGTTTCAATGGTTTCCTGTAAAGCTTCGGGTGCCGTTGCGTTATGGCGAACAATGGACTGATCGAGAATGCCTAATTTCATAGCTATATATCTTATTTAGATTAAACTGAAATTAAAAATAAAGCACAACACTACACTGGTTTTTCAATCAATCTTTTCTAAGTATAAATTGATTTTTGTTATTCCATTCCGCTTAAAATTCTGTCCAGTTGATCGAGTTTTGGCGTAAGGATAACTTCTATCCGCCTGTTTTTGGCACGACCGCTTTCAGTAGCGTTACTGGCGACCGGTGCAAATTTGCTTCGGCCTGCTGCTGTCAATCGCTTGGCATTGATCGATGAATTTTTCATCAACAAATGAACAATTGACGTCGCCCTTTTGGTCGATAAATCCCAATTATCTTTTAAAGTCCCTTTTCCGTTATATTGAACATTATCTGTGTGGCCTTCGATCAGTACATTGATATCTGCATTTTGTTCTAAAATGCCTGCTAATTGGCTCACCGCTTTTCTTCCCTGCGCATTGACCGAATAACTTCCAGAACTAAACAGCAGTTTATTCTCCATCGACACATAAACCTTTCCATTGCGCTGTTCAACGCTTAAGCCCTTGCCCTGAAAATCGGTTAAAGCGGCCACAACTTCATCTTTTAGGTTTTTCATTTTTGCATCTTTTTTCGCGATAAGCGTTTCTAATTCTTCCACGCGCTGCGAACGCTTTTGCAAATCGGTTTTCATCTTTTCCAGCCGCTGCTGCTCTTTTTGAAGGTTGGCCTGCTTCTTTTCCAAGTCCTTCAAAAGCTCACGGTTTTGTTGTGAATTTGCCGCCATTGCCGATGAACTGTTTTTCTCTAAAGCATCATAAGAATCTTGAAGCTGGTCCAATTGTTTCTGAAGTTGGGATTTTTCCCCGGTCAAGCGTTCCAATTTTTCCGCTTGTTTTTTGGTTTGGTTTTGCAATTCAGATTTGCTCGCTGCCGCACCGGACTCTTGCCTTTTATAATCTTCCAATTTCCGCTCTAACCGGCCCTGATTTTGTTCAGCTTGATTATATTTATTTTTCAGTTCCTCATATTTTTTCGCCGGAACGCAACTGTTTAAGCTGAAAAGCATTATTAAAACGAGATAAAAAGAATAGTTAAGTTTCATTATTGACTACATTTAAAAATTCAACTCAATAAGAACAGGGCAGTGATCGCTGTGCACGGCGTCGGAAAGAATAGCACTGCGGTTTAAATTTTCCTGCAAAGGTTCAGAAATCAAATGGTAATCGAGCCGCCAACCTTTATTCCGCTTTCTTGCCGCAGAACGGTAACTCCACCAGGAATACTGTTCTTTTTCCGGATTTAAATATCGGAAACTATCGACAAAACCGCTTTCTAAAAAATCGGTGAGCCACTCGCGTTCAACCGGTAAAAAACCGGACGTCTTTTTCAAACGCACAGGATCGTGGATATCGATGGGTTCATGACAAATATTGTAATCCCCACAAATGAGCAATTTTGGGAATTTTGTTTTCAGATCATTAATATAATCCTGAAATTCTGCCATATATTTGAGCTTAAATTCCAAACGCTCGGGATTTGTTCCCGAAGGCAAATACAGGCTCATCACAGAAAAACCGTCAAAATCAACTCTGATATTCCGACCTTCGCGATCCATAGAATCGATGCCCGTTCCATATTCCACGTGCTTGGGTTTGTGTTTACTCAAAATTGCCACACCGCTATAGCCTTTCTTTTCTGCCGGAAACCAATAGCAGTGTTCAAATCCCAAACCGTGAAAAATAGATGGGTCAAACTGTTCTGGTTTAGCTTTTATTTCTTGCAGGCAAACAATATCTGGATCAGTTGCTTTTAACCATTGATCAATATCTTTTCGCAGCGCCGCCCGGATGCCGTTGACGTTGTAAGAAACTATTTTCATAAAAAAATTTTAGAGTTTACGAAAATAGTTCAAAACAATTGAATTTTCAAAAATGATTTTGGTCCTTTTTATATCTTCATTCCTGTCTGTTAATTCTTAAGCCCAATCTTATTAATACCCCATGTGAGTTGTAATGTCTTATAAATGCTTCTTTTATCAATTGAATTCTAAATTCGCATAAAAATGGTTAGTATAATACCAAGAGACTATTAAGAAGTTTAACCGAAACAAACCTAATATTATCTTCGATTCGGAATTAATACCGAATGCGATTTTAGTGTCGCATAAAGGCTTTTTAAAAATCTACCTCGGCAGAATACCTTTGAAGACGTTCTATTACCGTATTATAAAAGTAAAATGGTATAGAATTTACCTCGTCCCAATACCTTTTCAGGAATTCTTTTACGGAATCATCAAACTTAATTAGTGCTAACTAACAAGTGGAGGAAAGGTTTATGTTTCCACTGAAAAAGTTATCAGCATCTGGTTTTTTATTCGTTAAAAACAAGATGGTTTTATCTCAAATTTCTTGTCATAGAACGAAGCGGCCTTATCTCTCAAAATGACAAACTTTACCGTTATATTTTAAAGGTAATCACCGGTTTTTCTGCATGGTTGACCACATCTTCACTGATGCTTCCGCGCAATAAATGTGAGAGTCCTTTTCTGGCGTGTGTGCAAACACCAATCAGCCCAGCATCCATTTTTTTACCAAAATTCAGGATTCCTTTTTCGATGGAATCGTCGTTATAAATATTCATTGAAAAGTTTTTATAAGACGAGATATCGGCATAAGCCTTCATCCGCTCGTCAATGATCTGGCTACTTTTAAACCGGTTTGGCGTGTTGACATATAATAAATGAACGCGCGCGCCGATTTTTCTGGCAAAACTCATCGCTTCGACAAACGAGCCCTTGCCATCCTCTTTGAAATCAGAGGCCAGAATAAAGTTGTCAACTTCAAAAACAGGAATATTATCTTTTATTACCAAAACAGGTATGTCGGAGTGACGGATCACTTTTTCAGTATTGGAACCGATAAAAATTTCTTTTACGCCACTGACACCTTTTGAACCCATAATGATCATATCACAATCATTTTCGCGGCTAATTTCCATGATCCCCTCAAAAGCTTGGTG
>Ga0307967_1000878_pt1 | contig 19663 bp, 18 predicted proteins | sample OrgLakmetagen648_FD_201828 | JGI IMG/M metagenome (GOLD analysis project Ga0307967, IMG submission 201828) | Saline water microbial communities from Organic Lake, Antarctica - #648 | ecosystem: Environmental > Aquatic > Non-marine Saline and Alkaline > Saline | place: Antarctica: Organic Lake... | reverse complement strand
GACCATCGACGGCTGGTACTCGGTCATGAAGCCAGCCGGGAATTCCGCGGTTTTGACATAAAAATCCGCCAGTTCTTGCGGGTTATCGAACTCTTCGGCGGGCTTGGCCATCAGGGTCGACCATTCCCGATCAAAGTCAATCAGGTTCTGCGCAACAACCTGGCGTTCACTCGAATAGGTATCGAGCAGAGATTCGGGCGCGATGCCGGAAAGCACATGGCCCAGCTTCCAGGCGATGTTCCAGCCGTCCTGCATGGACACATTCATGCCCTGACCAGCTTTGGCGCTATGGGTGTGGCAGGCGTCACCGGTGATAAAGACGCGCGGAGTCCGGGAGCCTTCTTCGCCGGGGGGGACGTCATCGAATTTGTCGGTCACTCGGTGGCCAACCTCGTAGACGGTGTACCAGGCGCAGTGCTTCACCTCCAGGGTATAGGGGTGCAGGATCTGGTTGGCCTTTTTGACGGTGGTCTCCAGGGTGGTCTGGCGTACCTGGTGGTTGTCATTCTCGGGGACTTCGCCGAGGTCGACGTACATCCGGAACAGGTGACCGCCCTCGCGGGGAATGTGCAGAATACTGCCACCGGTTGATGACTGAATGGCACACTTGGTGCGAATGTCCGGGAAGTCGGTGCTGGCCAGCACATCCATGACACCCCAGGCATGGTTCGAGACCGCGCCGATATGCTTGCGGCCAATCGATTCACGAACGCGACTGTGCGCGCCATCGCAACCGACGACGTATTTGGCTTTCACCATGCATTCCTGGCCTTCTTTATCGCCCGCGGTATGACGCAATGTTACTTCGACGGGATAGTCCTCGCCGTCGTGAACCTCCAGCCCTACGAATTCCAGGCCGTAGTCGGGTGTCAGCCGGGCGGGGGCGTTTTTGGCGAACTCGGTGAAGTAATCGAGAACCCTGGCCTGGTTGACAATCAGATGGGGAAACTCGCTGATTTCACCGGTGGCGTCATCCGGCGCCACCGAGGAACGGGCAATGTGCGCCGGGTTATCGGCGTCCGGGGCCCAAAAGGCCATCTCGGTAATACGGTAGGCCTCGGCGGTGATTCTTCCGGCAAAACCGAACGCCTGGAATGTCTCGACACTGCGTGCCTGGATGCCGTCGGCCTGGCCGATTTCCAGTCGCCCGGGGCGCCGTTCGACAATTCGGGTAGTGATGTTCGGGAACTTCGCCAACTGAGCGGCGGCAATCACGCCGGCAGGACCGCTGCCGACGATAAGAACATCGACAACATCCGGCAGCGTCTCCGGGCGATCAATGCCTGTGCCAGACGCTTCCTCGACTCTCGGATCGGTAGATACATATCCGTGATGGTGAAACTGCATTGTGACTTCTCCTTTTTGTTTTTTGGTCCGGCCCGATGATCGTAAGACCGGTTTACCCTGCCTCTTGTATGAATCTGTTTTTCGCTCGTATGCAATGGCCTGATTCAATTCTGCGGAGTTAACCCCGTGCAGGAAATGTATAATTCTGCTTTGTTATTGCACTTTTCTGTATTCGGCCCTGGGGGCAGCTCACGGCCTGCAGTTGCAGGCCGTTATCGTCAGATGCGGCTTGAACCGGGAATAAAGGACTCGGTGACTGAGGCCTGCGGAGCAGGAACCTTGTCGCCGCTGACCTGAGATACCGGGAATACGGCGTTGATCTGGCCAGTCCCTGAGCTGCCGAAGTAAGGGGTCAGTACTTCCGCTTTCTGGTCGTACTCGGACCAGCCCAGTGCGCCCAGCAGCATGGCGGTGTCGTGCATAAAGCCTTCACCATGACCTTTTACGGCATACTCGGGCAGCATTTCGCAGAAGTCTTCCCACTCGGCGTTTTTCCACATTTCCACAACCTGATGGTCCAGACGTTCCAGGAACGGTGTCCAAGTGCGTGTAGCGAAGTCCGGTGCCTGGCCGTTCTGGGCAAAGCGATGAGACAGCGAGCCGCTGGCGAAAATGGCCACGGTACCGTCGTAGTGCTCTTCGATCGCTTTACGCATTGCCCAGCCCAGACGGGCACTGTCATTCAAATAGTGCACGGTGCACAGCGCAGAGACCGAGATCACCTTGAAATGGCGGTCTTCGTTCATATAGCGCATGGGTACCAGAGTGCCGTACTCCGGATCGAGAGTGGTCTTGTCATGCGCCAGTGTTTCCACGCCCTGAGCATTGCATTCGGCGGCCAGCAGTTTGCCCAGCTCAGGGTTCCCGTCATATTCAAACTTCATATTGGAGATGAAGTGAGGCAGTTCACCACTGGTGTAATTACCTTTGAAGTGGGCGCCACAATTGATGTGGTAGTTGGCGTTCACCAGCCAGTGGGTATCGAATACGACAATGGTATCCACGCCCAGCTCACGGCAGCGGCGGCCGATCTCGATATGACCGTCGATGGCCGGTTGGCGAAAGCCCTTCTGCGGACCGTCCAACTCGGATAGATACATGGATGGTACGTGCGTGATTTTAGCGGCAAGCGCGAGTTTTCCCATGACAGTTTCCTTTTGTTGTTGAAAGCTTCGGGTGCGCTGGGTAACACAGTGCCATACTCTTGACACTGATTGGCAGGGCCTGGTTCCAGCTTCTGTAACTCAATTATTCGCGGCTCCTCTTTGACAGGAAATGAAGAATTCAGGCTAAAAATTGCATTTTCCGTTTTGTTTCCCCCCCGGGGTTGCCTAATCCCCCGTCTCTTGTCCGGCGGTATTCAGCGAGGCGTGCCCCGAGTGCCTCTCTGAGATCAACACCACTGCCAGGGCCGAGGCCGAGAGAAGACCCGCCAGACCGACCACTAGTGTCATCGGCAGAGGTGTACCGTCGTGGAGGGCGCTGACCAGGGAGCTTGCCAGTGCTCCAAGGCCGAATTGGGTCGCTACGGCGAGCCCGGCCGCAGCCCCGGCCTGTTGCGGGTAGTGCTGCAGCAGACTCGCCATGCAGTTTGCCCCCAGTACACCGGTTACTCCGACATAGCCGAATAGTCCGACAACAATGGCCGGTAGTCCTCCCATACCCTGAAGTCCGGTTACCAAAAGCGCGATTCCGGAGGCGGCCGCAATGCCGGCACCGATCAGGAGCATCGTGCGGGGACCGGTCCGGCGGACTGTGCGGGCGTTGATGGTGACAAAGAGAATGATGCCGCCGATGTTGAGGCTGAATAGCCAGGCATAATGCTGGGGTTGCACGCCGAAGTAGTTGATGTAGACGAATGGCGACGCGGTGATGTAAGCAAACATGCCGGCGAAGGAAAATGACATGCACAGGATGTAGCCAAGCGCGAGCGGGTGGCGAATGATGCGGAAATAGGCAGAGAAGACGCCGAGGATACTGGCATTACGGGCGCTTCCTGTATTGGTTTCCGGCACTTTGAAGGCGGTGATTGCCAGCACAGTGCCGGCAAATATCATCAGGGCGACAAACAGGGCGCGCCAATCAAAGATTAGTAACAGGTAGCCACCGAGTAACGGTGCTATCAGGGTCGCAATCATGGTGATCAGGTGCATCAGTGACAGTACGCGGGCGGCCTCGTTGACCGGAAACAGATCACGAACGACCGCCCGGCCGAGCACGGAGGCGGCTGCGCCACCCAGGGCCTGGGCGAAGCGCAGCGCAATGAGTTGGTTGGCGTCTTGGGCAAGAATACAGCCGAGGCTGCCGAGCAGATACAGGGAAATCCCGCCAAGGAGTAGTGGGCGGCGGCCATATTTGTCGGATAGGGGGCCATAGAACAGCATGCCGATGAACAGGCCCAGCAGGAATGCCGTGATGGTCAGCTGGATACTGCTCTCCGGGCTCTGCAGGTCAGCGGCAATGAGTGGCAGGCCCGGGAGGTACAGGTCGATGGAGAGAGGGCCAAACGCCTGCAGCGCGGCCAGTAGGACGATCAGTCTTCGGGGATGTTTTAATGGCACCACGATACTCTCCTCATACTCTCCTCAGGCTTCTGCTGCCGGGCTGCGCTGGCGACTGACTGCGTAATAGTGGGCACCGAGAGCCGCCACCGGTGCCAGACAGATACAGACGGCGATCGGCAGTACGCCGTCGCCGAGCATCAACGGCATCAGTTGGGCAATCACGGCGCCGGCGAGAAGTTGTATGAACCCCATCAGTCCGGAGGCGGTGGCCGCCGATGTGGGTGAGCAGCTGATCGCAGCAGACTGGGCATTGGGTTGGCTGAATCCGCGGCCGAGAGTGACCAGCGCCATCGGAAGGAACAGCGTGGCATAGGTCAGCGTACTGCCAAGCGTGAAGCCGAGCAGTGTCAGTGCGCCGGTCAGCGAGAGCATATTTCCGAACAACAGCACCTGATCGACACTGGCGCGCCTGGCCAGCCGGGTCGACAGAAAACTGCCAGCCATAAATGCCAGCGAAACCGTCAGGAACCAGGTGCCAAACAGGGCAGAATTACCACCGAGGCCGTCAACGATATAGGGCGCGGTGCCAACGAACATATAGAATGCCGCGGCGATGCAGGTGGTGGAGAGTGCGTAGCCAATATACCCCTCCGAATTGAAGACACCGGCATACCGCTGGATGACCGGCCCCAACCGCAAGTTGTCGCTCTTCACACGACAGGTTTCAGGCAATTGCAGCGTGGCCACCAGCAACGCGACGCCGCCCATACCCAGGGAAACATAGAAAATGGAATTCCATCCCGCCCAGAGGTTCAGGTAGCCGCCGACTGTCGGGGCGATTGTCTGGGCGGTGGCAATTGCCATGACGACATAACCCATGCGGGCGGCAGCGCCCTCGCGCCCATAGATGTCAATGACGATCGTGCGCGCCATTACCATCGCGGCGCTGCCACCGAGCGCTTGCAGTACACGGCCGGCGATCAGCTGCGTCACATCGGGTGCGAGTGCCGCCAGCAGGCTGCCGAGGGTGTGAAAAACCAGTCCCCCGAGCAGGATAGGGCGCCGGCCGAAGTGGTCGGCCAGCGGGCCGGAAAGTAACTGGCCGAACGCCAGCGTGAACAGATAAGCGGTAAAACTCAGCTGAATCACCCCGACATCGGTCTGCAGCTCCCGGGCCGCGTCCGGCATCGCTGGCACGAAAAGGTTGAGCGCCAGAGGACTCGCCATGGCGATCAGTGTCATCAGTGCGATGGACGGTCTGCGTACCAGGGTATCGGCTGTCATTTTCGACTCTGTCTCAGTATGGGTCCCGGATGACCAGCAGGCGCAGTTCGGTCATGTCCTCAATGGCGTAACGTACACCTTCCCGGCCAAGACCGCTGTCCTTGACTCCGCCATAAGGCATGTGGTCCACACGCCACGAAGGCACGTCACCGATAACAACACCCCCCACATCCAGTTCGTCCCAGGCTTTCTGAATCTTGTAGATATCCCGGGTAAAGATGCCGGCCTGCAGACCGAAATCGGAATTGTTGACCTCGTCCAGCGCCGCATCGAAATCGCGAAAGCTGGACAGGATCGCCACCGGACCGAACGCTTCCTGGCAGTTCACATTGGTGTCCGCCGGCACGTCTTCCAGCAGGGTTGCCTGCAGCATAGCACCGTCACGCTCGCCGCCGGCAAGCACCACCGCACCGGCTTCTCTAGCCTCCTGCACCCAGTTGTGCAGGCGGGTGGCTTCCTTCTCCGAGATCATCGGACCGATAAAGGTGTTTTCGTTTTTCGGGTCTCCGTGTACCAGAGCATTTACGGCAGCGGAGAGCTTCTCCCGTACCTCATCGTAGTGCTTCTCGTGCACCATAACGCGCTGCACGCTGATGCAGCTCTGGCCGGACTGGTAATAGGCACCAAAAACGATACGGGCGACAGCGTCGTCAATGTCGCTGCCCTCGTCGACGATACAGGCGGCATTACCGCCCAGTTCCAGCACGACAGGCTTCTTGCCGGCACGCGCCTTGAGAGCCCAGCCTACTTCTGGAGAACCGGTGAAACTGAGAAGCTTGAGCCGGTCGTCGGTGGTGAACAGGTCGGCTCCATCCCGGCGGCAGGGGAGGATGGAAAAGGCGCCTTTGGGCAGACTGGTCTCGGCCAGTACTTCACCGATGATCAGTGCGCCGATCGGCGTCAGGCTGGCAGGCTTCAGGATAAAAGGGCAACCCGCTGCCAGCGCTGGTGCCACCTTGTGCGCGGCCAGGTTCAGCGGAAAGTTGAACGGCGAAATAAACGAACAGGGGCCAATGGGTACCCGCTTCCACATACCGGTGTAGCCCTCCGCGCGCGGGCTGATGTCCATCGGCACTACTTCACCTCCGATGCGCACAGCTTCTTCGGCGGCAATGCGGAAGGTCTCGATCAGCCGGGTGACCTCGCCACGGGAATCTTTGATCGGCTTGCCGGCCTCGATGCACAGTGCTTCGGCCAGTTCGTCGGCGCGTTCCTCGAAGCGCTTGACGCAGTGGTAAAGAATCGCCTGGCGCTTGTAGGCCGGCAGCTTGCGCATCGGCTCGGCCGCGGCGGCGGCGGCCGCGATCGCCTGATCGATGGCTTCGGCATCGGCCAGTGCCACGTGGGTGGCCACTTCACCGGTGTACTTGTCATGGATCGCCAGGTGCTCGTTTACTGACACGGGGGCGTTGGCGAGGAAGTATGGATAACTTTCTTGCAGCATTATGGGTGATCTCCACTGGAGAGGGTAGGCGTGGTTGGTTGTTCTAATTTAGTTAACATATTAAATAATAATTTAGTTAATATGTTATCTAATGTCAACGCCTTCAGCTTGGGAGATCGGCGGCCGAGGAAGGGCCTTCAGGGCTTAATATTACAGAACCTGGTCAGCAAGTCTTCCAGCGCTTTCATGTCCGCGTGCGAGAATTGCTCGGTCATTTCCTTATAGCGTGCCTCAACTCGAGGACTCATCCTGGCGAACATTTCCTTGGCCATGTCGGTCAGACTGATCAGGATTCGGCGTTGATCTTCCGGGGACTTGCGGCGGCTTATGTAACCCTGCTGTTCAAGCCGGTTGATGATTCCGGTGAGGCTCGGGCTGAGAATGCAGCACAGCTCCGCCAGCTGTTTCGATTCCAGCTCCTCGAATTCATTGAGCGCCCGGATCACACGCCACTGTTGTTCGGTAAGGGGAACTTCCTGGAGCATGGGGCGGAAAAAGCCCATGGCAGCCTCGCGGGCCTTTAGTAGCCTGAGGGGAAGCGAGTCATCAAACTTGCGCATGAATTGAGTCACCTAAGTGGTCCGATCTCTGGGAATTCGACTAGCCATTTCGAAAAGTAGCAGTGGGTTATTCTATTAATGTATTAAGGAATGTCTAGTGTGTTATCCGGGCTGCCGTGTGCTTGCGGTATTTCTGGGTAGTCATCCCTGTATGCTTCTTGAAGAAGCGTGAGAAGTAAGCAGGATCGGAAAAGCCAAGCTGGTAGCATATCTCGTTGCTGGAAAGATGGCTGAAGATGAGCATACGCTTGCTTTCCTGAATCACTCTGTCGTGAATCAGTTTCTTCGGGGACCTGTTGGCAATCCGCTGACAGGTCTGGTTCAATCGGCTTTCCGAAATAGCCATTTCCGTGGTGTAGCGGGGCAGGTGCCACTGCTCCTGATAGTGTTCCTCCACCATATCGGTGAAACGACGGAAAAGTCGCAGGTCCTCATTGTTGACGGATCTGCTGGACGACCTTTTGAAAGAGAGCCTGGCCAGGCGGATCAGTAACAGCCGGACGAGACTCTCCAGTGCCAGCTCCTTTGCCGCCTGATTCCCGGACCATTCCAGCTGGATATCTTCCAGAATATCGGCCAGCAGCGTCCACTGGGATTTCTGTTCGTCGGGCAGCCGATCGCGCTCCAGACAGATCGCTTCTGTGAGGCTTGTATTGATTTCGCGACTGACGTTGTCTTGCATTAGTTGCCACACTAGTGACTGGTGAATCGTCAGAACGTGCCCGCGGGCGCTGGGACCGGTGCGGAACGAATGGGGAATGGACGCCGGCGTGAAGAAACAGCTGGGCCCGATCACTTCATAGACCTTGTCATCGATATGAAAATCGATTGCACCATGATCGATATAGTGGATCTGGACATATTGGGCGTGGCGGTGCACCGGCATGTTCGGGCCATAGAAAGCAGCCAGGTTTTCCAGCACATCATAGTGTATAGGCGCATCGAGATAGCGCCTGTCGTAGTCCTGTCCCAGGATGATGTTGGGAATCCATTCAGTATGATCTGTCTCGCTCATGGGGCGAATCCAGCAGACGTTTTGTGGGACCGGAGCCCCGTGCAGCGGCACGGGGTCCGGCTGGTTTGGCCTGGGACGCCCAATCAGCCCTTGCCAAGCTGCGGCACCCGGTGGGTACCGTGCGCGATGCAGACGTTCTTGGTTTCCATGTAGAAGTCGAAGCTCCAGTCGCCACCGTCACGGCCGATGCCGGACATCTTGGTGCCTCCGAACGGAGACGGCAGGTTGCGGTTGTTCTCGGAGTTCACCCACAGCATGCCAGCGTCGACGTGTCGGGCCATGCGCATGGCCCGGCCGGTGTTCTCCGTCCAGATGTAGCCGGACAGGCCGTACTGTGTATCGTTGGCAATCCTGATAGCTTCGTCTTCGGTATCGAAGGTGATAGCAGTCAGTACCGGACCAAAAATCTCTTCCTGAGCGATGCGCATCCTGCTGTTGGCGTCGGTGAACAGGGTCGGCTCCAGGTAGTTGCCGGCAGGGTCCAGGTTGCCGTTCGCCTCGCTGATGCGCTTGCCGCCCACAGCGATGTTGGCGCCATCCTCTTCAGCGATATCGAAATAGCTCAGGACCTTGTCGTAGTGCTCTTTGTGTACCAGCGGGCCGACTTCGGTGTCCGGATCCAGAGGGTGCCCGACTTTAAGGTTGCGAACCCGCTGTTCCAGTGCAGCCATGAACTTGTCACGAATGCCGCTCTGGATCAGTAGACGGCTGGAAGAGGTACAGCGCTGACCGTTCAGGCTGTAGATCATGAACACAACGGCATCCAGCGCTCGCTCGAAGTCGGCGTCGTCAAACACGATGACCGGGTTCTTTCCGCCCAGTTCGAAATGCATGCGCTTGAGGGTGTCGGCCCCCTGGCGCATGATGTGGGAGCCCGTGGCGGATTCTCCCACCAGTGCCACAGCCTTGATCGCGGGGTGCTCGGTCATGCGTTTGCCAGCGGTCTCGCCGAAGCCATTGACCATGTTCCATACACCCTTGGGCAGGATTTCATCGGCGATCTCGGCCAGGATATGGGCGCTCAGCGGAGTCAGTTCCGCTGGCTTGTGGACAACGGTACAGCCCGCCGCCAGAGCCGGAGCTAATTTCCAGGTAGACAGCATGAACGGCGTATTCCAGGGCGTGATGATGCCTACCGGGCCAATCGCCTTGCGTATAGTAAAGTTTGTGTGTTCCTGCTGTTGGAGGGTGAGGCCATCCTGGGCTTCCGGCGCCTTGTCAGCGAAGAAGCGGAAGTTGGCGGCGCCTCGCTCGGCTGCCTTTTTCATGAACCGAATGGCCTGGCCACAATCCATCGACTCGACCAGGGCGATTTCATCGGCACGCTCGACCAGGCGGTCCGCGAATTTGTTCAGCAGTCGCTTGCGCTCGGCGCCCGGGGTAGCGGCCCAGGCTTCAAAGGCATCTTCGGCAGCCTTGCAGGCGGCATCCATATCGTCGGTTGACCCGGCCATGATCTTGCCGATGGGGGTATTGTCAGTCGGCGTGATGTTGTCGTATTCCGTGCCGCCGTTACCGAGGGTGAACTCACCGTTGATGTAGTGGCCGGTGGTGTTGTTCCTGAAGCGCTCCAGGTAACGCTGGGCACGTTCCAGATTGGTCGCTTGTGTATCGCTCATGATCGTTCTCCTGAAGGCTCAGTATTTGTCGCCGTAGTATTCTTTTTCGGAGACGATGTGTGTCTCCAGTGAGCAGATGTTTTCGATGGTGCAGATCACGGTGTCGCCGGGTTGCATGTCGGCCACACCGTGCGGGGTGCCGGTAGCGATCATGTCACCCGGGTTCAGGGTCATGATCTTGCTCAGGTACTCCACCAGAAAGGGAACGTCGAAGATCATGTCGCTGGTGGAGCCGTCCTGAGTGATCTTGCCGTTGACTTCGGTAGTCAGGCGCAGGTTGTTGGCGTTCGCCACGTCCTTGCAGTCGACAATCCACGGACCCATGGGCAACAGGGAATCCCGGCTCTTTACCCGCAGGTTAGGGCGATAGTAGTTCTCCAGATAGTCGCGGATTGCGAAGTCGTTGCACACGGTATAACCGGCTACGTAGTCCATTGCATCTTCGCGTTTGATGTTCTTGCCCGCTTTACCAATCACCGCCACCAGCTCGCACTCGTAGTGCTGGAACTCAATGTTGTCGGGGCGGTAGCTGACTTGCTTGTGTCCGGTGAGGGTATTGGCATGCTTGATGAACACCAGCGGTTCCTTGGGCGGTTCGAACGCCAGCTCGGTGGCGTGGTCGGCGTAGTTCAGACCCAGTGCGAAGATGGTGCCCGGCTCCTTTACCGGCGGCAGCCAGGTGATATCGTCCGAATCCAGTGTTACGTCCAGCACCTCGCCGTCAGTGGTGGTGATGCGATCGTTGGTGTCGATGTCGATATCCAGCTCGCGGCCGTCAAAAATGATGCGTGCGTGTCTCATGGCTCAGGCACCTCCCAGTGTGTTGCTCAGGGTGCCGACACCCTCGATGGTTGCTTCCACTCTGTCACCTCTGGTGACCGGGACACGGTCACCGGCAAAGCCGACGGCGATGATCTCCCCCGGCTGCAGCGTCATGATCCAGGAGATGGTGCTGATCAGCTCGGCAACGCTGCGCTGCATGTCAGCCAGCGCAAACGCACTCTTCTGCTCGTCATTGACGCGGATGGTGACAGTAAGGGCATTCGGGTTGGCGATGGTATCGGCCGGGACGACCTCCGGGCCGACCGGCGCGGAAGTGTCCAGACATTTGCCTTTGATATCGGGACGAAAGTAGTTCTCTTCCGGCAGCGAAAAGTCGCTGACGATGGTGTAGCCACGGACATAATCCAGTGCTTCAGCCTGACTGACGCGGCAGGTCTCGCGGCCAATGACCACGCCCAGGCTGGCGCCAACTGCCATGGCTCGAACGTCGTTGCCTTCGAAATCCTTCGCCCATTCCACCTCGGCACCATCTAGGCTCCAGGTGTTACGTGGCTTGTAATACAGCACCGGCTGGGTCGGTGGTTTCTTGTAGGGGGCTTCGTTGAATGTCCCTTCCAGAGCAGCCAGCTGGGACTTGTCGTTCAGTGCGACGCAGACCAGCTTGCTGTGAACCAGGGTGTTTGCTGTCATGATTAACCTTTATCTTGTGGTGGCCGCCTTGGATTAGTAGCCGGCCTGAGGTTTGTCGTCTTCAGCTAGGGCGCCTTTTTTGAAGCGCTCCGCCAGCTTTCGGGTTTCGTTGGCCAGGATCATGGTGTCGACGCCCACACCGACGAAACTGGCACCCTGCTTGATGTAGCTTTCTGCCAGGGATGGGTCTAGGCAGAGCAGGCCGGCGTGTTTGCCGCTAGCACGTATTCTGCTGAGGCCGTTGTTGACCGTATCCACCACCTTCGGGTTGCCTGCGTCGCCGATGTAGCCCATGGATGCAGACAGGTCGGACGGACCTATGAAGACCCCGTCGACACCTTCAACGGCAAGGATTTCATCGAGGTTGTCCATGGCACTGACGGTTTCTACCTGGACGATAAGGCAGATCTCATCATTGGCCTTCTTCAGGTAGCCTGATGTCTGGCCCCAGCGGGCCGCTCGGGCCAGCGAGGTGCCCAGGCCGCGAATGCCGGCCGGTGGATAGCGAACCGCCTGTACCAGCTGTTTCGCTTGCTCCGCGTTCTCTACCATTGGTACCAGCAGCGTCTGCACACCAATATCCAGCAGTTGCTTGATCAGTGCAGTATTGCCTTCGACACAGCGTACGATCGGGGCGACGTCGTAGGGTGCCATTGCCTGCAGGTGAGACATGATGGTGCGGAGGTCGAACGGGGCATGTTCGCCGTCGATCAGCAGCCAGTCAAAGCCGGCTATCGCGGCAATTTCGGCCGCGCTGTTGTCCGGTAGGCCCAGCCAGAGCCCATATTGGGTGTCCCCTGTGGCCAACCCCTGTTTGAAACGGTTTTTGGGCAGTTCCATGTTCGCTCCTTCGATGCGTTCTGGTTAGTCGAAGTTCAGGGTCACGCCACCCAGAGAGCCGAAATCTGCATGCACGGTATCGCCGGCCTTGACCGGGACAGGGCGGGTGAACGAGCCGGACAGGATCACCTGGCCTGGTTCCAGGCCAACGCCGTGCGGCGCAAAGCGCTTGCAAACCCAGGTTATGCCTTTGACGGGGTTGCCCAGAACGCCGCCGGCCAGGCCGGTTTCTTCGATCTTGCCGTTGAGGTACAGCATGCAGCCGGCCCAGCGCAGATCGATATCCATCGGACGGATGGGGCGGCCACCCATGACGATGCCGGCATTGGCGGCATTGTCGGAAATGGTGTCGTAGACCTTGCGCGTGTAGCCGGTATCGGGATCGGTACGCAGACAGCGGGCCGCGATCAGTTCAAGGGACGGGATGATGTAGTCCGTGGCATTGATAACATCGAAGATGGTGACGGCGTCGCCGAATAGCGGCTTTTTCAGCACGAAGGCCAGTTCGACCTCTATGCGTGGATCGAGGAAGTCGGATGCCTTGATGGTGGCACCGTCCTCGATCAGCATGTCATCAAGCAGTACACCATAGTCCGGCTCATCGATATTGGATGACATCTGCATGGCACGAGAGGTCAGGCCAATCTTGTAGCCCATCACCTTACGGCCTTCGGCCACTTTGCGATCCACCCAGGCTTTCTGGATGGCGTAGGCCTCCTCCATGCTCATGTCCGGGTAGTCGAGTGTCAGGGCCGGGATCTGTTTGCGGCTGGTCTCGGCCTGGTAGAGGCGGTCGGCGGCCGTTTCGATTTGATCTTTCGTCAACATGCTTTCAATGCACCTTTTGTTGTCGGGTGGATGACCGGCGATGGCCTGTCGCGGGCGGCAGAGGCCCAAGTCCTGAGGCTGGGATGAGCCCTAAACCGCAACGCTGATCTTTCTATTTTAGTTAACATATTAACTAAGTCAAGAGCCCGGAATTGATGCCTCTGAACGCGCGCTTCGCAGGCACATTTCATTTTACACGGCGTGTTGACAAAACTTAATATGTTAATTAGATTCTGGGTAGGCTCTGTGTCGCAAGTGCTGCCAGCGACGTCCCGTAATAACGATGAACTTATTCTCCGGAGTAATCCTATGCCTCATTTCATCGTCGAGTATTCAGGTAATCTCCACGACCGTCTGGAGTTCCAGTCTCTGTTTGCACGGTTGCACGAATACGTGGTCTCTACCGGGGCTTTCCCTATTGGTGGAGTGCGTAGTCGGGCCATTCGGTGTGACGACTTCCGTGTCGCAGATGGCCGTGAAGACTTTTCCTTCCTCAACCTGAATCTCAAGATCGGTCACGGCAGGGACATGACGTTGAAGAAGGAAGTCGCGGAGCAGGTGTTCGACATTCTCTGTGACTGGATGAAGCCAGTCACGGATGCCAGCTACTGCCAGATCTCATTCGAGATGACGGAGCTGGATCCTGTACTAAAATTCAACAAGAACAACATCCATCCACTGTTCTCAAATAGCTGACGGCAGTTCGAACGGGTGGGCGCTGAAAGACAGTGTCAGCAGGATTCACGGGGCTTCCCCGGCCGCAGCAACGCAAGCTATAACCATAAAATAATTTGGAGTGAGCCATTATGACAAAAACAAAACTCTTTACCAAAGCCGCCATCCTTTCATTGGGGTTGGCAGTATCCGGCAGCGGTTTCGCTGCCACGACATTGCACGTCGGGACCTGGCTGCCGCCGACCAACCCACAAAATGCCGAGGTCTGGCCGACATGGGCCAAATGGGTTGAAGAGGCAACAGAAGGGCGGGTTCAGGTTGAAATCGAAAGCGATTTGGGCCACCCAAAAACGATGTTTCAGCTGGTAGAGGACGGTGTCGTCAATGCCGGTTTCAGTTACCACGGTTATGTCCCGGGACGTTTTAAGTTGCCCCAGATTGTGGAGTTGCCGGGCCTGGGTGTAGGAGCTGAGGCAGGTTCAGTAGCACTCTGGCGAGTGTATAACAAATATTTCATGGACTCAGGCGAGTTTGAAGGCCTGACCCTCCTGGGCATGTTTACCCATGGTCCGGGCTATATCCATTCCATTGAGCCAATCACATCCTTTGACCAGATAAAGGGCAAGAAGATTCGTATTGGCGGCGGGGTCCAGAGCGAGCTTGGTGCGCGAATGGGCGTGACTCCGGTTTCAGCGCCGGCCCCAAAGGTCTATCAAATGATGCAGCAGGGGGTGATTGATGGTGCCTTCATGCCAATGGGTGAGCAGAAGACTCTGCGCCTGAAAGAAGTGGCGCCCAACGTCACCATGATCCCTGGCGGTATGTACCTCGGCAGTTTCTCCATGTTCATCGACCCATACTTCCTGGAAAGTCTGGACCCGAAGGATCGCGAGGCCATCATGAGCGTATCGGGCGAAAAACTATCCGCCCTGGCAGGACGCGCCTGGGATGGTATTGATGAAGAAGGTCTGCAGGCCGCTCAGGAAGCCGACGTCAACATCATCCGGATTGAGGAAGGGGATGATATGGACCAGGACTTCCAGAAGCTGATTCAGGGCATGGATGAACAGTGGATCGAGAGCGTATCTGATCGTGCTCCGGATGCCAAACAGGCGCTCGAAGAGCTGCGGACCGTAGCTCGAGAGTATGAGCGCGAGCACCAGGAGTAACAGCATGTCTCTCGCTACATGGGTTAACAAGCACTATAGCGAGAAGGGGCCAGCCAAGTGGCTGGTCTTCCTTCTGGAAGTTGTAGCAGCTTCAGTTCTCTTCCTGCTCATGTTGACTACCTGCCTGGACGTAGCCGGTCGCTATCTGTTTAACAGCCCCGTCCCCGGGGCCACTGAGCTCACGCGCCTCGGCCTTGCCCTGATGGTATTCGCGGCGATGCCCGTTATCACTTATCGGGGCGGGCACATCGTGGTGGACCTGCTGGACAAGGTGCTGGGCGAAACCGTGTTGAAGGCTCTCGGAGTTCTTTCAGCCCTGATTATTTCCTCTTCGATGTACTTCCTCGGAGTAAGGATCTTTGAGCTTGGCGAAAGATCGATCCGGCGTGGTGTCGTGACGGAATTTCTCGGCTTCCCCAGTGGTTATATCGCCGAGTACATCGCCATCATGAGCTGGCTGACCGCCCTGTGCATGATAACGCTCGGCATTTATCGCATCCTGTTCACTTCTAACAAATAAACAATCAGTTACGGGAAATGCTATGACCGTCGTTCTGACCGGCTTTGCCGTTCTTCTTTTCTTGATTTTAGTCCTGAGGGTGCCTATTGCCTTTGGCATGGGCCTGGTCGGTTTCTTTGGTTTCGCTTTTTTGATGGGACTGGATCTGAACAACTTCATGGATTTCCGTTGGCGAGGCGCTCTGTCGATGGCTTCGAACCGGGTGATCGATACGGTCCAGAATTATGGCCTGTCGGTAATACCGTTGTTCGTGCTGATGGGTAACCTGGTGACCCGTTCGGGCCTGGCCCAGGAGCTTTACCATGTTTCCAATGCCTTTCTCGGTCATCGAAAAGGCGGATTGTCCATGGCAACGGTAGTAGCCTGTGGTGGTTTCTCGGCGATCTGTGGCTCCAGTCTGGCGACCTCCGCGACCATGGGCAAGGTGGCCATGCCACCGATGCGGAAATACGGTTATGCCGACTCTTTGGCCACTGCCTCTATCGCTGCTGGCGGCACTCTGGGCATCCTGATCCCGCCGAGCGTGATTCTGATCATTTACGGTCTGCTGACCGAGTCCTCGATCCGAGAACTGTTCGCCGCCGGTTTCATTCCGGGCATTCTGGGCATGCTAATGTATATGGTCGCGGTGCGTTATGTGGTTTGGCGGGATCCCAGCGCCGGCCCCGCGGGTGAGAAAGCCGAATGGCCAGAACGTTTGCGTGCCCTGAAAGGAGTTTGGGGCGTATTGCTGTTGTTCACGATCGTCATGGGCGGTATCTATCTGGGTGTCTTCACACCAACCGAAGCGGCGGGCATCGGTGCCGGTGGTGCTTTTATAATTGCCCTCGCCCGGCGCAGCCTCACCTTGTCGACACTCTTCGAAACCCTGGTGGATACAGCTCGTACTTCTGCAATGCTGTTTGCCGTGGTGATCGGGGCGCTGATTTTCTCGGATTTTATTAACCGGGCCGGGCTGCCGGACATGCTGCTGGGCTTCGTGACTGCCCTGGATGTGGCCCCGATTGTCGTGATTCTGGCAATTCTGGGTATCTACATTGTGCTTGGGATGGTGTTTGAGAGCCTGTCGATGATCCTGTTGACAGTGCCGGTATTCTACCCGCTGGTGGAGAGTATGGGCTTCGATCTGGTGTGGTTTGGCATAGTTGTCGTTGTTGTGACTGAGATCAGTCTGATCACGCCGCCCGTGGGTATGAACGTTTTTGTGCTCAGTGCAGTATTGAGGGATGTCAAAACAGGCACTATCTTTAAGGGTGTTACCCCGTTCTGGTGTGCCGATATTGTGCGCTTGGCGCTGATTGTGTTTATCGCTCAGATTGCACTGTTTTTGCCGGAGCTGCTTTACCACTGAGCGGCACAGCCTCATCTCTTATAGGTGGATAGAGGAGAAGAAAATTTTTCATGACGTTAAGAAAATCTTATATGTCTCCGATCTTGAGGAAGGTTCCCGTCCGGCATTCCGTGCAGCGGTCAGCTTGTGTGGCCACTACTCCGGGGCTCAGATCACCTACCTGCATGTGATTGAGTCTTTGTCGGGTACAACTCGCAGCCTGCTGAGTAACATGATGGAAAAAAGCGAGCTCGACGATATGCTGCAGAAGGGCGTTGAAGCGTTGAGTGTCAAGGTTCGCGAGCGCATTGAACGTTTCTGTGAGGAAGAGCTGGAAGAGCACGAAGTGTTAAGCCTGAAAAACATTGATGCGCGGATCGAGGAAGGGACGCCCTGGCGTAAAATTCTTGAGGTCGGCGACCAAATGAATGTCGATGTGATCGTTATGGGAACCCGCAAGCACAGCGCGTTAGGTCAGGCACTGATAGGCTCTACCGCGACAAAGACGCTGACTCACTCTAAGCGTCCGGTGCTGATCGTACCTCTGGGTGGTGCCTGATATAGCCTTTGTTATCTCCAAAAAACTGACATTCGGTGCTCAGTGTAGTGTTCAGTGATTCTGGACAATCACACTACTGAATTCAGATAAGGCATCAGGCAGATCAGTTGGTTACCGGCCTGCCTTTTGCCTTTCGCGGAGCGATTCGCCCCCCTCTTGATCCGCATCAAATAGCTGCCTCGCGCTCGGGAGTAGGCTATGTCCGGGGCGTTGCGCCCGGTGAAAGGAAGAATTAGCTCCTTCAGCGATTTCGGCACTCCCGAGGTATTGGCTTAGCGGCTTGCACCAAATATCGACACGATGGCAGCGCAACTATGGAACTGGAACAAATCAATGCCATAGAAAGGGCCACCCGTTACGGGCGGGCCGAGGTTTTTCGTATCGGCCTGGCGGTGATATTCCTTGCCGGGATCATGTTGTACGTCCGCTCGATCGGGGCTGACGCTCCGAATATGGTCATGCTGGTGATAGCCGCCATGATCGGCGGCTACATGGCGATGAACATCGGCGCCAACGATGTCGCCAATAACGTGGGCCCTGCGGTCGGTTCCAAAGCATTGACCCTGGCCGGGGCTATCGCGATAGCGGCGATTTTTGAGGCCAGCGGCGCGCTGATAGCCGGCGGCGATGTCGTCGGCACCATCAAAAAGGGGATCATCGATCCTGCGTTGATTGGAGATACAGATACGTTTATCTGGCTCATGATGGCGGCGCTGCTTGCCGCGGCGCTCTGGTTGAATGCGGCCACTTATCTCGGAGCGCCCGTCTCCACGACTCACTCAATCGTCGGCGGTGTCATGGGCGCGGGTATAGCGGCGGGTGGTGTAGATATAGTGGATTGGAACCAGTTTGGTCAGATCGCCGCCAGCTGGGTTATATCGCCGGTGCTGGGTGGGGCCATCGCAGCATTTTCCCTTTACCTGATAAAGCGTCGCATCACCTACAAGCGGGACATTGCTCAGGCCGCCAAATACAATGTACCGCTGTTCGTCGCAATAATGGCCTGGGCCTTTGCCACGTATCTCATAATAAAGGGGCTGGGTAAGGTCGTCGACATCGGGTTACTGCCTGCCGTCGGATTTGGCGCGATCGTTGGCGTGATTGTATGGCGGCTCGCAAAATGGCTTATTGCCCGTCCGTCTGCGCAGGTGGAAAACAGTAAAGCGGGAGTCGACAGCCTGTTCACTTTCCCGCTTATTTTTTCGGCTGCGCTTCTGAGCTTCGCGCATGGTGCGAATGACGTTGCGAACGCTGTAGGCCCGCTGGCTGCGATCAATGAAGCCGTGCTTCAAGGCGGCGTCGCGTCGCAGGCGGCGATCCCCAGCTGGGTGTTGTTGGTGGGGGCGCTGGGGATTGCGCTCGGCCTGGCATTGTACGGCCCCAAGCTCATACGCACTGTCGGATCCGAGATCACGGAACTCGACCGCATGCGTGCTTTCTGCGTGGCCATGGCCGCGGCGATTACCGTCATCATCGCAAGCCAGCTGGGCCTTCCCGTGAGCTCGACCCACATCGCAATAGGGGGTGTTTTCGGAGTTGGCTTTCTGCGCGAGCATCTCAAAACCACCTATCGCCAGAAAATCGACGAGATTGAGGCGCACCATGCCGGAGAGGATCGGGAAAAAGTAGAGCGTCTGCTCAAGGAATTCGATCAGGCCTCGTTCGAAGAGAAGGGAGAAATCCTCAAGAATCTCAAACGGCAAAATGGTGGCGCCGCGCCAATCTCGAAAACTGACCGCAAGAGCCTGAAAAAGTTGTACCGTCAGGACCTGGTCAAGCGGTCGGCGGTGTTCAGGATCGTGGCTGCCTGGTTGATTACGGTGCCGTTATCGGGACTGCTGGCGGCTGTGCTGTTCTTTACCATCAGAGGGATGCTTCTTCCACGAGTTCTCGGAGTTTAGCGAGTTGCGCCTCAACCACACGCAGTCGAATCTCGGTCTGAGCGGGGGTTTCATTTGAGGAACCAGCGTTGAGCAGTTCGCGGTATTTTCGTTGTTTTTTTTCAGCGCCTGTTCGAGGCGCTTCAGTTCTTTACTTTTGAGGGACTTACCCTTGTCGTGTTTGCGTAGCGCATCGTCGAGCCGCGCCACAAGTTCCTTTATCACCTTAGTCAAAAAAGCTACGCTTTGGTAGCAATATTAAAATACCTTCGCTGTCTTTAATTTCCTTGTTCATCTATTATTAATATATATCATCGGTTTAAAATTATAAGCAAGGACATTTCTATGTTATCACGTTTATATGATTTTATGCCTGGTTTGAACACCTTATTTAACTATGAACGTGAATGGTTTGCTGATGACGTTAAGGCAGCATTGTCAGTTGCAGCAGTCGCTCTTCCTGTTGCAATCGCTTATGCCCAGCTAACGGGCGTCAATGCAGCTGTAGGTTTATACTCCTGTGTCTTACCCATGATGGTTTATGCACTATTTGGCACGTCCAGGCAATTAATTGTTGGTCCTGATGCAGCGACATGTGCTGTTATTGCAGCCGTGG
>Ga0307967_1000875_pt1 | contig 19755 bp, 15 predicted proteins | sample OrgLakmetagen648_FD_201828 | JGI IMG/M metagenome (GOLD analysis project Ga0307967, IMG submission 201828) | Saline water microbial communities from Organic Lake, Antarctica - #648 | ecosystem: Environmental > Aquatic > Non-marine Saline and Alkaline > Saline | place: Antarctica: Organic Lake... | reverse complement strand
TGGTGGCGTTGATGCGCACCCATCTTGCCGATGCGCTGGGCCAGGCCCTTGCCGCCGGTGAGCGCTCGGTGGGCGGCTTTTATGCCGGCCAGCGCATCTGCACGGTGGACATGGCCGACTGCGCCAGCGGGTTTACCAACGTCAACACGCCGGACGACAAGGCACGCCTTGAAGCGACGCTGGCCAGGGAGGCCTCATGACCATCGCTACAACGACTTCATCAACGACGCCGCTGTCCTGCTTTGAGCTGGACGACCAAACGCTGAGCGTCACCGAGGCGCGGCAAACGTTGCTGACGCTGATTGAAGCGCCGCTTTGCCACGAGCGCGTGGCGCTGCAGGACGCCCACGGCCGGCGGCTGGCCGAGAGCCTCAGCGCCCCGATCAACGTGCCACAGAATACCAACGCGGCAATGGACGGCATTGCGCTTGCCTGGCAGGCAAACCAAACACATTGGCCGCTCACCGGACAGGCGTTAGCCGGCGAGCCTTTTCACGGGACACTGACACCCGGCCAGTGCGTTACCATTACCACCGGCGCGCCGCTGCCCAACGGCGCCGACACCGTAATCATGGGCGAGCAGCTGGAAACCCACGCCGACCACGTCATTGTTCACTCGCCCGAGCGCGTGGCAAGTGGGCAGAACGTGCGCCAGGCCGGCGAAGATATTACCCAGGGCAGCATGGCGCTGGCCGCCGGCGACCGGCTTGACGCAGCACGGCTGGGCTTTGTGGCCTCGCTGGGTATTGCCGACGTGGCGGTGTACCGCCGCCCGCGAGTGGCGGTGTTTTCCACCGGTACCGAGGTCACCGCGCCGGGTGAGGCGCTGCCCGCTGCGGGCATTTTTGATGCCAACCGTTTTACCCTGAGCGGGCTGTTGCGCGAACACGGCGCCGAGGTGGTCGATCTGGGCATTCTGCCCGACTGCCCCGCCACCCTGCGCCACGCGTTGGAGGGCGCCGCCACCAGCGCCGATCTGGTGCTGACCAGCGGCGGCGTCTCTGTGGGGCAGGCCGATTACACGCGCGAGGCGCTGGCCGAACTTGGCCAGCTGGTGTTCTGGCGCGTGGCCATGCGCCCCGGCCGCCCGCTGGCCGCAGGCGCGCTGGGCGAGTCGCGCACGCCGTTTGTGGGGCTGCCGGGTAATCCGGTTGCCGCCATGGTGGCATTCCTCCAGTTTGTCGCGCCGCTGCTGGCGCGGCTGGAAGGCCAGCCCGGCGATGCCCCGCACAGGCTTTGCGCCATCGCCGACGAGGCGCTTGCCAGCCGCGCCCACCGCTGCGATTTTATCCGCGGCGTTTACACAAGCGATGCCCGGGGGCAGCTGCGCGTACGCAGTACCGGCGCCCAGGGCTCAGGTATTTTAACTTCGATGGTCAACGCCAACTGCCTGATTGAGCTGCCCGATACCTGCACCGCAGTGCAGCCGGGCGAGACGGTCATCATTCAGCCGCTGAGGAGAGAGGCATGACACAACAACAACTCATCGATAGCTTCGGCCGGCGGGTCAACTACGTGCGCATGTCGGTGACCGACCGCTGCGATTTTCGCTGCGTGTACTGCATGAGCGAAGAGATGACGTTTTTACCCCGGGCGCAGGTGCTGACGCTGGAAGAAATGGGCATGATCGCCCGCGCGTTTACTCAAATGGGCGTGGAGAAAATCCGCCTGACCGGCGGCGAGCCACTGGTGCGCGGCGGCATTACCCAGCTGGTGGACGAGATCGGCGCGCTGCCGGGGCTCGACGACTTCACCATGACCACCAACGGCGCGAGCCTGCCCAAACACGCCCAGGCGCTGTATGACGGTGGCATGAGCCGGCTTAACATCAGCCTGGATTCGCTCGACCCCGAGCGCTTCAAACGCCTCACCCGCACCGGCGACCTGACCAAAGTGATCGCCGGCATTCGCGCCGCCAAGGCGGCAGGGTTCAAGCGCATCAAGCTCAACGCGGTGGTGCTCAAGGGCCGCAACGAAGACGAAGTGGTGGATCTGGTGGAGTTTGCCCGCGACGAAGGGCTGGACATCAGCTTTATCGAGGAAATGCCGCTGGGCGATGTGTCCGACCACTCCCGGGCGGAAACCTACTGCTCAAGCGATGAGGTGCAGGAGCGCATCGAGGCGCGCTACCCACTGATCCCCACCACCGAGGCCACGCCGGGGCCGTCGCGCTATTTCCGCATGGCCGACAGCGATTCACGCGTGGGCTTTATTTCGCCGCACAGCCATAACTTCTGCTCCACCTGCAACCGCGTGCGCGTCACGGTCGAGGGGCGGCTGCTGCTGTGTCTGGGCAACGAGCACTCGGTCGACCTGCGCGCCGTGCTGCGCCGCTACCCCGGCGACATGGATGCGCTGAAAGACGCCATCATCAACGCCATGCCGCTCAAACCCGAACGCCACCACTTCACCACCGACGGCGATGTTCAGGTGGTACGCTTCATGAACATGACGGGGGGTTAATCCACTGCCTTGACCCACTGAGCCTCAAGCTCGGCCACCGGCAGCGGGCGGCCAAACAGGTAGCCTTGAAAGGCGCGACAGTGACGCGCCGCTAGCCATTGGCGCTGGGCGTCGGTTTCCACGCCTTCGGCAATCACCGCAAGCCCCAGGCTTTGCGCCAGCGCAATGGTACTTTCCACAATCGCGCCGTTGGCGGCGCTTTCAGGCAGCTCGCGCACAAAACTTTGGTCGATTTTCAGCTGGTCAAGCGGCAGATAGGCCAAATACGCCAGCGACGAATAACCGGTGCCAAAATCATCCAGCGAAAAGCGGATACCCAGATGCTTCAGGTGCTGCATCTTGTGCCGAGCATCGTCCTTAGCACCGACAAATAGGGTTTCTGTCACCTCAAGCTTGAGTCGCGCAATCGGCGCGCCGGTACGCGCCAAAATAGCTTTCACCCGGGGCACGAAGTCGTCTGCATAAAACTGCACGGGACTAATGTTGACGGCGATGTCCCAGGCGGCGGTGTGTGGGTTGTCCTGCCATGCCACCAGCTGCTCGCAGGCGGTTTCCAGCACCCAGGCGCCCACGTCGTTGATCATCCGCGTGCTTTCCAGCAGCGGAATAAACTCGCCCGGCGAGACCATGCCACGTTCGGCGTGCGCCCAGCGCAGCAGAGCTTCAACGCCGGTCAGCGCGCCGTTGCCATCCACCTGGGGCTGATAAAACAGCCGCCACTCACCGTTGGGCAGCGCGCGGTACAAGTCCGTCTCCAGACACGCCCGAGCTACCAGCTCGGCCTGCATTCGCGGGTCGAAAAAAGCCAGCGTATTGCGTCCGTCCGCCTTGGCCTGAAACAGCGCCATATCGGCCTGTTGCAGGCAGGCATCCACGCTTTCTTCAGCGCTGCTGAGCAGGGCAATACCGATGCTGCCGGTTATCATCACCGGCCCGCTTTCAAGCACCATCGGGCGGCTGATGGCCGCCAGCAGCTTGTGAGCGACCTGCTCGGCCTGCTCGGCGGCGCGTTCAAGGTTGTCGTCCAACTGGTGAACCAGCACCGCGAACTCGTCGCCGCCCAGCCGCGCCAGCGTATCAGTATCGCGCAGCTCGCGGCTTAGCTCGCTGGCCATGCGCTGCAGTAGCTGGTCGCCGGCGTAGTGGCCCAGGGTGTCGTTGACCTGCTTGAAATTATCCAGGTCAATAAACAGCAGCGCACCGTGGGACGCGCTACGCCGATAGGTTTTCAGCGCGTCGCCGACGCGATCCAGAAACAAACGCCGATTGGCCAGCCCCGTCAGCGGGTCATAAAACGCCAGCTGCTGTATTTCACGTTCGGCGGCCTTGCGCTCGGTAATATCACTTAGTGTCGCCACGTAGTGGGTCAGCTCGCCGCTGTCACCACGCACCGCGCTTAGCGTCAGCCATTCGGGATACACCTCGCCACATTTGCGCCGGTTCCAGATCTCGCCTTCCCAGGAACCGGTGCGGGCCACGCTGCCCCAGAGCGTCTTGTAAAAGGCCGCATCGTGGCGGCCGGAGCTTAACATCCGTGGGTTTTGCCCCAGCACTTCATCCTCTGTATAGCCGGTGATGCGTGAAAACGTGGCATTCACCTTGAGGATGCAGCCTCTGGCGTCCGTAATCATCATGCCCAGATGGGTGTGAAACGCCGTGGCGGCAATGCGCAGCTCCGCCTCGTTGATTCTGGACTGGGTCACGTCGCGGACCGCGGCCAATACGCCGCTGAAGTGGCCGTCACGCGCGGCAAGCGGGCTCACTATGGCGTGAAAGAAGCGCTGGTGCTGGTCGAGCCACAGCGTATAGCAAAACTCTTCGGCGCTGCCCTCGCGTTTGACGCGTTCAAACACTTCCGCAAATTGATGGCTTACGCGGGGTGGCAACACGTCCACGTAGTGGCAGCCCAGCACGGCCTCCTTGTCGCGCAGCAGCCACTGTTTGTTCACCGCGTGCAGGTAGATGAAGCAGCCGTTCTCGTCGAAGACAAAGATCATGTCCTGAATCGAGCGCACCAGCGCCTCCAGACGCGCTTCACGCATTTGCGCTTGGGAGCGCGCCGTTTCACGCTCATCGATGCGGTCCACCAGCTGCTGCGAGAGGCGTAGCCGGTTAAGGTAGTGGCGCAGCCCCCAGGCGCCCAGCAGCGCCCCTGCCGCAGCGATCAATAAAAGCGCCCACAGCCGCTGCGGCCAGCCGTCCAGCACCGTGTCCATCCGGTCGCCCACGATCACGGTATAGGGCAGGCCGGGCAATTTTTGCAGCCAGTAAAGGCGTTCGACGCCATCCAGCGGCGACGTCAGCCGCATAGAGGCCGTCAGTGCTGCGCCAGCAAAAAAAGCGTCCAGGCGGTCGCTGTCGGACAGTGTCTGCAGCGCGTCTGCATCGTCAACGCCCGGCCGGCGGGCCAGCAGCTGCTGGTCTTCATCGACCAGCGCGATGGTTTCTCCGGGGCGCATCGACAGCTGCGCCAGGCTGTCGTCAAACACCCGGGGCGCCAGCCGCGCCGTGACCAGACCGGCAAAATCGCCGTTGGCGTTGCGTAGCCGGCGGGTATAGGCGATATAGTAATCGCGGGTAAAGGCCGACCAGTAAAGCGGGCTTATGTGCTGCTCAAGTGCCGGCGACGCGGTGAACGCCTGAAAGTACGTCATTCGACTTAAATCAAAGCCCGGCGGGTGATAGCTGCTGGAGCTGGCTTTGACGCGCCCTCGGGTGTCCAGCACCGCCAGTTCGTCCACCAGCGGCAGCTTGTCGCGGCGCGCCTTTAGCGCATCTTCCAGCCGGTAAGGCGCCGCAAGCGCAGCATCCAGCGGTGGTTCCAGCAGCTGGCCCACGCCCACCAGCGCCTGATCACTCAGAGTGAACGTCGTGCTGACCCACTGCGCGACAAGATCGGCACGCGTCGAGTTATGCTCATCCGCGGCCTGCAATTCCCGGCGATACTGATCAGCCAGCAACCAGGCAAATACGGCCAGCATCACGATAAGCGCCAGCCCATAAAGGGTAATGGCCGTCAGGCGTAACCGCCGGCTGGTACGCTCGGAGGTAGTGTCGGCGATGCAGGAGACATCGGTCATGGAAAAGGACGCCTTTCGTTTTTGTGGTTATCGCTTGGGCTGTGGCTGACGATTTGCTGGCTCGAGTGTGTCATATTCCGCTGGCCTGGCGGATAAATCATGACGTTTTCTGATATATATCAAAGTTATGTCAGCCATGGGGCGCTTCTGCAAGACAGGCGCAACGTCAATCGCTCCTGACCACACGAGGGAGATAACATCATGCAACAGGATTACCGCTATTGTTGGCTACGCGCCGGTGCAGCGCTGCTTTTAATGCTGCTGCTTTCCGGCTGCGCGGCGTTTGCGCCGGCGCCGCCTGAACGCCAGAGCAACCTGTGCGAGATTTTTCGCCAGCAGCCGGGGTGGTACGACTATGCCAGGGATTCCGCCGACAAATGGGGCACGCCGATTGCCACACAGATGGCGTTTATTCAGCAGGAGTCGTCGTTTAAAAGCCATGTTCGTCCACCGCGCACGCGCATTCTGGGGTTTATTCCCGGCCCGCGGCCGTCGTCAGCCAAAGGCTACGCTCAGGCGCAGGACCCGGTGTGGGGCGAATATCGCGATGATACCGGCAGCTTTTTTTCACGCCGCACGCATATGCGCTACGCCACCGATTTTATCGGCTGGTATAACGCCCGTACCCGGGCACAAACGGGTATTTCACTGCACAATCCCGAGCACCTGTATCTGGCCTATCATGAAGGCGCCGGTGGGTATAAGCGCGGCAGCTACCGCCGAAAGCCACAGGTGCGCCGCGCCGCGTCTCGGGTGGCCAGCCGGGCGGGGCGCTATCAGGCCCAGCTGAATGCCTGCCGGGCCGAGTTTCAGTGCCGCCGGTTTTATCAGGTCTGGCCGTTTTGCCGCACCGACTAAACAGGCGGGCCATATTTGATAGGGCGTTGACAGGGCGGCAAGATAACGCTATCTTTACCCAAAAGCAAATGAGAATCAGTCTATAAGGGCGTTCCGGTATGAACAGTGAAAGTCGCCAACTGCGCCAAACGCTTATTTTTTTACGCACCTCTTTTGAAGCGGTTCAGCACTCCATTGCCGGGCGCCTTGACGACCCGCTGCCGTGCTGGCTGGATACCAGCCTGCTCAGCATGTTGTCACGCGAGCTTTATCGCTGCCATGAGCAGGCTCAGCTGCTCTCCCGCGATGCCGCCGAACAGCTGTGGCTGGCCGCCACGCGCTGCGAGCTGCTGTTGAAACAGTGCCCGGGCGTGCTCAGCAGCACGATCTGCTACCGCCAGCTGGCCGCCATACTGCTGCCGCTCAACGCCGCCGCGGCCTGCCTTGCGCTGCCCACAAAAAAGCGCCGCTGGCCCTGGCAGCGGCGCTGAGAGACTCACGCGTCGTAACGCCTAGAACGTTTCCCAGTCATCATTATCGTCGGCCATGACTGCCTCGCGCCGCACAGGTGCTGCCGGCGACGTACCCGACACCCTGGCGGCAGGTGCCTGAGACTGCGCCAGCGCCGGACGCCGAGCGCTCTGGCTAAACGAGCCTTGGCTCAAAGTGCTCTGGTTCAACATGCTGTGATCAAGCTTGAAAAAGGCCACCGCCCCGGCAAGCTCGCTCGCCTGTGCCTCCATTGAGGCTGAAGCGTTAGCCGTTTGCTCGACCAGCGCGGCGTTTTGCTGGGTCACATCGTCCATCTGGTTGATGGCCGTGCTCATCTGATCGATCGCGGAGGTCTGCTCGTCGGACGCCTGACTGACCTCTTCCATCAGCTCTGACACCTTGCCGATGTTGCCCACAATCTGCTCCATGGACTCGCCCACCGCTTCCACCAGCGTGCTGCCCTGCTTGACCACGTCGCCGTTTTCCACGATCAGCTGCTGGATTTCCTTGGCGGCATCGGCCGAGCGCTGGGCCAGGCTGCGCACTTCCTGCGCGACCACGGCAAAGCCGCGCCCCTGCTCGCCGGCGCGCGCGGCCTCTACCGAGGCGTTCAACGCCAGAATATTGGTTTGAAAGGCAATCCCGTCGATCAGCGACACAATTCCGCTGATTTTTTGCGAGCTTTCCGTCAATTCGTGCATTTTACCCACGGCCTCGCCAACTTTATCACCGCCGTGGCTGGCCGAATCGCTGGCCGTATGCGCCAGCCGGTTGGCTTCGCCGGTGTGGCGCGTGTTGTTTTTCACCGTGGCCGCGACCTGTTCCATGCTGGCGGCGGTTTCCTGCAGGCTGGAGGCCTGCTGCTCGGTACGCTGGGACAGGTCGATGTTGCCCGTGGAAATTTGCCCGGACGCCGTCGAAATCGCGTCCGCGGACGATTGAATACTGCCGATCAGCTCGTTCAGCTTGCGCTGCATGGCATCAAGCCCGCGCATCATGTCGCCGATTTCATCACGGGATTGACTCACAATGGTGCCGGTCAAGTCGCCTTCGGCCATGGCATCAAAGTGGCTTTTTACCCGCGCCAGCGGCTGCAGGATACGGCGCACCAGCAGGGTGCCCAGCACCACACCCAGCACCGCGGCGATCAGTAGCGCGGCGATCATCAGGTTGCGCATGAACGCCACCCGGCTTTCGGCGTGTTGATAGGCGCTCAGTGCCTGTTCTTCTTCCAGCGCAATCAGCGCTTCAAGCGTGGTGCTCATCTTGCGATAGGCCGGCAGCGCCTGGGTAAAGGCTGCTTCGTTGGCTTTTTCATACTGCCCGGCCGAGTACATCGGCATCGTCGGTGCGATAGCGGAAAGCAGCGTCCGGTAGTCCTTGCGGAACTGCTCGGCAATCGTTTCCGTTTTGGCATCCAGCCCGCTGTCGGTCAGTGCCTGCCAGGCCTTATCCAGCGCTGACAGGTCAAAAATGATGTTATCCATGTGCATTTGCACCGTATGGTCATGCAACTGACTGACCGCCAGCACCGGGTCGTGCTGCCCGGCCAGCGCCAGCTCCATCACCATATCCTTGGCATAATCGTTCAGCGACGTAATCCGCTGCGTCGAGCGCAGGCTATCCTGATAGAGCGTGTCGACGGCACGGCTGGACGATGCCATGCCGCCAAATCCTAGCGCGCCAATAAACAACATCAGCAACAACATCAGACTGATCATGGCAACGAGGCGAGCCTTGATGGTTAAGCGCATTGTGTCTCCTTATTATCGGCGCGGGTAGCACGTAGAGCGGTGCCTGAACCGTGGTATTGTACGTGGATCATTCTGCGGAGTTATGCGCCTTAATTGATATATATCAAAAAGTATAAATATAAATAATTAGGTTATAACCCTACCTTGTGATAATCGCGTCATCGTCGATCAAGCTAGAGTCAGGAAGGCCGCGTTGTTCGCGAGTATTTTCTACGCGCTGATGCATTAAAAGCTGGTAATCTTGAACTGGTGCGTATTACGCAGGGAAACGTCACGTAGCCAAACAGGAGAAACACCGTTTGATGTCATTGTTAAGCCTGCTTATATCACTCGCTCTGGTGGGTGCCGTCGCCTCTACCGGCGCGCGTTTTCGCCCCGATGGCTGGTACCGTTCGCTGGCCAAACCCTGCTGGACCCCGCCTGACCTAGCGTTCCCCATTGCCTGGGGTGTGCTTTATGTCTTGATGGCGATTGCCGCCTGGCGCGTGTACCTGGCCGAACCATCGGCGGCACGCAGCGCCGGATTAATCTGCTACGCGCTGCAGCTGGCTGCGAACGCCGCCTGGTCGTGGTTGTTTTTTGGCCGCCGGCAGATGTTCAGCGCGTTGCTGGATATCGCCCTGCTGCTGGGCCTGATTGTGGCGACCACGGCACTGTTTGCCCGTGCCAGCGAGTTGGCCGCTTGGCTAATGCTGCCTTATATCCTTTGGGTCATGCTCGCGCTGGCGCTAAACGCCAGCGTCTGGCGGCTTAACCGCCACGCATAGCCAGAAGCTTTACAGGCCAGAGGTTTTACAGGAGACACGCATGGATACCTCGCCACTCGCAACGACGCTTGCGCTGGGCTCATTGTTATTGGGCCTGGCGGCGGCGGCGCTGTTTTTCTACATCGCGTTCAGCCGACGGCGCAAAAACGCCGCATCCCGAGCGGCGGCTGACACGGCACCCGTCAAGCCAGGCACTGCGGCACAGCCGCCGTCTGCACCCACGGCCAGCGGTTCACCCACGCGAAAAACCAAACCCAGGCAGTATTCCCTGTTTGTGATTTTTGACCAGCCAAGCGCCGAGACCGATGAGCGCCTGACCCGCTGGCTGCAGGAAAAAAGCGCGGCGTATGATCCTCTGAGCCACGTGTTTCACATTGCCGGCGAGCAGCCTTCAAGCCCCATTACCGTGGCCAACGCGTTTCCACCCGGGGAAATGCCCGATCTCATGCGCGGCGAAGGCCACACGCCGATCAAAGGCATCAGCCTGTTGGTCAAGCCGCCCCTGCGCCGCCGGCGCAATCAGCAAATGATCGTGTACGTCGAGCTGGCCAAGGAAATGCGCGAGCTGTTCGATGGCGACATGCTGGATAGCGAGCGGGCGCCCGCCACGGAAGAGACCTACGCCGAGATCATCAACGGCTAGGCTGATGCCTCTGCCAGCGCCTGCTGCAGGCGTGACTCAAGAATCGCGACGATGCCGGGATGCTCGCCCACCAGCCGCGTGGGCGTAATGCGCCTGCCCGGCCGCTGGCTTGCCGCTGCACAAATATCGGCGATATCGCCGCCTTCGCCGGCGTGGCGTCCGGGCGATAAAAACAACATGGCCAGCACCACGTCGCCATGCGCCAGCGCATTACCCTCCAGCGCCTCTTCCAGCAGCGGCTCGTTGAACCGATAGACGTCACCCTCGCGGCGCTCCATGGACGCCGGCATCACGCCCACGGCCTCATCAGCCAGCAACACGCTCAGCTGCCCCGCCAGCCGATTGCGCACCGCGGTCACCTCCGGCGCGGGGCTGCCGTGATCCACCAGTACCACGTTGAACGCTTCACCGGGCGTGACGCTTGCGCGCACGTTATCCGCGAGTATCTGCGCAAGGCGCAGATCAACCGGCGCCTGCTCGTCAACCAGCGGCGGCGCAACCGTGACGCGCACGTCGGGAAAGCGCGCCTGAAGCTGCGCCATGCGCTTGGGCAGGTACTCGCTCAGCGCGCGGCTGGGGCCAAAGAAAAACGGCACCACGATGATCTCCGTCACGCCCCGTGCGGCTTCGCGCTCCGCCGCCGGGCCAAGGGTTAATGCCGCCTCGCCGCCCAGCGCGTCGGGCGCTACCTTGTGCGAGTGCAACAGCGAGGCGGCGTGCACCGTTTCCCCGCAGCAGGCGCTTAAATTCGCCGCCACGCGCCGTAAATTAAGCGTTGCCTCAGGGCGTAGTGAGCCGTTATCGACCAGAAAAATGGCCCGCGTGGAATCTGTCATTTATTGGCCCTCTGTTGGAGCATATCAATATGCCATTGCGTTAAACTGGCGTGCCGTTACCCCCGTGCCGTCAGGAGTTGCCATGCCCACCGGGATACCCCAGAAATCCGCCGTACCGCTGTCCAGCCTGCTGCTCGCCGTTATCGGCGCCGTGGGCATGGCCACCATCGGCGTTATCTCGCGCATCACCCAGCTGAACGCCGAAAGCATTACGTTTTATCGGCTGGGGCTGGGCGCCCTGTTTCTGTTGGTGTACCTGATGCTCACCCGGCGCGGCCAGCATTTACGCCACGCGCCGGGCTGGGGCGTGGTGATCAGCGGCGGCTTTTTAGCCGTCTTTATTCTGTGCTATGTGCAGGCGATGAACTACACCCAGATGGCCAACGCGATTTTGATGGTGTATCTGGCGCCGGTGTTTTCTGCGGTGGTCGCGCATTTTTTGTTTCACGAACGGCTGGGGCGCGTGCAGGTGGCGTGTATTGCCGCCGCGCTGTTCGGTTTTGCCATGATGCAGGAGTTTCACCTCCAGCTGGGTGGCGGCCGTGACGCCGTGGGCCTCGGGTTCGGGCTTTTGGCCATGCTCGCCTACAGCGCGTTCATCCTCACCAACCGAGGCTTACCCCCGCGTACGAATGACCGCACCGGGGCTTTCTGGCAGCTTTTTTTCGGCGCGCTGGTCATTCTGCCGTTCGCCCTGCTCAGGCCCGAAGGGCTCAGCGCAGAGGCCTGGCAATGGCCGTGGCTGCTGGGCGCCGGTCTGGTGCCGGGTTTTCTCGCGCTGCTCTGCGCGGTGCTGGCTATCAATCGCCTGCCCACCGCGCTTTACGGCACTCTGGCCTACTGCGAACCGCTGGCCGTGGTGCTGTTCGGCTGGAGCCTGTTTGGCGAGGCACTCACTCCGCTACAGCTGGCGGGCTGCGGCATTATTGTGGCCAGCGGCATCGTTCAGGCGCGGCTCAGCCAGCGCTGATCACACCATCACCCAACCCAGCACCAGCAGGCCGATAACCACGCGCACAATCGCGCCGAGTATCGAGCCACGCAGCAACGCGCGCACCCCGCTGAACAACAGCCAGAGCCCGATGATCAGTATCACAATACTGAGAAACGAGCCGCTGATACCCAGCGAGCGCGACAGGCCATCAACAAAGTTGTGCAGGGCGCCAAACGCATTACCAAACAGCGCGCGCAAAAACGTGACGACGGCATGAATCGCGTCACCGATCGCCTCGCCGGCGTTGTCAAAAAATCCATTGGTCTGCATGGCAACCTTCCCTGCTAATAAAAAATGGCGTCCATCATCCCTTTAACGGCCCGCCCGCCGCAACTTTATTACCCTGTTTGCCCGGGCATCGGCGGCGTGCGACAAAACGCGCATAGACGTTTGGCGGATTGTGATCCGGCCAGCACTTGGGTATCACATACCCAGCGCATGCGGGAGAGACTGCTCTTGAAGGGCAGCGCCGAAGGAGCAACAGCCCCGGAAACTCTCAGGCAACCGGACCGTTTGCGCCAACATATTCCGAAGAGCGGCCGCACCCGGTATACGTCGGCCCACCGAAGGAGCAAGCGCCGCGCGCGTGAATCTCTCAGGTTCAGGACGGAAGGGGCAAGCGCTTGATAACGACAAGCGCCTGTCATCTACGCGTCTGTCTTTAACAAGACCCTTGACTGAACTTCGGGAGAAGCATCATGCGCCATATTGCTGTCATCGGTGGCGGTGTCACCGGCATTACCACTGCCTATAGCCTGCTCAAGCGCGGCTTTGACGTGACCGTGTTTGAACAGAACCGCTACGCCGCAATGGAAACGTCCTTTGCCAACGGCGGCCAGCTATCGGCGTCCAACGCCGAGGTCTGGAACCACTGGCCCACCATTACCAAGGGGCTGCGCTGGATGCTGCGCCGGGATGCGCCGCTGCTGGTCAATCCGCGCCCCAGCTGGCACAAGCTCAGCTGGTTTGCCGAGTTCATGCGCGCCATTCCCCAGTACGGCGACAACACCACCGAAACCGCGCGGCTGGCCATTGCCGCGCGCGAACACCTGTTTCAGTGGGCGGACGACGAAAACATCGACTTCGACGTCAAGCATGAAGGCATCCTGCATATTTACCGCGACAAGGCCGGCTTTGACCACGCCGCGAAAGTATCGCAACTGCTCGCCCGGGGCGGGCTTGAACGGCGCGCCGTCACGCCCGACGAAATGCGCGGACTCGAGCCGACGCTTGCGGGCAACTATTACGGCGGTTTTTATACCGAGAGCGATGCCACCGGCGATATCCACAAGTTTACCCAGGGGCTTGCTCGCGCGGCCGAGCGCCGTGGCGCAACGCTCAACTACGGCTACCGCGTGCAGGACCTCGGCGCCAGCGCTGACGGTGCCTGGGTGGTGGCCAGCGCCGGGGACGAACCCGTGCGCCAGACCTTTGACGGCGTGGTCGTCTGTGCCGGCACCGCCAGCCGGGCACTGGCCGCCAAGCTGGGTGATCGCGTCAACGTGTATCCGGTCAAAGGCTATTCCATCACCGTTCAGCTGGACGACGAGGCCTCGCAGCAGGCAGCGCCCACGGTCAGCCTGCTCGACGACGAAACCAAACTGGTGACCAGCCGCCTGGGCGCCGACCGCTTCCGGATTGCCGGTACCGCCGAGTTCAACGGCTTTAACAAGGACATCCGCGACGACCGCATTCGCCCGCTGATCCGCTGGGTGGAAGAGTGCTTCCCCGGCGTCAGCACCCGCCGCGTGGTGCCCTGGGCGGGGCTGCGGCCGATGCTGCCCAACATGCTGCCCAAAGTCGGCGCCGGACGCCTGCCGACGGTGTTCTACAACACCGGCCACGGCCACCTGGGCTGGACACTCTCGGCGATTACCGCTGAACTGTTGGCTGACGAAGTCAGCGCGTCTTCCCTGCTTGGCGCCCCGGCAACGGCGCGCTAACGCCGGACGTTACAGGCCAAGCGCCATGCCCGACTTACCGGGCATGGCGTAGTCGTGCCTCCCCTCTGGCTGACACGCTCCGCTCTGGCTTATGCGGTTTTCAGTGCTTCAAGTGCGGCGTTTAGCGAAGCGCGCTCGCGCTCGGCATACAGCGCGATTTCATCCACTACCGCAGCACCCAGCGCCGCCTCAAACTGCGCCTGATTCGGGCCGCCCTGGCTCTCGCCTTGGCGCTCCGCGTCGGGCGTGGCGTCGTCCCCACGGGTCTGGCCAAGATTGGACTGAAAAATCCCCGCCGCGCTCACCGGCAGAAAATCCTCGTACACCATCGGCGTGGCCCAGAGCGCGCCGCGCTCAAGCAGCGTCTCCACGCCGGCCGCGTTGATCTCGTTGGCACTCAGCCCCGCCGCCCGGTCGCGCGCCGGCCAATAGTGGAAAAACGCCAGTCCTTCGCGGCGCAGCGCCGCTTCATCATCGGGAAACCCGTCAAATGCCGCCTCCAGCCGCGCCTGATGCGCAGCATTGTCCGCCGCCGGTGCACCTTCGCGCGCGTCGGCCAGCAGCCGGTCGTAAAGCGCCCGTCCTTTGGCTGTTAGCGCCACACCGCGCTGCTCGATTTCGCCAAAGCGCGCCGTGTGGGAACCCGCTTCGCTGCCCGCAAAGCGTACCGGCTCTTCCAGCGCCTTGAAGCTGGTCTGGCGCAGCAGCAGCGGGCAGCGCCGGCGCGGCGGGCCTTCAATGGTAGCTTTCGGCTCGATGCCGTAATCGGGCATGCGCCGCTGAACCTCGTCAATATCCAGCGTGCGCGGCGTCAGGTGATTAATGTGCGGGCCGCGAAAGCACACCACGTCGGCAATCAGCCGGTGCTCGGCGCTCAGCGATTCATACGTCGCACGGTCTACGGTGGCATCGCTGTGCCAGCGGAACGTTTCCAGCGCCTCGTCCACAAAGGCATCGGCGTCACGCTCGTCAAGCCCGCCCTGCGCTTCGCCGCGTTCAATCAGCGCTTTCACGCCGGGGGTGAAAATATCCCGCGCGTGCAATATCTCCAGCGCACGCTCGCGCAGCGAGGCCGACTCAATCAGCTCTGGGCGCAATAATGAGGTAAACACGCGGAACGGATTGGCGCGCAGGGCGTCGTCGTCGACCGGACGAAACGCCGTGGAGTGCACCGGCACCCCGGCTTGGGAAAGGTCGTAATAGCCCACCGGCAACATGCCCATCACCGCGAACAGGCGGCGCAGCATGGCGAGCTCGGCGGGCGTGCCCACGCGGATGGCACCGTGACGCTCGACGCTCAACCGCTGAGCGTCACCTGCGGCGTCAAGCCGTTCGGCAAGCGCTGTATCAGCGGCCAGCGTCTCGCGGTTGACGACCTCCACCAGTTCCAACAGCGCACCGTACTGGGGCACCTCGTTGCGGTACATGGTGGACATGGCGTGAGAAAAACGCGCACGGATCCGGTCGGGGCTGATCCACTGACTCATGACGAACTCCTTGCTGAGCAATAACAACGTTGCCTCAGCATAACCAACCCTCGCGCTTCGCTTTTGCGAAATTGGCCGCCTTTTCTACGAAAACACGCCCACCAAAAGACACCTTGCAACTCGCCACGACTAAACTATATTGAGCTTTTTCAAGCACCGCCCCTGATCTTGATGCGCCCATAATAATTTGCCGGAGCACCAGGCACGGCGCATACTTCAGGGTTAACCTGCCACTTTGGCTCCGCTCGTTAAACAAGGCGAGCGCAACAATAATGTATCACCGTCTCGCCAGGACCTGTGACGCGGTGAAGGGAGCCGGTAATGGCCCGTATTCAGGAAAGGCATATAAGCGTGATCTCAGCCAACGACACTCAACGCACGGAATCCGCTGACATGTCGCTGTTACGGCGTTATCGCGCTGCGTTTATGCAGTCCCGCGAGGCCATCGTCTTTGTCCAGCAGGACAAGATCATCGACTACAATCCCGCCGCCTTGGCGCTGCTCGGGGTGGACAGCGAGGCGCTGGTTCCCACACTGGGCCTGATGCATTTTTCCCCCGGCCGCCAGCCCAATGGTAAAAGAAGCCGCGCACTCGGTAGCGTGTACGTCAAACAGGCCATGCGCCACGGTCAGGCGCTTTTCGAGTGGCGCCTGCAGGCGCTGAACGGGCACGAATTTCCGGCCGAGATCATGCTCAGCCGTATCGATATTCCCGGCGATACGCTGCTGCAGGCTACCGTGCGCGACATTTCCCGGCAGAAACGCCTGGAAGAAGAGCTTTCACGCAACGCCATGACCGACCACCTGACCGGCGCGTTCAACCGCCAGCGGTTTGACGAGGAAATGCGCCGGGCACTGGCCCGGCTGCGGCGCAATCAGGTATCTACCGCGCTGATCCTGCTGGATATCGACCATTTCAAGCCGGTCAACGATACCTACGGCCACGCCGTGGGCGACGACGTGCTGGTGGAGCTCACAGCGCTGCTGGATGCCAGCCTGCGGATTCCCGACATGCTGACGCGCTGGGGCGGGGAAGAATTCGTCATGGTACTGCCCGATTCCGGCCAGCAGGAGGCGCTGCAGCTGGCCGAACGCCTGCGCCAGCTGATTGCCGACCACGACTTCAGCGTCGTGGGCAGCATTACCGCCAGCCTGAGCGTGACCACTCTGCACGCCGACGACGATGCCCGCCGCTGCCTACAGCGTCTGGACGATGCGCTCTATCAGGCCAAGGATCTCGGCCGCAACAAAGTGCTTGAGGCCGACTCCGACGCCGCGGTGTAAGCCCGCACCCGCACGTTAGCCGTTGGCGCACGGCGTTTGACCCCTTAGGCTAGGCGTTCACCGCATTCAGGAGCCGCCATGCCTGCCCTCTCCGCCAGACACCTGCTCACCGAGCTTGCCGCCACCCAGCGCCGGCGCCTTAATCTGGCCGTTGCCTGCGGCCTGCTGGCGGGCAGCCTGACGCTGTTGCAGGCGGCGCTGTTCGCCTGGATCGTCAGCGCGCTGCTGGTCAACCATCAGCCGTTAGCGCGTACGGTCCCGCTGTTTGCGTTATGGCTGCTGGTGCTGCCGCTGCGCGGCCTGTTCAGCTACGCGCAGGAAAATCTTGCCCAGCAGGCCTCGCTGGCCGTGCGCCAGCGGCTACGGCGGCGACTTGTTGATCACCTGGTACGCCTCGGGCCGGTACGGCTCGCCGGTTACCACAGCGCGTCGCTGTCCTATCAGGTAGTCGAGCAGATCGAGGCGCTGGACGGCTACTTTGCGCGCTTTCGCGTCCAACTGGTGCTGGCCGTGCTGCTGCCGTTTATGGTGTTGGTAATAACCGCCTATCTGGACTGGCTGGCGGCAATATTTTTGCTGCTTGCCGCACCGCTGATTCCGCTGTTCATGGCGTTGGTGGGCATGGGCGCCGAACGCCTCAATCGCGAACAATTCGCTGCCGTCTCGCGGCTTTCGGGGCATTTTATCGACCGCGTACGCAGCCTGACCACGCTACAGCTTTTCGGCCAGACCCAACGCGCCAGCCGCAGCGTGCACGCCGCCGCTGACGGCTATCGGCAGCGCAGTATGCGCACGCTGCGGCTGGCATTCTTGTCGTCGGCGGTGCTCGAGTTTTTTGCCTCGGCGGCCATTGCCGTAGTGGCCATTTATGTCGGTTTCGGGCTGCTGGGCTACATCAGCTACGGTCCCGCCGACGAGCTGACGCTGTTCAGCGGCCTTTTCATTTTGCTGCTGGCACCCGAGTTTTTTCAGCCGCTGCGCAGCCTTGCCCAGCATTACCACGACCGCGCCGCCGCGCTGGGTGCGGCCGAACGGCTGGCCGAACTGCTTGCCGAGACACCGCCCGCCACGCGGCGGGAAACGCCGCCGCCGGCACTAGCGCCCGCCGCCGATGAGCTACTGGTGCTGAAAGACGCCAGCGTTGCCCACCCCGGGCGCGGCGTGGTGCTCGGGCCCGTTTCGCTGCGTATCGACCGTGGCGATACCGTGGTGGTGACCGGCGCGTCCGGCAGCGGCAAATCAACGCTTTTGCAGCTGCTGGCGGGCTTTGTCGCCCCCGACGATGGCCTACGCCAAAGCGTGGCCGACCTGCGCTTTGCCTGGATGGACCAGCGCCCGCTTTTAATTCACGCCACGCTGGCCGACAACCTGCGACTCGCCGCACCCGAGGCCAGCGATGCCGACCTCCTTCAAGCGCTTGCCAGCGCCCACCTGAGCGAGCTACTCGCGGATCTGCCCAACGGGCTGGATACGCCCATCGGCGAGCGCGGCACGGGGCTCTCCGGCGGTCAGGCCCAGCGTCTGGCGCTGGCGCGCGTGTTTTTATCCGCCGCACCGCTGGTGCTGCTGGACGAACCTACCGCCAGCCTCGACGAACACAGCGAGCAGGCCATCATCGCCGCACTCGCCACACTGCAACGCGCCGGACGCACGCTGGTCATCGCCACGCATCAGCCGGCGTTGATCGCGCTTGCCACGCGCCGCTGGCACATCGATCACGGCCGGCTTGAGGAGATCGCGCATGGATAAGCCAGAACGTTTGGTCACGACGCTGCGCCCCTGGCTTATCGTGCTGGCCAGCCGCCAGCGGCGGCTGTGGCTGGGTGCGTTACTCATGGCGCTGACGCTGTTTTCCGCGCTAGGGCTGCTGGCCGTGTCCGGCTGGTTTATTACCGCCACCGGGCTTACCGGCCTGCTATTTGCCGCCGGCATCGCGGCGACGCTGGACGTTTATGTGCCCGGCGGCGCGATTCGCCTGTTTGCCGTCACCCGCACGGCAAGCCGCTATTTGGAGCGGCTGTACAACCACGATACGGTGCTGCGCCTGCTGGCCGATCTGCGCACCCGGCTGTTTAGCGTGCTGGCGGGGCTGGATAGCCATGCGCTTGCCAGCCGCCGCGCCAGCGACTGGCTCAACCGCCTGACGGCCGATATCGACACCCTGGACAGCCTGTATTTACGCCTGCTGGCGCCGCCCGCTGTGGCGCTGCTGGCCGGGGCGATCCTGAGCGGCGTCACGGCGCTGTTTGTGCCGTTGGCCGGCGGTTTTTTAGCCGGCGTGCTGCTGTTGGGCTGGCTGTGGCTCACGCTGGGCCAGGCACGCCTCGGCATGGCGGCCAGCCGGCGCCACGTTGACGAACTGGAAGCCCTGCGCGGCAGCGTCATGGAAACCCTGCAGGGGCTGGCCGAGCTAGACGCCTACGGCGCGCTGGCCCACCAGCAACGATCCCTTGACCGGCTGGAAGCGCACCTACACCACAGTCAGCGCCGCTTGGGCCGCTGGGTCGCGCTGGGCAACGCCCTCCAGGCCTGGCTGGTCGGCACGGCGACGCTTGGCACGCTATGGCTGGCCGCCCGGGCCTTTGAGGCGGGCAGCATTAGCGGGGCGGTGATGGTAATGCTGCCCATGGCGGTCATGGCCATGAATGAGGCCTTCGCCGCGCTGCCCGCAGCGTTTACCTGGTTTGGCGCCACCCGTGGCGCCGCCGAGCGCCTGAACGGCCTGACCGAGCAGCGTATTGAGCAACGTACCGAGAAAAGCCCCGCACCCACCGCTGTTACCCCGGACACGCCGCCGGAAAACGCCCGCACGCTGCGCCTTGAAGGCGTCGGCGTGCGCTACCCCGGCGCCTTTCAGCCGGCGCTTGACGGGCTATCGTTAAGCCTCGCCCCCGGGGAACGGCTGGCCGTGGAAGGCGCATCGGGTTCGGGAAAATCCACTCTCGCCGCGCTGCTCGGGCGCCAGCTCTCCCCTTCTCAGGGCATCATCACGCTGGGCAACACGGCCCTTGAGGCATGGTCGGACGCCGAGCTGCGCCGCCGCGTGGTCGTGCTCACCCAGCAGACCGAGCTGCTGGACGACAGCCTTGCCGCCAACCTGCGGCTGGCCAACGCCGAGGCAGATGACACCACGCTATGGCAGGCGCTTGAGCAGGTGTCGCTTGCCGAGTGGGCC
>Ga0307967_1000858_pt1 | contig 20012 bp, 17 predicted proteins | sample OrgLakmetagen648_FD_201828 | JGI IMG/M metagenome (GOLD analysis project Ga0307967, IMG submission 201828) | Saline water microbial communities from Organic Lake, Antarctica - #648 | ecosystem: Environmental > Aquatic > Non-marine Saline and Alkaline > Saline | place: Antarctica: Organic Lake... | reverse complement strand
GGTGTTTTAAAAATGTGGATTGAGCATGGGCGCCATGACTGGCAAGCTCCAAAATTTACATAATATGAATTATGAATCCTTGCTCTGTCCATAGATGTAAATTTTGGAGCTTGCCAATTTCGGCGCGTGTGCTTAATTTGCTGTGGCGTGCAGGCCATTTTTTACCACAAATTGTTCATTCCAACTCACCCACTGCACCAATCTGGAATATTTTTCATGGTGTAGAATTCTTATTGGAAAAGAATATCATTGCAACAAAAATGAAAGAAAACGGCTGAGTGGTTGGTGTTTTATGAGGATTTGAGCCATTTTCCTATAGAACTCACCACATTAGGGCTTAAATGCTCCATGTGTGCTTAATCCAGTCTATCTCAGCAAGCAAAGCGACCCACATGAAACTGGGCACACACTCAGGTAGCTCTCAATGCCAGCTACACTTTGGTACTAAAATGGTGTCGATCGGATGAAGTGGCTGTGAGTGGCTGCCTTCTGAATGCAAAAGTGCACATTTTCAGGCATTTCCTCCGTTAGCCCCCTCTGTGAAAATGCATGCAATTCTTGTTTCTGTGTCTCTTTGCCTCTAATTTGAAGTATAAAAAAAGTTGCATGAACCCTCCTTGCTCAGTACCTGCAGGATGTCCATCCAGCATGTTCCTGCTCGGGGCTTGGGGTTCATCTTCAAGCATTTTATACTTCCCTGACAGATCTCCTGGCACAAGCTTGTCATTGCCTGCCAAGTAGCCCCTGGATGTGGTGGCGCGTGTCGTGATGTGTCTTAATCATTTGCGTGACTGACACTGCCTACAAATCAACGACCACCTGGAACAAAGCTTGTCAATGCCACCAAACGACGCCTGCATGCTTTATTGCGTGTGTACTTTGTGTGTCCTTTGCATTGAAGACAGATGTTGCACAGCGCTTGCGTTTGTACACACGTCTGTGTAAGGCAATACTTGCTGCTTTGAACACGTGTGTTGTACCTTTCTAAACTGCAATACCCTCAATTTTGCTTTCGGCCGTGTGCTGATTCAGAAGGCAGCCGCTCTAAGCACAAACTGAAATCAACAAACCAAAAAGAGTCCACCATTCCCAGCAATTCCAAATTTGTAACAGGTTTGTGTGTGAACATCCGTACCAGTCAATCTTGCCACCAGTTTTTACAGCTCCAGCTCCAGCTCCAATTGGCTGACTTCCCCCACCACCAGGGCCCCCACTTTCAGTTCCGCGAGGCTTATATCTGGATAACAATAGTTAAAACCTAGGGAGTTAGAGTTTCTACACAGGCTGTGGGTATTACAGTGCATGCAAATGGCCATCAACGACTACATCTATACATTACTAGCTGAAACAATATCACTTTGCATATGCATATGCGCTTTCTTGTGGTGAAGAAGGGACTGGCCTCACCTCAAGTTGGTTGGATCTAGGTCCTCGCCTGCAAATATTGCAAACCCAAAACGGGTACACAAAGGTGTCATAGCATAGGAAGAATGCAGGCTGAGCATGCGCGTGAGAGTGGCTTCCAGGGTATGACCGCGGCTGGCAGCATGATAATGCAAGCCATGTTTATCTCATTCATATTGTGAATCACAGCGTGGTTGTGTTAAGCGATATTCCAGAGCAGCCCAACTCACCAGAGGCCTGGTCTACCAGCTTGATAGAGCATTGGATCTGTGTGTGTATGCGTGCAGACGTGGTTGCGTTTGCGTGAATATATTGCATTTGTGCTTGCGTGTACACAACACGTGTGTGCACATGTGTGTAGGTATGTGCGTATGGTACGTTAAAAGTAGTACGCATGTGCACAGAGAAGCAGTAGCAGCAGCAACACTCGCACAAAGTGCTGACGCATGCTAAGCTTAATAAAGTATAGGAGATGTAAACCTTCCCAGATGAAGTTCCTACCGGAATTTTTAAAGACACGATTTCACACACAAGGCATGCATCACTTTTGACACCTGATCAAGATGAAAAATGAATGTGCACTTTTTGCTGAAAAACAGAGCAATACACCTTCGGTCCGCGGCCAGTGCCATCATCGGGAATGACTTCGACAACCTGAAATAAAAGGATAGGTGTTTCAAGTGGTTGTCCAGTTAAACTGAGGATTATCTCTTCTTCATTGCTTGCTGTGAACAACCAATTAGTAAGTAGTGCTCAAAAATACCTCTCTGGTTAAACCTATCACACATGCAAGGCAAATCGCACCTTCACTTGCACGCTTTCTCCTACGCTGACGACCCCTGACTGTGTGAGGGTTTAATCCGCAAAAGTGGGATGAGGAATGAAGGAGTGAGTAGAATATGTTGGAGGAATGCCATGAACGTGGTAGATTGTGTTTGGTAGAACAGAGATGGTACCTAACCCAGGGTACCTTGCATACTGTGCAAGGCATTGTGATGGCAGCGCACAGGCGGTGATAGTTGCACACGCGATCTGCTCAGAGCAAGCATGATGGACTCTCCATGCTATATTAATTGTCCATGGCACTGTGCAAGGCAGGGTAGCGCTTTGGAACTGTATATCAGTGAGAGGTGGCACACATAAATCAATGCAAGCATTCCGTGCTGCACAGTCAGTGAATCAGAAAAAGAAAGTACACGTGGTCCAATGCAAGCATTCTGTGCTGCACAGTCAATGAAGTAGAAGTAAAAAACACGTGGTTTAATGCAAGCATTCTGCGCTGCATAGTCAATGAGTCAGAAAAAGAAGAAGCAAGCGCACCAGTTCAGCTTTCTTGGACTCGTCGCTGTCTTCTTTAGAGAAGGCAATGTAAGAGGACACCTGAGCACAGCAAAGGTTGATTCATTTCTTGACCACAAAATCAGATTCATGTCCAAAACATACAAAACACATACCAGACTACTGCGTAATGAATGCAAGGTTCGACACGAGGTTACAATTTAATGCGAGCAACACAAGGGGGCAACAGATTTTAATTAAAAAAAGCGAGCCTGTGTGAAATATTTTGGCCTCTTTTTGATCAAGCAAGCAAGTCCTGCATCTACACAAACAAAGGCAAAAGAAGAAAAAGATGCTTAGTAAGGCAAAAAACAGGGGTAATTGCGTTTTTTGAGCAGAAACACATTATTGGGGTGTTATGACATAAATCCAAACCTAGGACCTCCTTTAAAATCTGTTTTTACACCAGCGCGAACTTCATCAGGCGAATTTAATCCAATATTTCAAGTGGTTGCAACATTCCCCGAGGGGTTCAAACACATTTGCGGTTGTGCGGTGATGTACCCGCACCGGCGGTACGGTAGCTCACAAACGCATAAAAATCAGCGAACAAATAATACGTATGACACACACAAGTACAAGTGGGCTGATGCAACTTATAACATATACGCCATTTGCCTTTAGATGACCTATTGCCTAGGAGAAAAAGCTTAAAATAAGTATAGATCATTCAGATTGATACAGTCACCCACAAAAATTCCTGCTCTTTACCTGACTGCTATGAACAAGACCATACTTGCGGTAGCCTTGAAGCTGGACAAACTGCATATGTGACAGGCACTTTGTGTGTGTAAAAGTATTGTGTGTCTGTGTGTGTGTGTGTGTGTGTGTGTGTGTGTGTGTGTGTGTGCATGTGCGCGTGCGAGTGTTAAGTAACTGTGTAATATTTATTAGCGGTCAGGCACGTAGCACATAAGGGTCTTTTCTAAAGTGAAGCTCTTCATTCTATCTTTCAGGCATAAAAATACTAAAGTTCAGAAATAATTCCCTTTTGATGCGATATGCTAATAAATTAGGGTGTCAAGGCACTGCAGCAGGCAACCTTCTTTCTTCCGTACAATTCCGTAAAGCTTACCACTCCATACGGCTCAATGCGTTTCACAACGGACGTATGAATGGTGCCCTCTTCGGGTGGCTCATCAGACAAGGGACCTCCACCTGAGCAAGCAAGAACAGATTGGGTGCAGATTGCAGCACACTGTGGTCAGCCTGTAAGCCTGATTGGCTCAACTACCTCCTGCGCGACAACATGGACAAGCAAGTCAACTCATGAGCAAGCACCCTTGTTTTTTTTACTTCTACATTAAACTGCTTTTGTTGAAATAATACGACGTGTTGAAAGAACACGATGCGTTGAAGAACACGATGTGTGCAGGCGATTTCTTAAAAAGCAAGCACAAGTGATGTTCATCACACGAGGCAAGGGTTTGCCCCTCCCATCCTCGCTACCGGACACACCCTTCACTGCATCATCTCTTGCATACCTCCAGTGGCGACCTTCTTGTTGAGGGGGTCTAAATCTTCACCTGTTGCAAAGAGGAGGACGCAGCGTTAGGAGAGCGTGGCTTGCACAGCATGAACGTGGTTTGCATGCAAGCAGCACGCGCATGACAGCAGCTTGCAGAGATTAAGCGTGGCTTGCATGACAGCAGCTTGCAGAGAATGAGCGTGGTTTGCATGACAGCAGCTTGCAGAAAACGAGCGTGGTTTGCATGTGAGCAGCACGAGCATGACAGCAGCTTGTAGAGAATAAGCGTGGTTTGCATGCAAGTAGCGTGCACATGACAGCAGCTTGCAGAGGATGAGCGTGGCTTGCATGACAGCAGCTTGCAGAGATGAGCGTGGTTTGCATGACAGCAGCTTGCAAAAAATGAGCGTGGTTTGCATGACAGCAGCTTGCATGAGGCCAGCAGACAATTAAACGTGCTCACAAGGTGATACCCCTCGTTGTTCATCACACACATGTTGCACCCTGAGACTGTATTTATAGTCGAACAGAAAGACAGCAAGCCAGCAGATCAAATTGTTGCAAACCTGCATGAATGAGATGTCTTTGTAGCAAACCTTCATCCAGGATTTAAGTATGGTTTTGAGCTTAAGTGTATTACGCGAAAGCATACTTGTTCTCAAGCCGTGCAAACAATGGGCTACTGTGTCCATAAATCTCATTGTCGTTCAATTCAGCATCTACACAGCACTGAGTAGGAGCCCAGAAGCTAGTTCAAAGTAGCAGACATCAAGGCCCCCTTCCCTTACCAGTCTCTTGCTGCACTGTCCGTAAGGTGCCATTTATCTTGAACTCTCCTTTGCTCTCATCCATGGACACCTCCGTCAGCTTTACAGAAACTTCCTGGATATCAAATGATTAGATGTCTGATTGAATACAGAATGACCTGTTGCAAAAGATAAGATAACAAAGTGACCTATGCACCAGATGGATATCAAAATGACGTATCAAAAAACAGAGCGGCCTAGTGTAGCTTATGGAAAGTAAGGTAGCAACATTAGGGATGCAACGGGGTCAGCACAGTCGAAGGAGTCCCAAAGCCAGCAACTCCTGGCTTGCAAGCTAAGAGACAGCAACGCTTACCTGGCCTTTCGGAAAAAAGAACTCCATGGATTTGACCTTGTCCTCATCTTCATCATCTGTGATTGGCATTATACGAATGAGTTTTGGTACCCAGGGCACGCTTCTCTACTCAACCTAGGCTGAATATGCTATTGCAAGTAAGGAAATCTGACACCACGACACAATGCTGACAATAAGGTAGTAGAGGACACAGGGATCACACGTTACGTTGTAAACTGTTGTAACACGCGCACACTCATGCATACACCACACCACACTCAGGCATACACCGCACCACACAATAAACACCACTCATGCATACACCACGCCCAAGGAAAGTAGCCACCTTTGGCAAATCGGATGTCGTCGCTGAGTTGAGAATGGTGTACCAACACGTGCCGTCTGTAGCCCGGGATGGAAATGAACAAGCCAAACGGACGGATCGTGTGCACAGTGCCTGAAGATTTTATATGGTTGATGATGACAGATGAGGGCGCGGAAACGAAGCATGGGTTATCCAGGTTATGACGCCATTGCTATCGTTCATGGAGTTCATGGTACCCCCCGACGGGGGTGCCTGCCTGCCTGCCTGCCTGAGATGGTTTGTGGTTTGTATCAGTGCATCACACATCTCGTGCTTGTGTTGCACTCATTTAACAAGCATCAGGCCCTTGCAATGGTGCCTTTCATTGATGATAGATGGTTTGTGGTTTGTATCAGTGCATCACACATCTCGTGCTTGTGTTGCACTCATTTAACAAGCATCAGGCCCTTGCAATGGTGCCTTTCATTGATGATGCTAACGTGACTTCGTGGTGCAGCGCATGAACAGCACTTGCCCCCTGTGCGCGCATGCGGTGCAAAACCATGATACTTAACTTTGACCTGGCGTGCGTTAAAGGGTGTACAAGAAACAGCATCGTCAAGATGCAGACGTGAGAGTTCAAGCTCTAAAGTAGACTAAGCTTCAGATGAGTGGGGTGGACATGCCTTTGTGGATGGAGTGTACTGGCGGTGGAAGGCTGGGAGGGGGAGGCAACTGCTGAGTGGCAGGAGGGAGGTGTTGAGATGGTTGCGGGGGCAGAGGGAGAGCGTGCTGATGTCGGCGGCCTGTGACAGTGAGGGTTGGGCACACAGAGGACAGACCCGTTCGTTTACGTGCATTTGAGATCCGCACATGTGCCTGCACAATGGTTTTCTAGGCGTTGAACGTGGTCGTTTGCTTGAGCTGTCGCACACACTGGCACAGTTGCTGCTTAAGAGCTTATATGCAAGGTATTAAACAGTGCTGTGTGTGTACATGTTCTGATACTCGCATGTGTGTCTATGTGCACGCGTAAATGTGTGTGTTGTATCCATGAGTGTGTGTATGAGAGAGAAAGAGAGAGAGAGAGAGAGAGAGAGAGTGTGTGTGTGTGTGCGTGTATGTGTGCAGGTGTGCGTTCGCAAGTACCATCTCTGCTCCTTTCCCTGCTCCTGCTTCTATCCCTCCTGTGTTCTCGTTTACGATCATTCCTGTCTTCTCTGCTTCTCTCCCTGCTATCTTTCGCCATTTAATTTATGTCGCAGACAAATTAAAAACAATTCCCAACTACTCGAAGCCAGTTCGGAGAGGGCTCCGAATATTAGTAAAATGGCTGAATAATTAAATTATTGGCCGAACAGACGGTAGAATAGTTGACGCATTTATGCGGCCGGCAGAATTATACGAGCTGCTGCGAACTTCACGAAAAACAAGCACATCTCCTGGGAAACAAACAGCAAGGCGCGTTGTGATGCTTGTCACAAAAACACCGTCACATTGCGTATCGGAAATATAATACAGGCAAAAAACAAGCATTGGTTATGGTGATGCTTCTTTTGCAATCCACAATCCTTGGAACAGTTGGTCACAGATGAGTTCCCCACAGCTCAGAGTTTGTGCCGCGCGTTTCCTGCAAAGAAAAGAGCGGAGAGGCAGATCAGGGCAAGCCTAAGCTTTGCAGGAACAATCAACACGTTGACTGGAGGATACCCTAGCAGATCGCAGTCTGATGCTTCTTCTGAATGCAGCACGCTAAAGGTATGCGTTCGATACTAGTTGCACTTCCAGATTGTCCACAAGGGACATACAAACACGGCAATTGCACCTAGACGTGCCAGGCAGATCAAACTTGTAAAGAAGCCAGTGCGCACGGCCCACCTAAACTCTCGCAGCTGCCGCTTCTGCGCTCCACTCAAAGTTGAAGCCTTCTCTTTCACAATCATCTCTGCCATGTAAGCCATCCAGAGACAGTTGGTGGCAAGGCATGATGAGGACCAGTCATCATTATTCAGACGCCGCATCCACCGGTACGTGTCAAACTGTGTATGTGTGTGTGTGTGTGTGTGTGTACAACGTCATGTTGTTTGCTTGTCTTGTATGACTGACTAGTAAGGTTGCATTGGATTATTGGATGCGTGCAAAGAGAGCAGGACGTAACTTGCTTGCTTACCTGCACAACCCCCTTTGTGCCCTCAAACAGCTCAGGATCACATGACAGGTCGCAGTAGGCTAGCGCCCCCGTCAGCGTACGCAAGCGGGAGGCAGTGAAGTCAATGATGGAGGCCACCATGCCGTGTGTTTTGATCTGTGAGGACGTCAATGACAGATGGAGTTGTCAGAGGGCTCCATCAAAATCAATTGTTGGCTCGCGTCTTTGGGAAGTTCACTGCATTCACATTCATTCAAAAGAACCTTATCGGAATTGAAAAGCAGTTCTTTCCATTGCCCTATCTAACGGATTTGTCGTGATAAGTCGTTTCTACTGTATTGTGGTAAAAGAAATGGCCAATAAGGCAACACGAGGCAGCATGTGAAAATTTACCTCAATGTCAACGCCCCTCAAGCGCACGGTGAGCGCAGTAGAGTCTGCCGGTCGCACCAGCACGTTGCCCCAGTGTAGATCACGGTGCTCAAACTCAACAGCCTCCTCCGCTATGGCTAGGGTCAGCGCCACCTGAGGCATGGTGTTTGTGTGTGCGTGAGTGTGTGTGTGTACCTGTGTGCTTGTGTGCAAGAGTGCATGTGGGTGCATATGTGTAGAATGAGGACATCTCTAGTTGTCAGGCACATTTAATTGGAACTGGTTGGAAAATCCTACAGCCATCTTGGCAATGGCTGATGCCAAGGCAATTTGACACGACATACGTGCACATAACATATGTATATGATTGATTTTTAATTGTACAGACTCAAACACAGCAGCCTCTTCTATTATTGACTCCAGTGATGTGTACCTATGCATGCAAATCAGAACATCATAGCCAGAATATTAAGCCACCCCTCGCAGCGCTTAAATCCTGCCTTTCTGCAACCTTCCGTGTTTTGGTTTCAAAGTCCCTTTACATGTTACAGTGCTCTACATGGCATCATGCTTTTGACCAGACTTCCCTCAACGTAACAACACCATTTAAAAACAACACAGTCAACAAATTCCTCTTTGGAAAGAGAGTGGAAACAAGTGTGTTGCCTCTATTTTGCAACAGCAGGTTTTTGCATTGGTGACGGAACCTGAGATTTGACACATAAAAGATGCCAAAAGTTTGTGCCGTCAGACCACTGCATTTAAGACCTCCAAAAACAAGTTTGGACGTGAATTGATAATTGCCTTGATGGCCACAACAACTGCGATGAGTTGCAGCGCACCTGGGCTAGCAGGCTTCGTGCCTGGTCAAAACTTGCTAGGGTGGCTTTTTCAAAGTCCCGCCCGCAGTCACGCATGGCAATGACAAGGTACAGCTGGTCAGCCTGGAGGCACAAGAAAAACACACAGGACATATCAGAGGATTATGCCCAGACGCTATGATGTTGCTGTCAAAGACATGATACATGATACTCATTGCTTGAAATGAAACTACGGCCTTAAGCATGTGTTTGCCTTCAACACTTGCAATACAGGTGCTGCCTTGACACATGAAAACAATCCTGGCATGCAATAGCTTTGAACATCTGAATGATAACAAGGATAAAATTACAAATGAAGACAGTGTTTGGTCTTAATTTTGATGCGCTACGTGATTGATTTGTAAACAATGTACACACATACACACAGACAGTAAAGGAGTAACAGAGGTATAGGGTTGCACACAGCACACGCATATAAAAGCATGTCAAATTTCCCTGTTCCCTTCCGCTGCCCAATAACAAGCACCACTTACTTTAATTTCCTTTCTACAACCCCCTGAACAAATCTGAAAAGTACGTGCTGCGCGACTAAACTTTAAATTCCAAACCCACAGATATGATGAAAGCCCCCACATTTTCGAGACACTAGCAGTAACAGAATAATTTAACTATAAAACACGAATGCACGGGATCTGCTACAAGCCCCCTCACCTGCAAGCCGTCCACAGGGTCGTTTTCAGAGCCGTGAGCCTTGTCCCACTTGTGCCAAGCCCGCACAAGCTCAGGGGTGTAGGGGCCCTGGCACACTCCAACCTCAAACGTCTCAACAAAGCAGGGCGTCACGTTGGCCTGGTCTCGACCACCTATGCACACACATGTGACAGAGATAAAAAGTGATCAGGTGTGGTAGAAGATCTGGGCGTCTGGCGTCCTCGAATTATATGTACCTTGCACCCGAGTTCAGCAAAACATTTTTAGGGTTGGCCAGAACCGTATATATACAACGTATATGACAAAACATTTGGTGATTTCCCTGCCGATTATACTGTATATAGACCATATATATGGTTCTGGCCAATGTCTAAAAGTCTATGCTGGAGAGCACCAGCGTGCATCAAGGAAAGGCTCTCAACTAGTGCTCACACTAGCCAGAGCCCCACTGGCTAGTGTGTTGTTTTCGCTTCTCAAAGAGATACAATAGAGTTCAACGAGGATTCGGCGGGTTGTCAGCCATGCAATCCGGCCTGCGCCTAGCCCTTCTGAAGCCAGTCGCTCTACCAGTAACCCCCCACCAGATCCCCCATTATCACTGTCGTCGTTGTTAAGTGTATTTTGTGTCTCGTTTTTGTGATCTTGTTTAAGCTTTTTATTGCATGGCAATGTAGTTTAGTAGCCAACCCTAGACAGTTCACTGTCAGCTGGCTTGAGAGAAGCAACCAGTTGAGCTAATACACGCTTGCAAGCCAGCAGCTCATGCTTGCAAGTGACATGCACCATGAAAGGGTTGGCCACAACCGCGTGTCTGGAAATCTACTCTGCTGTGCAATTTTCAGAACAAACAGACGCACAAAGTTTTGATCCATCTCTGCACATGTAACGTTACAGACGGTGAGCATAGGAGGTAGACAGCACCTGCTGACTTGTTTCTGAGGCTGGTGAGTGTCAGTGCGATCAGGGCTTCTGCCGCCATTTCCTCCGCGCGCTTCTGGGGAGCCCCGTTTATGAGCTGACTGCCCTCCACCGGCACGACCTTGAACACGATCCTGCATGCAATGGCAATTGCAGGAGGAACAGGGCGATCGATCTCCTGACCTCACACACACGGCCTGGAAATTTATTGCGATGTTGAGCTGGCCATCCTCCACTGGCGAAACTCCCTCCTGGTGTGTGTACAGCCTCCGGTGTGTGTACAGCGCAGAGCAAAATTGCGAGGCCTCAAATTATCCAGTTAAAGGGCAAGATAAAAGTTTACTAACCTAACCAACCTAAACAGACGCTGTCTGCTTGTTTAGTGGAGGAGTTTTACGGTACCCGGTACCAAAGTGCTCCTTTTCCATAATTAAAGTGGGGGGTGATTTTTAATTACCTGCGCAGCTCTTATTCATTTTCTAGTTCTGTCTGCTCGTACCCTCTTCCACACACCCCACTCACTTGTTGTGCTTGAAAGCCTCGCCATAGGTGCCCTCTCCTATCTTTGTGATCTTGCGCAGATCTGCTTGCGCACCAATAAAGGCATTCATGCTCGGGATCTGGGTGACATCCACCTGGGTGGGTTATTGAGCAGGAGGGCACACATTTGCACGGGCATTCACATTGAAACATCCATTTATAAACTTACCAGTATCTAAACAGTCTGATCAATCCTCGCCTCACCAAGCACTCACAATAATTATTCTCAATCATGCCACTCTTAATCACTGCTACCGTCTTTGCCACAATCGCACATCCATACATAGTGATCAGACAGTTGTGATATCTGAGCTGTTAGGAGGGGAAAACGACACGACAGACCCAATCCGACACTCCAGCAGAGAAACACTACAATAATACGCAGGCGGTGATAACACCACAAGCATGAGTCAAGGAGACGCAGCTGTCGGACAGCAAAGTGTTCACGTTAGCAGGTAGAACCAGCATTCCTCATCCAGCACTCACGCTTTGGCTGCAGACCTCAAGCAGCTGCTGCAACGGCGTCAAGCCCTGATGTTGTACGTGCTCCTCCTGCTGGGGCCCCCCATCCTCCTGCAGCTCACTTGACTGCTGATCATACTGAACACTAACATCTTTTATGTCACTTGCACCCACGTCTTTTTCCCTGAGCACCAAGTCCTTAGCATGAGCTGCCGTATCCCTATGCCTGCTTGCTGCTGCTGCAGCTGTGGCTGCCGCTGAGGATGACATTGACGATCTGCCCCGCCTGCTGCCCTTCCCTCCTTTTGGCTTTGAGTCCACACCATCATCATCTGCCCTTTCAGAAGCATGAATATACGCCACGCTACTGGCCGTGCCTTGCTGCACAGACACCCCTTCTAACTCCTGCTCGCTACCCTCCCCCTGATCCTCACCTGCTCCCCTCTCCCCTCCATCTTCCCTCACACCCTCTTCCTCTCCATCTTCCCTCACACCCTCTTCCTCTCCATCTTCTTCCGGCAGCACCTCCAGCTGCTGTGCAGCGCTGTGCTCACCACCCGCCTCAGAAACACCAGCCAAGCCCCCTGATTTCCCGCCCGGAACTCTTGTGCCTGTGCTACCACTACTGTACCCGCCCTGAGCACTGCAATCCTCCGCCCGCTCACCTTCTCCTTCAACACCGGTACTGACCTTGCTCCTCTGCCCTGACACAGTCCGCACGTGTTCACCACTGCCAGCCTGCAGCAAGAGCTCACTAGCAACCGCGTCCACCTGGCTACCGGCCATCCCAGCACAGCTGTCCCTATTGCTGTCGTTGCTGCAGTCACCACTTCCTGAAAAAGACCCCTGCTGCTGCTGCTGCTGCTGCTGCTTTGGTCCACCACATCCTGCACCGCTTTTTACACGAGAGGTGCGCCTCGGCATGGGGGGTAGAGATGCTGCTTCTGCTGCTGTTACGGTGTCCTCAGCACGTGGACCAAGCATGCTGCTGCGTCTGCCTGTGTGTGCTGACTCACCAAGTGCAATAGTGGGCTGTAAAATGCTGCTGCGCCTGCCTGCATATGGGAATGGGACGGCTTCTCCAGCCGCTGCCGTTGCTGCTCCCTCTACGTTTGCAGGCTGCTGTGTACTACTGCGCCTGCCAGGGGGTGGCTGTGCTGTGTGGGCTGGCTGCTGCTGCACGAGCACACTACTGCGCCTGCCAGCTTTGAGGGACTGACGATTGACCTGTCCACCTTTTTCTTGGGCACGCAGGCCAGTGACTGCAGCTGCATCTGTGTGTACGTGGTGTGTAGTTGTGTGTATGTATGCTGTGTGTGTTTTGTGTGTGTGTGTGTGTGTAGACCTGTGGTGGGTGTGAGTACACAGGTGCGCTCGTGTACATCAACGATCTGAGCCGGAACGGCTACTGGATTTGGGACTGCAGGAATCCCCACCTTGCTGAACATCTGTGATTTCCCAGGCAGACGAGTGCTCATTGCTATGATTGGCCACGCAAGGGGTTGTGCTCAGGAGGGGAGCAATCCCGCCGCTGCCTGTCTGTGCATCCTGAACTGTGTTATGAGGCGATTGAGGGCTCGGTACAGCAGCTGACAAAGGCCGTGGGAAAGGCTGTGCGGGAGAGTGAAAGGGAGCGGGAGTGGTGCTGTGCAGTGGCACCTTTGCCTGCGTGCTGTGAGGAGGAAGCAAGGCTGTGGTGTGGGTGGACAGGGGAGGTGGAGTGAGGGACTGGAGTGATAAGGGGCTGCGAGGAGTTGTGGCTTGCAGGGGTGAGGGGAGGGAATCCAGGCGCTGGAATGGCTCACTGAGGGGGTCTTGTGGTGTTGCTTGGGGAGGTGCAGCTGCTGGTGCTGTCTGGTCCAGGGTGTGCCCTGTTGGGGGAAGGGAGTTGAGGGATGGATGCTTGCCCTGGAACAGGGTGCCTTTCTCCTAACTAGACGAGGACACAAAAAAGGAGGGAGGCGATCTGCAGCACCAGAGAAGAAACTGGACATGTAACATATAACAGATATCTGTGCAGGCGTGAGGACAACATACCAAGTCTGCTGCTTCTGTCCTTCTCGCACTCACTGCTGGGTCCCTTGGGTTTGGGATCTGGGCTGGGCTCGGGGCTCTCCTCGAGCAGCTCGTACGCATCAACCTCACAAAAGTAGGCGGCCAGCTCACTCAGCAGGTCCCTCAACGTAGCCATGCGCTGCTCCTCCCTCTTGGTTTTGCTTGCTTGCTGGTGGTGTGGCTGCAGCAGCTCCCCTAGACCTTCAATCCCCAGGCTCTGCGTCGATATCGGTAGCAGGTTGCAGACTACGTTATGAGCGTCAGTAAAAATAGCACGTCGCTGACTGGACAAGACGTTGCAGGCGTGCGCTTGGCAGACAAGAGCTGATGTCTGCAGTCAGCATTTTTGTTGACACAGAGCGGCGTACTGAATTTGTACACGCGTAAACACACGTGTGCTCGGAATGGCAAGAGTTCTCCAATCGCTGTCACCTGGAAAGAAACGAGGCAGCTACTACGGCGATGCCCTAGACCCATGTGGCCCATCCAGGCACTGTTAAGAGAAGAAACATCAGAGGACGTTTCGCTGTCGGGCGTTGCCTCTTCCTCTTCTCCCAGTCGTTGCTCTCTGTTCGCCTGTCCTGGGGTGTGCTCTTCTTGTCCCTGCTCCCCACACGGCTGTTCAGTATTGTGCTCTCCTGTATACACAGCATTAGCTGTGCCAATGGTGCGGGCTGAGTGGCCTCCTCCTGGGACGAGAGCAGCCTGTGCAAGTTTGACCAAGTTTAGTCAATGCAAAAGCCAGATTCCAGCTAGCACACACATGCAGTATTTAGATAACACTACTCACAGGCATGGACTTGCCACGGCGTTGGAAGGTTTTCATGCTGGAATGATGAATGAGTACTAATTGTGGATGATTTTTTTAACAAATAAATATTATTAATACATCCAAGCATTGGTCCTCTATTCAGGCCCTGGACACGCTCATTTTTCAAACATGCCACCTGAGCGCTCCATCACGCACTCCTTGAAACTGCAGGCCAGGTATTGAAGGCACACACACACATTGCACAAGTGCATACATACACACATCACGCACACTAACACATTCACACACGCATACACTCTAATCACGCTGCTGGTTTCCACAACTCTCACGCAACACTATCCGTACGCCCAGAGCGCTTGCGTCTGTACAAGCCGAGAAGCATGCCTCGCACTGGTGAGAGGCACGCACTAAATGCGTCTGAATTTATGTGTGTGTGCGCTTGTGTCTACGTGCATGTGTGCATGTGCGTGTGTGAGCGAGCACGGGTGCATGCACATATTTGTAAAGTGCGTGAGCACCTTGATCATCAAGTATTGAGAATGAGCATATTAGTCTGGGTTTTGTTGCTGGTTAATGCTGTCAAAGCACCCCTCGTTTTATAGTTCATGACTATCATGCGTTGTTCTGCCTGTTGCCATGTTACAGGATGGTGGGCACAAATTCGCTAAAGGAGGAAAACGAGGTAATGGAAGTTTCTTGCTTGTCAGGACAGTTTTGTGCAACTTGCAAGCACACGTGCATTGTTATTTCCACAATAAAACACGTTCACACGCACCAGGTGCATGTGCTCCAGTACGACGCCGACCAAGAGCGCCTCGCTTGCAGCCGTTCCTTGCTCCATAAGTCTGAAGTATGGGACATTGCCACCTCCTGCCAGCAGCCGCAGGTGCTCATAACAGTATGGGGCCAAGGTGGGTCAAAGCTCCTCTTCTCCCTCGTATCCTATCAACTTAGGAGCCTGCATGCTTTTCCTCTTCCTTTCCACAAAGCAACACCTGTCAGCGAGCTGGCTCGTTACCTGCACGTATGGCAGTCACAGTGTGATGATGCCTATCTGGGCATGCTTAAATGGGGGGCATTACTGTTTGCCATGAATGTGTGATGATCTTGGTCGAGGCAATTTAAGTATTTGTGTGAACGCAGCAGGCAGCTTAGAGTGTGTATGGATGTATGGTGTTCTTGGTCACTGTTTTGGTACCTGTGCACGCAGTGGGCAGCTGTGGCACGAGCTTGTATGTATAGTATATATCATGGTCGATGTTTTGATATCTGTGCACACAGCGGGCAGCTATGGCGCAAGCCTTTGGCGGATCCCAGATACGGGTGGAGCGCTTGAAAAGCTGGCAGATCTCCCCGGCCAGGGAGAGAGCAGCATCATCAGAAGGTAGGACGGCATGGTTAGGGGGGAAGTATAGTGTGGTTAAACGGTGGGGAATTGGCACCCCAGATCGCATGCTCTCACAAGCAACCAGAGGAGAAAGCCTGCACGATGAAAAGTAGCTGAACTGGCTTTCAAAGAAATTTAATTGATAAAGCACTTACATACAATCCACTGTCAGACCAATCAGAAGCAGCAGCAGCAGCAGATGCAGATGCAGATGCATAGGAGTTATTCATGTCCACTTGTCCACATATCAAGTCTTGCAGCAAGCACGGCTGATCAAGGTGATAAGGAAATTTACTTTGAAGAGCACACCAATTATTTGACCGTGTTTGCTAGCTAGCTCATAGGAAGTCAGTGATTTCGTTAAACACAAGACACCTGCACGAATTTAGCACATTCTGCCCTTGCTCAGGGCTTTATGGCACCCACAGCAGCCGGAAGTGGCAGTCACGGTTGAGGATGGGATGTTACATAGATGGGCCATCAGTGACCAGGTGTGGAAGCACAAGTCTTGGCAGATTTTTTGTAGGCCATGCAATTTGTCCCTGTGTGTGTGTTTGTGTGTGAAGTGCAGAGCGCAAACAGCATACTGCTTTTGTCTTTAGGTAGATTCTGTAGATTTTGATCATTGATTCAAAGTATTATTGACCCAAATTTTGTTCATGCAATCTTCACGCTGGCTACTCGTTTGTCAGGGTGCCCTTTGTAACCATGAATCACGGGCCTTGCGTAGTAAATCTGACACTGATGCGTACAAACATAGCCCACAAAGCACTGCACTGGCTTTCAAGTAGCCTCAAGGAGCCCATCATAAGCAAATATTGTACCCAGCAATGATTCTTGAAGTTTCAGATAGCCTAACCACTTTTAAACATTGACAAAGCACGCACAACTGGCCATGGAACCTCAGGGAGCCCAGCTTGTAGGCCAAGCGCCGGCAGGAGAGCTGCTGCAGTTATGGTCTGGAGCCTTGAACCCTCAGCATGACCAGCTGTGCGCCACAGCAGGTGCGGCAGCAACAACAAATGAGAGGGGCATGTAGCCTAGAGCTTTTGCTTTCTGATTTGCCTGACGCCATCATACATGTGTTATGCCACGAATATGGTCACTTTGTATATTGGGTCGGGCATGTAAGAGCAGCATCGCTTTGTCTTCTTCTTAGATTCATGGATCTCGGATTGTCCTTGCACACACATACACACTTCCTGTGTAGGTGGCAATGGGATCCAACTTTGGGACATGCGCAGCATGGTGTGTACGGGAGAGCAGGTGGGTGGGGCGTTAAGGAGGTAAACACGTTGCAGGCATCAAAACACAAAGATATCATCAGGTCAATGGCTGCTCACGCGCTCAGAGCTTTTGCTGATGGGAAACGAGGGCGGTAAAGGGACAACGGGCATCTCTGATGCACAGTTCATCTAAGGGAGCTATAACTTTGAAAGGAAACAAGCATGTACACAGCACGTAGATCAAGCTCTTTCCTCTGCGATCACTGCTTCAAGTGGTTCCATTTCATTTTAACCCGTTGAAGCCCCTTGGCGATGATCTAGCCCTAAATGCAGTTCCTCCCCCCGTATAAGATTTCACAACTTGACCTCCTATTTACATCATGCACCAAGGGTGACTGCCCGAGTTCCGTTCTGCTGCTCAGTACATGTCAAATCTAGGGTTGGCCCAGTAAACCTGCAATGCCTGTGATTGTATGTTTGGGTAGTTGACACTTCCTTTTACGATTTCTGCATAGACGTTTCATATTTTAGTAGCCTATATGTCAGTTTTTTACTTTACCTGGTGGCAGGTGGGAGCGCATAGGATGCCTGTCCGGGACGTGAGCTTCTGTCCCACAAACGAAAACCGTGTCGTCAGTGGGGGAGATGACTGCAAGCTGCGCGTGTGGGACCTTAGGTATATTGTGTTTTTCTCAGGCTTTTTCGAATGAACAACTAACAGGTTAACAGGATGGAAGCCGCTGGTTTTGGTGTAAATAATGTTTGCCACCGCCAGTATAGAACTGATCAATGTGGCGCTTTTACTTATTAATGCAACACTTCCAAGACACTGGGCAAGGCAGGATGCCGGGATCATTTGCCAGCTCTTTTACAACAAGTCAAACTTGTTCATTTGGGTTTGTACCAATTCCAAAATTTACAAACATTTACGCATTTCAACAAGCCTTTGTTGCCAAGACACAAACTGAACAACCCTGCAATGAACACAACGCTTTCCAAAGCTTTTGACAAGGCAGGGTATTAAATCAATGGTATATATTTTTGCACACAACACCTTCCAGAATGCTGGGAAAGGCAGGACCCTTGCTAGAACTGGGTGGCCACTCGCACTGGGTGTGGCGTGCACAGATCAGCCCGTTCCACGAGCAGCTTGTCGCTTCGTCCTCCTCTGACTGTTTCGTTAACTTGTACCACACACCCCAGGTGAGGAAAAGTGCTTCTCAGTATTTTCTCGCTTGATTTATAAGGGGGATCAGACTGTTTTCGCTGTGCCATGCGGCAAAATGGCAACATCAGCATCTTGCTGACTGGCGTGCTTTTGTGTATATCAGGCGCGGCAAGCGATGGCGATATCTTTCTGGCAATGTTTGCAGACCAAATAATATAAGCAGCAAAAGCGACTTCTCATGCACGAGCCGGAGTCGTAACCTATCACAAGACATTAAGCATGTCCTCTTTGCTGCTCGTCTTGCACGTCTTTTGACGCACACACACACACACACACACACATGCACACGCACACGCACTCACTCACACACACGTACACGCAAACACCCACCCACTCAAACACACAACACACACATACTTGTAGTCCATTTTGGAGAACAATCTACACACCAAAACGAATTCTAAATTCGAGAGGTATTGCTGCAATACTTTCAGACTGCCCGGAAAGGGATGGCATTCAAAAGTGCGGGTGCCTCGGTCTTGTATTTCGTATTATGACTACACTTACCCCACAAATATAAGTAAAGCTCATGTTTGTTAACAACTGATCACGCCTTTTCCTATAGCATAAAAAAACACGCCCTTCAGGTGTAAATTACTGCTTCATTTACCCGTGCACCCTCTAAGGCACAGGAATGTAATATTTGGTAATACAAGGGTCAATCTTACGAAAGGGAGTTGGTTTACTGCGCGAGGCACTTAGGGTTCACCTCTACTGCCAATCTCCTGTGCTTGTATAATTTTTGTGTTTTTGGTTAGGTACATCAGTATACAGGCTGAGCGCTAGCAGCATCTCACCACAACAGCTGCAGCATTCACAACTTGCCTGCAGATGTGCACGTTGTGTCCCCCCAATCACTCTATGAGCGTGGAATCTGCAAGGAACAGCTGCGTGCTTGCAAATGCAGGTCTCCAAACTTAATCCACCTGAGGCAGCAGACAATCAGCCGGGAGAAAACAGGTGCGCGGTTTGTGTGGAGTTTGTCTTGTGTGTGACATTTACAACGGTTGCTCTCTCTTTGTGCGCACGTTACTGATTCCCCACACAAGAGCAAGAGGTTAATTATAAGCCGCAATTAACAGTTCAAATACAATGGACGTGCTGATAACTTCCCCGACGATAAGTTTTATTGCATGGATGCGTTGCACATAATGCTACATTTGATTCCGCCACTCAAACCCATGAGAACGAAACCTCGAACTTTTAAGCTGATGTCATGGATTCGCTTTGCAATTGGCTGAGATTGCTCGCTACTTCTTTGGCTTTGCACGTATACACGGTATGTCCAAAGTTCATTCGCTACTTTCCGGCCAAATTGAGCTTGCACGCCTCTGCCCGCCAGCAATCGACCACTACACACGGCATATATCCTGAACATGTCACGATCAAACGCTAGCTGAGCTCGTCCGCCACTCCAGCTCGGAAATCGGCTTGGTCGGCATAGCACGCCCAATAAAGAAAGCACAATGACCGGGATGAATTTCCTATGTAGTTCTCTCGTTTAATTATTTTGCATAACATGCTTGCTCTGCCCCCCCCCTCCCCCCCTTCACCCCTGCCTAAAAATGCTTAGCAGCATACACATTATACTTGCTTGCCCTGCTGCCCCACCCGCCCACCCTCCCTTCACCCTGCAAAACAAATGTATGCCCAGCAGCGCATACACATTTTGTCCCTCCCCATAACACGGCTTGTCAGCTACCGAATAATTTGCTGCAAATTTGTAGACAATAGCACAAAACTTGCTTGCTTACCC
>Ga0307967_1000843_pt1 | contig 20233 bp, 22 predicted proteins | sample OrgLakmetagen648_FD_201828 | JGI IMG/M metagenome (GOLD analysis project Ga0307967, IMG submission 201828) | Saline water microbial communities from Organic Lake, Antarctica - #648 | ecosystem: Environmental > Aquatic > Non-marine Saline and Alkaline > Saline | place: Antarctica: Organic Lake... | reverse complement strand
CTGACGCGTGAGCAGTTGAAAGCTGATCCGGTTGATCAATTCACGCTGTGGCTGGATCAGGCTATCAAGATGGAATTGCCTGACCCGACAGCAATGGTGCTGGCGACAGCCGGTCCGGATAGTCAGCCAAACCAGCGCGTTGTGTTACTGAAAGGTTTTGATGAGCGCGGCTTTGTATTTTTTACCAACTATGAAAGCCGCAAGTCCCGGGATATTGCGGCCAACACAAACGTCAGTCTGCACTTTCCCTGGTACCCGGTTGAGCGGCAGGTGTTGGTTTGCGGCGTAGCGCAGAAAATCAGTGTTGAAGAATCGACAGCTTACTTTCAAAGCAGGCCCCGCGAGAGTCAGTTGGGTGCGTGGGCGTCGCCGCAGAGCCGCGTGATCGAATCGCGCGAGAGCATGATGCAGCAATTTGAGTCGGTCAGTAAAAAATTCGCCGACAGGGATATCCCCTTGCCGGAGTTTTGGGGCGGCTTTCGGGTCAAACCCTCGCGCCTGGAGTTCTGGCAGGGCGGCGCCAACCGCTTGCACGACCGCTTCCAGTATTTGCTGCAATCAGGTGGGCACTGGCAAATAGATCGCCTGGCCCCCTGATTCAGCCCTTCCAGGCCGGCAGCTTTTTGGGCAACAGAATATTTTTCAGGCGCGCATATTGGGGCAGACCGTTTTTGTAGGGGGGGTAATCCTCCCCCTGGATCAGGGGTGAAAAATAATCCCGGGCTTTCTGCGTGATACCAAAACCGTCCTCGGTAATATAGTCACGCGGCATGGGTTTCTCGACATTGGCGACCTCAGCCAATGGCGCTTCGCCTACACTCCAGCGGTAGGTCTTGCCTGGCTTGCGTACGATAGTGGGCATTACTGCGCTCTTGCCGGCCATTGCAAAATCCACCGCCGCCTTGCCCATGGCATAAGCCTGTTCAACATCCGTCGCTGAGGCGATGTGGCGCGCCGAGCGCTGCAGGTAATCGGCAACTGCCCAGTGGTACTTGTAGCCCAGTTCCTGTTTGACCATATTGGCCAGAAAAGGTGCCACGCCACCCAGTTGAGTGTGGCCAAACGCATCCTTGCCGCCCGCATCGGCGAGAAATTGACCGTTGTCGTAATGTGCGCCCTCGGACACGACCACAGCGCAGTAACCGAATTGTTCTACACAGGCCTTCACTTTGCCTATGAAAGCGGCCTTGTTGAAGGCGATTTCGGGAAATATGATGATGTGCGGCGCGTCGCCTTCGTGCTCGGCAGCCAGGCCCGCGGCGCCCGCTATCCAGCCAGCGTGGCGACCCATGACTTCCATGACAAACACCTTGGTGGAGCTTTCGCACATGGAGGCGACGTCAAGGCCGGCCTCGCGGATGGAAACGGCCACGTACTTGGCAACCGAACCGAAGCCCGGGCTGTTGTCGGTGATGGGCAGGTCATTGTCCACGGTTTTGGGTATGCCGATACAGGTGATCGGGAAACCTTCTTTCTGGCTAAGCATGGATACCTTGTTGGCCGTATCCTGCGAATCGCCACCGCCGTTGTAGAGAAAGTAACGGATGTTGTGCGCCCGGAATACCTCCATCAGTCGAAGATATTCCTCGCGGTTGTCGTCCAGGCTTTTCAGTTTGTAGCGGCAGGAGCCAAAGGCACCAGCGGGCGTATGACGCAGCGCAGCAATGGTGGCGGCAGTTTCCTTACTGGTGTCGATAATTTCTTCGGTGAGCGCGCCGATGATACCGTTTTTGCCAGCGTAGACCTTGCCGATTTCGGCCTTGTGCTGGCGTGCGGTTTCAATAACGCCGCAGGCGCTGGCATTGATGACAGCGGTGACGCCCCCTGACTGGGCGTAGAAAAGATTAGCTTTAGCCATGGGAAAACCTGTTTACTGCCTGCTTGTAGGGTGTCTGTTTGCCGCCTGCGCTGACACGCTGATAAGACTGACCGCGGCCGGCGTTATCCAGTTAGTGCAATGTGGGCTGTGTCGGGCATAATGTTACAAAGTGCCGCCTGGCTTGGCAATCAATGACATTGCATTGCGCTCGCCCGCCGGCCATTAAACCATACAGGAAGCTCAATGAAACGACTCATTATAGGCATGTCCGGCGCCAGCGGGCTGATTTACGGTATTCGGCTGTTAGAAGTGCTGAAAACGGCGCCCGCTATAGAAACCCATCTGGTGTTGACCGGCGCAGCGCGTTTGAATATCAGTCTGGAAACCGATTGGCAGGCCGATGCCGTGATGGCCATGGCCGATGAAGTGCATTCGGTCAAAGATCTTGCTGCCAGCATTGCCAGTGGTTCGTTCCGCACCGATGGCATGATCGTCGCGCCATGCTCGATGAAAACCCTGTCAGCCATCGTTCATTCCTACGCCGACAATCTGCTGACCCGGGCGGCAGATGTGGTGCTCAAGGAGCGGCGCCGACTGGTTTTGATGCCGCGCGAAACGCCCCTGCATGTCGGGCATTGCGAGTTGCTGCTGAAGGCCTGCCAGCTGGGAGCCATTGTCGCCCCGCCCATGCCGGCGCTTTACACCAAGCCGAAGACGGTGGACGACATTATCAATCACAGCGTCGGGCGGGTGCTGGATCTGTTTGATATCGAATCGGGACTGGTCACGCGCTGGCAGGGGGCTGCCATCAGCAATCAGGCACAGTGAATGCTGGCCTGCGTCAGTGACCTCATGGTTTGTTGGTCCAGTTTCAGTGCGCGAACGCGAGCATGGAGGGCAAGATTCGCCTGAACAGTAGCTGCCAGATCGAGGACGCCGGACCGGCGCGCGGCGTTTGATGCAGGATCTGGTTCTGGGTCTGGGTCTGGGTTTGAGTGTGCTTCAGGGAACAGCGATGCCAGCGCGCGCAGTTGCATGAATTCGGCCTCCAGTTCCAGTGCCTTGATGCGTCGACGCAGGTCCTCCTGGTCGTCACCTGGGATGCGCATGGCGTCCGCTGGACGGGATTTTAGCCAGCGCCTTGACTGGCGCAGTGGCTTCACCAGCTGGGTGGCCCAGGTACCGGAGAATGCCGATGCCTGCTCAAACTGTGCCTCGGTCAGTAAACCACGGGAACAGCCATGCCAGCAACACATCAGCAGTAACACAACATCTACGTTTTGTTCGTCCTGCAAACGCAGACACAGGGCCTGGATGCCGGGCCGGGTGTAAACGTCGCGCGCGAAACGCAGCAGCGCATGTTGTTGACCGGTGTCAGGTGTCGTCATATGTTATGGCCACATTTTTGTGATCGCTTGGCACAGATTTGGTACAGTAATCCAATCAGCTTACAGGAACTCACATGCACATTCATATCCTCGGTATTTGCGGCACTTTTATGGGCAGCCTGGCGGTGCTGGCCAAAGAGCTGGGGCATACCGTCAGCGGCTCTGATGCCAATGTTTATCCACCGATGAGTACGCAGCTGGAGGAGCAGGGCATTCAGCTCTGTGAAGGTTTTGACCCGGGGCATCTGCAGCCGCAGCCGGATCTGGTTATTGTGGGCAATGCCCTGTCGCGTGGCAACCCGGCGATTGAATATGTGCTGAATCAGGGGTTGCCTTATTGTTCCGGTCCGGAATGGTTGTCGCGCTCCGTACTGCAGGGCAAATGGGTGCTGGCCGTTGCCGGCACCCACGGCAAAACTACCACCAGTGCCATGCTGGCGTGGATCCTAGAATACGCCGGCATGAAGCCAGGCTACCTGATTGGCGGCGTGTTGAACAACTTTCCGGTGTCGGCGCGGCTGGGCGACAGTGATTTTTTTGTCGTGGAGGCTGATGAGTACGACAGCGCCTTTTTTGACAAACGCTCAAAGTTCGTCCACTACCGGCCGCGTACGCTGATACTGAATAATCTGGAATACGATCATGCCGATATTTTCCCTGATCTGGCTTCGATTCAACGACAGTTTCATCACCTGATCAGAATGGTACCGGGTGAGGGTTTGATTATCCGGCCACGTTTCGACGAGGCGCTGGGGCAGGTGTTGGAACAGGGCTGTTGGACACCGACGCAGAGTTTCGCTCTGCTTGATGGGGAGCGCGGCAGCAGCAAGGGCCCGGAACCGAGCGGCTGGGGCGTGCGTCTGTTGCAGGCGGATGGCGGCATGTGTGATGTCAGCAAAACCAGCCATCTGGGCAGCACGGTCACAGCCCGGTTGCAGTGGTCACTGAGCGGGCGCCACAACGTCAGTAATGCCGTGGCGGCAATTGCGGCGGCCCATCATGTAGGGGTGGATATCCACGCTGCCTGCGAGGCGCTGGGTAAATTTGCCAGCGTCAAACGGCGCATGGAGCTGCTGGGTGAGGTACGCGGCATTTCTGTCTATGATGACTTTGCGCATCACCCTACCGCCATCGAAACCACGCTGGACGGTATTCGCCAGCGGCTTAACCAGATTCCTGGTACCCGCTTGATTGCGGTCATCGAGCCGCGCTCGGCGACGATGAAAATGGGTGTGCATCAAAGTTGCCTGGCGGCGTCCTGCCGCGCGGCCGACCTGTGTTTGTGGATGTCGGGCGCCGACAATAGTCTGGATATAGACGGTATTATCGCGGAAAGCCCGGGCCCGGCGCTGAGCTTCAACAGCGTCGATGATATTGTTACCTACCTTGGCCGGCATTGCCGCGCCGGGGATCATATCGTAATCATGAGCAATGGCGGCTTCGGTGGTATACATCGCAAACTGCTGTCAGCGCTTGCTTAAAAGGGTTTGCCATTATGTCTGCCATCAAAGAGCCCGGGCTAATACCCCTGTTTCCGCTCAGATCAGTGTTGTTTCCAGGCGGACGCCTGCCGCTGCAGATATTTGAACAGCGTTACATTGATCTGGTCAGCCATTGCATGAAATCCGATACCGGCTTCGGGATTTGTCTGATCAGTAAAGGTGCAGAAACGGCACAACCTGGCGCTTCTCAGCAGGTTGAGCGCGTTGGCATGTATGCCCGTATCGTAGATTGGGATCAATTGCCCAATGGTTTGCTCGGCATCACCGTGGAAGGACGCCATAAATTCACGGTGCAGGATTGCTGGGAAGGGAAAAACAAGTGGTTGATGGCGAGCGTGCAATTTTCACAGGAGGACTTCGTGGGCCAGCCGGCCTTGCCCCTGACCGGGCAACACCAAGGCCTGGTGGATTTGTTGCGGGAGCTGTCGGCGCATCCAATGGTCGAGAGTCTGGACCTGGATATCGACTTTGACGATGGGCGTCAGTTGGCCTGGCGCCTGAGTGAATTGTTGCCTGTGCCTGTCCAGCAGAAACAGAAGTTGCTGGCGCTGGATGATATCGAGGAGCGCTTTCATGAAATCGAAAATCTTGTGGCCGCAATGATGCGCCAAGTGTAATCAGTGCGGCAGCAGCTCAATGACGCGACTGAAATCCACCAGAATCATTAACTGACCATCCTCATTGTAGATGCCGCGGATGAACCGGGCGCCCGCTACGTCGCCCGTGGCTGGCGGCGTTTCTATTTCGTCCGCGTTCAGGTCAACGATAGCTGATACCCGGTCCACCACGACCCCCAGCATAAAATCTCCAATTTCCACGACAATGATGCGTGATTGTTCGGAACTGGTGTGATCTGGCAGGCCAAACACCCCCCGGCCATTAATCACGGTGACGACATTGCCGCGCAGGTTGATGATGCCCAGAATGAACGCCGGTGCGCCGGGTACCGGCGTGATCTCGGTATATCTCAGTACCTCGTTCACCCGGGCGGCGCTGATAGCGTAGGTTTCTTCGCCCAGGGTGAAACTGACGTGCTTGATCAGGTGCGCGGAGCTGTCAGTTGCGGTATAAGAGCCATGCTCTGCGATGACTGTGTTTGGCATAATGTGATTTCCTGCTTTGTATTTTAGTGAGACGCAGCGGCTCACGTGTGTTCTGGCCGATCTGACTGTTGTAGCGGCAGGTTTGGCAGTTTATTGAGTGTCACGCTAGCATTGGTCAAGCCCGGCAGGCTCCGGGTCGTCCGTCTGCTCTGGTCAACGCTGCGGGCTTGCCGCATAATACCGGGGTACTGGACATAACAGATAAAGATAGCAGCAGGAGGTTGTGTGATGTCGGAAGTGTGGTCAAGTCCCGCTACCTGGACCCACGAGCAGTGGCTGGTTGCGAGTATTCTCGGGTTTATCGTGCTGGCCGTTATTATTGTTGCCTATCGGCTTGCCAGGATCGTGCGCAGCGTCAACACCAAACGTGAACGGCCGAATTTGCGTCCTGGCCGTCGCCCGCGCCGCTGACGCTCCGGGGCCTACGACAAGGTTAAATCAAGAATTGCCGCTGCACCGACCAGGCATATCACCACGGCACCAAGCCAGCCGAGCAGCGCCAGGATACGGAATGGTTTTCCATCTTCCGGGTACAAACCGGACTTCTCGTACTCGCGCTCTTCTGCGCGGTGAGGTTGTTTAGATTCGTTGGTATCGCTCATGACAAGCTCCTGGCTCATGCGTTGGATTGGAAAGTCAAGGTCAAAAAAAATGCTCAGTGCGCCGGGTGTCTGGCTTGCATCGTTGTTTTTCGTACTTGTGCCCGCTGACGCCATCGTGATCAGACATGATACCGGATACACGAGATATATCGCCAGTGCCACTGATTATCCCGGTGTCTTTCCGCTGGAGCAACAGGGGCATCGAAACATTTGTGTGGCAACCCTGGTGGCACCGCAGTGGGCACTGACAGCGGCACATTGCGCAACTGAAACGACAATGCAGGCGGCGCTGAGAGATGGCCAGGCATACAAGGTGCAGATCGCGGGTCAAACGCATCACATTGAGGCCGTGCACCTGCACCCGACATGGTCTGGCGAGTCGCTCGAGCGGCTGCAGCCCGGGCAGGTTGATTTGGCCTTGCTGCGCCTGTCGGCTTCGGTAAATGTAGATGCCGTGGTCGAACTTTATCGCGGCGAGGACGAACTGGCGCAGACAATGACTTTTCTGGGCTGGGGTTATACCGGTATTGGTACCACAGGCTCCGCGATTAACGACGGGCGGCTGCGATTTGCGCACAACACCGTCATCCGCGCCGACGAGCACTTGCGTTTTGAATTCGACGACCCGCGTGTCAATGATGACCAGGCTGTGGAGTTCGAGGGCATCCCAGGCCTGGACGACAGCGGCGGGCCAGCGTTGCTGACAGAGCGCGGCTCAATGCTGCTGGCGGGAATCGCGGTCGGGGAACTGACGGGTGGCGCTGACTACGTCGGAGCCGGGCGTTATGGTGCCATTGTCGTTTATGAGCGTGTCAGCCAGCATCTGGACTGGGTCGATTCAGTGATTCCCTGCAAGCTGACCAGCCTCGGCATAACGGCTCGGTCCGCACGGTGAGCGATTTTTGGCCCACGACAGATATATATTTGTACAATTTTGATACTATCAAGTTCTTTACCGGGTGCACCGGGCAAACCAACCAATATCAAAGGTGATTTAATGACCATTCAAGTCGGCGACAAAATACCCGCAGCTACCCTCAAGTTTATGGGCAAAGAAGGTCCGGAAAACATCACTACGGATGATATTTTTACCGGTAAGAAAGTGGTGCTGTTTGCTGTGCCGGGTGCGTTTACGCCAGGCTGTTCAGTGACTCACCTGCCGGGTTTTGTGGTAAATGCCGATAAAATAAAAACCAAAGGCGTGGATACCATTGCTTGTATGGCCGTCAACGATGCTTTTGTCATGTCTGCCTGGGGCAAGGCGCAAAACGCGGAAGAGCTTTTGATGCTGGCTGATGGCAATGCTGAATTTGCCGAGGCGCTGGGGTTGACGATGGATGCCAGCGGTTTTGGTATGGGTAAGCGCAGCAAGCGTTTCGCGATGATTGTGGAGAATGGCAAGGTAAGCTATCTGGGCCTGGAGCCGGCGGGTGGTATTGAGGTCAGTTCGGCAGACAACATCATGGCGCAGCTGTAATTACGCCGAAGGAGAATCCTGATGTTGAAAACGGAGTACATAGAATACCGCGACGGCGATACCGTGCTGGAGGCCTATGTCGCCTACGATGAGGATGCGACCGATAAGAAACCCTGTGTACTGATCGGCCATGACTGGAGCGGTCGCCGCGAGTATGCCTGCGCGCGCGCCGAGCGCATGGCAGAGCTGGGTTACGTTGGTTTTGCTGCCGATATCTACGGCAAAGGTGTTTTTGGCAAAGAAGATGATGCCAAGGGCAATAAGGCTCTAATGCTGCCATTTGTCGAGGATCGTACACTGTTGCGTCGGCGTATGCTGGCCGCACTTGCGGCGGCGCGAGCGCTGTCGCAAGTCGATGGCAGCAACATGGGCGCCGTTGGTTACTGCTTTGGCGGTATGGCGGCGCTGGAACTGGCCAGATCAGGCGTTGATGTCAAAGGTGTTGCCAGCGTGCATGGTCTGCTGGGCAAAGGCGAGGCGCCGACTGAAAAGATACAGGCCAGTGTCCTGTGTCTGCATGGTCACGATGACCCGATGGTATCGCCGGAGCAAGTGCTGGCCTTTGAAACCGAAATGTCTGAGGCGGGCGTTGACTGGCAGGTTCACGTGTACGGTGGGACCAGACATGCATTCACCAATCCAGCAGCCAATAAGCCGGATCTTGGTACTGCCTATAGTCAGACCGCTAATGCCCGTGCTGAGCAGGCGCTGGCAAATTTTTTCCATGAACTGTTTGAAGACACACTGCCTCTGGATATATCGCCCTGATGAGTTCGCTGTCACCTTGCCCCGACTGTGATAATGCTTGTCATTACCTTGGCGAGCTTGGCGAGCTGCGGGAAAAAGTGCAAGCGCTGAGCGAACAAGTGCTGACAGATGCCCTTACCGGGCTGTACAACTACCGGCACCTGTTATGGGCGATGAATCAGGAAATTGAGCGGGTGCACCGTGCCGGCGGCGCTTTCTCGTTGATTATGCTGGATTTTGACAACTTCAAGGCTATCAACGATCAGTATGGACATGAGTTCGGCAACCAGGTGTTGAAGACGGCCGGCACGTTTTTTCAGCGCTCCTTGCGCAAACTGGACGTGCCGTGTCGTTTTGGGGGTGAGGAGTTTGTGCTGGTGCTGCCCTCGACCGAGTTGCGGGACGCGGTTCAGCTGGCCGAGCGTATCCGCGAAGGCGTCACCCGGATCCAGTTGCAGGCGGAGGGTCAACGTGTCCCCCTGTCGGTCAGTATGGGCGTGGATACCTATCGCGCAAACGACCGGGTGACGCCCGAGGTGTTCCTGGATCGCGCTGACCGGTATCTGCTGCGCGCAAAGCTGGCGGGGAAAAACCAGGTGCACTATCCGCACATGTCAGACCTTGCCGATGGTATGTCCAAGGATGAGCGCGCTGCGTTGATGGATGGGTTTGCCAAAGGCAACGATACCTAGCCCCGTGTCGCTCAGGCGTTTCCGTCAAATTGGTGTATCTGTTTCGCCAGGTGATGCAGAATCGCTGCTGTAGCGCCCCAGATTCGGTATCCGTCAAAGTAGGTTTCCATGAACCGGCGCTCCCGGTTCTGAAACTCCATGCTGGCAATCCGGTAATTTTTCGGGTTCATCAGAAAAGATGTCGGCACGTAAAAAATCTCTGCCACCTCAATGGGACAGGCCCGCAATTTTACATCGGCATCAATCAGGCCGACCACCGGTGTCACATGAAAAGCGGACGGCATGATCAGCGCCGGCAAGGTTCCCATCACCTGAACAGCGTGCAAGGGCAGGCAGGTCTCCTCTTCCGCCTCTCTCAACGCGGTGCCAATAATATCAACATCCTGAGCTTCGGCACTGCCACCAGGCAGGCTCACCTGCCCGGCGTGACTGCGCAGATGTTTTGTGCGCAAGGTCAACATGATGCGGCTTTCGGCGCCTGCGCCTGCTTTTATGACAGGTATCAGAACCCCGGCCTGGCGCAAGGCCTTGCCATCAATTAGATGGTGGGGCTGGTAAGAGTGTTCGGCAGGATCGGGCGGCAGGATGAGACCCGTGGACGACGGTGACAGCCGGAAATAGTTTTCCAGTCGTGCTATCAATCCGTCATTCATGTCGGTGTCTCATCCTGTCGGCCTGTTATGACCTCGGGCGATTGCTCAAGGTGATCAGTTAAAACGCCAGTCCAGCGCCACAAACGCGCGCAGTGGTTCGCCCGGGAAGTAACGGTCACCGCCAAAGGTTGTCCAGTCGGCACGTTCAGCGTATTTGCGATCCGTCAGATTCAGGACATTGACCGATAGCGTCAGCGCCTGTGATGCCTGCCAGCGTGTTCGCAGGTTGAACACATTATGACCGTCGTAGTTGTTCAGGTTCTGCGGGTTGGTGTAGTACTCACCCATGGCGACCCATTGCAGTTCCGTTGTCAACGTATTGACCGGCGACCACTGCAGTTGCACGGTGCCGAAATTTCGCGGCGCTGACTCGACATCTTTACCGTTGAGATTGACACCGTCTGCAATCCGGTCATTTTCGTAGGTATGTCGGGCGTGGTTGTACGCACCGCTGAGACGCAGGGTCTCGATCAGTTGATAAGTACCGCTCAGTTCCAGGCCTTTATGCCGGGTGTGCATATTGTTCAGGTTGAGACGGTTGCCGTCGGTAATGATCTCATTGTCCTTGTCCATGAGATAGGTAACTGCTTCATAGGACCAGTTCCCACTGGCACCTTCCAGCGCCAGTTCAACGCTGTCAATCTGCACGGCGTCCAGGTCGGCAACGTTCTGGTTGTTCTGCAAACGATACAGCTCGGTTGCCTGCGGCGGACGGAAACCGCGTGTGACCCGGAACTGAGCGTTGTGAGTGTCGTTGATCTGATAGCGAATACCCAGCTTGGGTGCCAGGTTGGCAAAGGTGTCGGAACGATCAGCCGGGCGGTTGTAGCGACAGCCACCAAACCCGCAGGTCGTGCCATCGTCACGGGTGCGACCCACCAGTATGTTGTTGGTGTAATCGTAGTTCATACGCTCGAAACGCATGCCCAGCGTTATGTCAAAACCGTTGTCGAAATATTGCTGGTACTGCACAAACGGTGCGATCTGATTGGCATCAACGTCGTAGTCGTAATGCTTGCCTGCCGGCACTGTGGCCCGCAGGAATGCAGAGCCGCTGGTTGGGCGGTCCTGACTTTGCAGCAGGGAGCCTTCGGTAAACTCAAGGTCCAGGCCAACGGAGAGCTCTGCATTCTCGCTGATGTCACGATAGGTCGCAAATTGCACACCGGCGCTGCTGTGTTCGTTGAGCTCCGTTGGCGTGCCGGGCAGAAAGTGTTGTTTGAAGTCGAGGTCGGCTTTTCGGTAGTAAGGCGTGATGACCACATCCCAGCCTGAGTCCAGTGTATAGCTGATGCGAGTCCAAGCGCGGGTGCTGCGGTTGTCACGATACGCTTCGGGGTTTTCATTGGTGCGACGCAGGTCGTCATCCTTGTAGGCGTCAGTGCCATTTAAATAACCAGCTGTTTCCTGATTCAGGTTGGTGGTGGTGAAACCACCGTCCAGCTCGACGCCATTGGCCAGTGTCGATTGGTAAAGCCAGGACAGTTTCTGCTGATCATAGCCGCTTTGGGGGCGAAACCCTTCTTCACTGATACCGTTGACCAGGAATGTGTGCGAGAAGTTGTCACTTTCAAAACCGACCCGGGCATTGCCGCGCAGCGTGCCGCGAGGGCCGGCCTCCAGTGAGATTTCCCGGCGCTCATCAGGGTCGGGCAGCACCACGTTGATCATGCCATGCACGGCGTTTGAGCCGTAAAAGGCACTGCCTGGGCCACGGATGACTTCGATACGCTCGGCGTTTTCCGAATGCGAATCGAACAGCTCGTTAACGTTACAGAATCCGGCAGAGCGCAGCGGAATACCCTCTTCGGCCAGCAAAAACGCACCGCAGGCACCACCGCCGCTCAAGACAGGAGAGCGAATGGAAATCAGACTTTCCTGGCCATTGTTGCGATTGATGTTGACGCCAGGCAGGCGGTTGGCAGCTTCCTGAATGTGGGTGTGAGAAATGAGCCTGAGCTCGTCCTCGGACAGGATGGCGATGCTGGCATTCACATTGCTCAGATCTTCCGGGCGGCGCGATGAGGAGATGACCTGAATCTCTTCGATGGCCGGCGCGCCGGTCTGAGCCAGCGCCGGTGTCACGGCGCTGCTGATGACAGATGCGCAGGCCAGAGCCAACAGCTGTTTGCCGCTGGGCGTGCGATGTTTGAACGTAGTACGAGTCATGTGTCTCCCCTTGCGTTTGGCATGCACAGGTTCGGGTGTCAGCTACTCGCTAACGCCGGCGCTATGCAAATCAGATATTGTGCGATATGGGTCAGCGGGGCGTTATTATTATGTTTCCCTGCATTCAGGCCATACCGCCTGAATTTAATCGGAGCTTATGTTAGCACAGAAACGATTTTGGGTCGCCAGGCCCTGTCAGTCGGGCTTCTCAGGGATCCGGGGTGTCACCGTTGCCGGAGGGTGCGGGGCAGCTATGAAACGGGGGTTGTTTCAGAACATAGGCCATTTGCATGGCGTCCAGCATCGACCACAGAATATCAAGCTTGAATTGCAGGATGCCCAGCGCCTGTTCCTGCTGTGCACGGGTCTGGAAATAATCCAGGGTGATGGTCAGTCCATGTTCCACGTCGCGCCGGGCTTCCGACAGGCGTTTACGGAAGTACTGGTAACCGTCCGTATCAATCCACTGGTAATGTGCGGGCCAGCTGTCCAGGCGACGCTGGTGAATCTCCGGGGCAAACAGCTCGGTCAGTGACGAACAGGCAGCTTCCTGCCAGCTCGCACGCCGGGCAAAGCTCACGTAAGCGTCGCAGGCAAAGCGCACGCCGGGCAGAACATGTTGTTCCGAGGTGACCTCGTCCCGGCTCAGCCCTACCGACTCTGCCAGTCTCAACCAGGCCTCAATGCCACCTTCATCGCCGTCTGCGCCATCATGATCCAGAATACGCTGCACCCATTCGCGGCGCATGTCCCGGTCATGGCAGTTGGCCATGATGGCAGCATCTTTTATTGGGATACTGGTTTGATAATAGAACCGGTTTGCGACCCAGCCCTGAATCTGTTCACGCGTGGCGCTGCCCTCATTCATCATGATATGGAAGGGATGATGAATGTGGTAGAGGCGCCCTTTGGCGCGCAATTTCTGCTCGAATGTCTCGCGGCTCCAGGCCGGTGTGTTGTCCATGATGTTTTACCTGTCGGCTATCAAGAATCTTCTTTGGCCAGGGCGCGGGCATTGATGGTGTTTCTAAACAGCAGGGGGCGCGCTTCGCCGTCGTCAGGTTCGATTTTGCGCAGCGCATCACGAACCAGTTGATGGTCAGGCGACAGGCTGCATACCGGATCTGTGGCGTAGGCGTCGCCCGTTAACAGATAAGCCTGACAGCGACAGCCGCCCAGATCGATTTCTTTTTCCGGGCAGCTTGCGCACGGTTCCTGCATCCACTTGGTGCCGCGAAAGCGCTGAAACAGATCCGACTGGCGCCAGATGTCGTGCAAATTGCCCTCACGCACGTTGGGAAAGGTCAGGCCGTCGATGACTTTTGCGCTCTGGCAGGGCAATACATCGCCCTCGGGCGTCACCGTGATAAAGGTGGTGCCCCAGCCGTTGCTGCATTTTTTGGGGCGGTCATCAAAATAATCCGGCGCCACAAAAATTGTTCTCATGTGTCCGGTGTGTCGGGCGCGAAAGCGTTCGGTCGCGGCGCGCGCTTCATCCAGCTGGGCCTGTGATGGCATCAGCTGGTCGCGATTGTGCAGCGCCCAGGCATAATACTGGGTATTGGCCAGCTCGACGAATTCCGCACCCAGCTCTTCAGCCAGCAGCAGGAAGGGCTCCACCTGATGAATGTTATGGCGGTGCAACACGAAATTGAGTCCCAGAGGAATGCCCAGGGCGATGGCTTCTTTGGTCATCGCCATCTTGTGGTCAAAGCTGTCGGTACCACCAAAGCGGGCATTGGTTTCCCGATCACTGCCCTGAAAGCTTATCTGTATATGGTTGAGGCCGATATCGCCCAGCTTGCGTAATCGTTTCGAGGTCAGCCCGACCGCCGAGGTGATCAGGTTGCAGTAGAAACCAAGACGGGTTGCCTCCTCCACCAGCACTTCCAGATCGGGCCTGACCAGCGGTTCGCCGCCCGAGAATCCTATCTGAACCGCGCCCAGTTGACGCGCTTGTTGCATGACACTGATCCATTGTTCAGTGGACAGCTCCTGTTTGCGAGAGGTGGGCAGTTGCAATGGATTGGAGCAATAGGGACATTGCAGTGGACAGGCGTAAGTCAACTCGGCCAGCAACCACATGGGAACGTATTTTTTATCCTGCGTCGACAAACTGGTATTCACTGTGCTTCTCCACTGGTTTCAGCCGCCGGTTTTATCCATTCCCTGGCCCGGGCCTGTTGTAGAAATTCGTGTACGTCCTGAGGCAGCGTGTCAGCGTCAGGATACTTGTCCTGCAGCGTTGCAACCAGGCCCTGCTCACTGATTGGTTGTGTGCAATGCTGAAGAATTTCCGTCGCGGTTGGGCTGAGTTGCACCAGACCTTCCGGGTACAGCAGTACATGGCAGTTCTGTGCCGGCTCCCACTGCAGACGGTAGCGTGGGTTGATGGTGAACGCTTGTGTTTCCTCGCTCATAATTCAATATCCATGCCGTCGTAAGATACCTCAATACCTTCGTGTTCCAGTAGTTTACGCTGTTCGGACGCTTCATCAAGAATCGGATTGGTATTGTTAATGTGGATCAGGATCTTGCGCGGTTTGCTCATGGGGCGAAGCACATCCATCATGCCGCCGTCACCCGACTGGGGCAGGTGCCCCATGTCGGCAGCTTTTCTATCGCCCAGGCCCACGCTGGCCATTTCATCTTCCTGCCAGAACGTGCCATCGACCAGCAGGCAATCTGATGAGCCCATCAGTTCGCGGGTAGAGTCTTGCAACTGTCCCAGGCCGGGCGCGTAAAACAGGGTTTTGCCATTGCGGATGTCAGTCACCTGAATGCCGATATTGTCGCCGACATGGGGGTCGTGGCGGTGCGGCGAATACGGGGGTGCCTTGCCCTCGACCGGAATCGCCTTGAAGCGCAGACCGCTGATGCCCAGTATTTCAAAATCGCTGCCGTCCAGTGCAATGGGGTGGCGGTTGATGCCGCCATTCCAGTGTTTGAGCATCTTGAACAGAGGGAACCCGGTGTTCAGGTCTTCGTTGACCGTGTCGCTACAATAAATCTCGTGCGGGCAGCCCTCGCGCAGCATCAGCAGGCCGGTCGTGTGATCAATCTGGGAGTCCATGAAGATGATGGCGCGAATGGCGGTGTCGCGCAGGGCGCGTGCAGGCTGGAGTGCCGGAAAAGCAGCCAGTTGTGCCAGAATATCGGGTGAGGTGTTGAACAGCACCCAGTTCTCGCCATCGCCGCTGATGGCGAGCGAGGATTGTGTGCGCGCGGATGCTTTCAGGCTGCCATTGCGCAGCCCCTTGCACATGCGGCAATTACAATTCCACTGAGGGAAACCACCGCCTGCGGCGGAGCCAAGAACATGAATGAACATTGTTGTTCCGTAACCAGAGTTTGATAAAAACGAATGCTGCAGAAATAAAAAACGCCAGTGCTAGGCTGGCGTTTTTGGCAGAACTCACAGGCTGTCTATGACAGCCTGTGGTAATGGTTTCAGTCAGCCTTGAAATACATGGTGATCTCGAAGCCCAGACGAATATCGTTAAATTCAGGTTTGATCCACATAATTTATTCCCCTTAAATGATTACAAATACTATCGGTCTTGCTTGCTCCGGATGACAGGTTGGTCATCAGTTACCCCGAACGTATCACGGGGATACCGGTTTGACCAGTAACAAATCGTGTCTATAAGGCACATTTATGTTCCTTCTTGACGTTGCCCCCCGGACGTTACCCTTTGTGTCACCAAAGCACAGACCGATAAAACGCCAATTCCTGTTCAAGCACCCTGATCTGGTTGGCCGGGTTACGAAAGCCATGTGCCTCGTCAGCGAGCAATACCAGCTTGCTGGCCGGATTTTTGGGCTTCAGATGAGTGAACACCGTCTCGGCCTGGTTGGGCGGCACCACCTTGTCCAGTAACCCCTGAAACAGCAGTACAGGCGCCCGGATACGGTCGATATGGTTGATCGGCGAGCGCTCTTCGTACAGCTCGCGGGCTGCCGGCCAGGGGCCGATCAGTTGTTCAAGGTAGTGCGACTCGAACTTGTGGGTGTCGCGCGCCAGCAGGCTCAGGTCGCTGACACCGTAGTAGCTGGTGCCGGCGCCGAACAGATCGCAGGCCGCCAAGGTGGCCAGGACCACATATCCGCCTGCGCTGCCGCCTCGAATCGCCAGCTTGTTCGCATCAGCCATGCCCCGGTTGACCAGGTGCTTCACGCCGGCAATGACGTCAGCAACATCAATCTCGCCCCAGCTGCCGTAGAGGCTGTGGCGAAACTCACGGCCGTAACCGGTGCTGCCATGATGATTGACATCAAAAACCGCAAAGCCGCGGCTGGTCCAGAACTGTATGACCGGATTGTAATGCAGTTTAGCCGAGCTGGTGGGGCCACCGTGCACCATAACAATCAGCGGCGGTTTTTCAGCGTCAGGGGCCTGATACTGAGGATTGCAGGGCGCATAATAGATGCCATAGGCGCTGCTGTTATCGGCGCCGGGAAACTGCAGATGCTCTGGCGGCGAAATTGCCTCTGCGGGCAGCAGCGCCGGGCTTGCACATCGGTAGCGTACTGTGGGTGCTGCAGCATGGCTCCCGTCCAGTGACCAGGAGGTGATGTGGATGGCGTCAGCCAGGGGGCTGCCGCAGGCCAGCAGTTCCGGCGAGCCATTGACCTGCGCGATGGCGACGGTGTCCAGCGCGCCATAGTCTGCCTGAACCGTTTCCAGCGATTCACGGGCGATGTCGTAACATGCCAGTTCCCAGCGACAGTCCCGGTTAATGCTGAGCACAAGTGTGTTGTCATCGGCGCAGGCGTAGTTCTGCACGCCCAGTTGCCAAAGCGGGCCACAACAATCGGCCGCGATCGGGACCAGGTGTTCAACTGCCGCTAACGTTGGGGCTTTGCCCAGAGCACTGGCTGGCAGCCGGTACAGATTCCACCATTGGCTCCAGTCGGCAATAAACAGCAGGTCGCCCGCAGGTGTGAATGTTGGTTGTACAATTGCGGCCGGCTGGTCCTGAGGCAGAGTTCGCACGTCTGCGAAACCGCCGACCTCGTCAAGCGCGGCGATATGAAGCCGGGTACTGTCCCAGGGCATGTCCGGGTGTGACCAGCTGATAAACACAAGGGTGCTGCCATCAGGCGACAGTCGCGGTGACGCAACAAAATCGGTTCCGCTGAACAACAGTGTGCCCTCGCTGCCGTTGTGCACGTCAATAGCCACCAGGGTATTTTTCACGGTGTTGCCGTCGCGGTGATCTTCGCGGACACAAATCAGCCGCTGGCGGGCTGCATCGAAGATGAAATCGGCGTAGCGCAAGGCCGCAGAATCTTCTGTGCCCGGCGTCAGCGCCGTGGCCTGGCCTGCAACCTGGGTCTGTTGATCGAACGTCTGGCGCATGATGCGCTGGCTGGCAAAGTCGCAATAAAACACCGAAACTGCCGAGCTGCAGTAGGGCAGGCCGCCGTATTCGTGAACCCTGCTGCGCACATTGATGCCGGCCGGCGAAACGCGCCGCAGACTGCCGCTGGCGGACAGATGCATCAATGCCTGTATGTTTTCCTCCGCCGGCATGGTGAGCAGGAAAAACAGGCCGGTGTCACCGGGACGCATAAAGCTGGCGGTTTCCGTCAGCTGATAAATCTTCTCCGCGGGCAGCCCGGATGGCCATTGTCCGTAGGAAAGCATTGTTGCTGGTGGTGATTTTTCCTGTGCCGCCATACCGTTTTGTATTCCTTGCAAGGGGATGAGTTTTATTGTCAGTGCCGATGATAGCAGCTTGATACGGCGCTTTGTGCAGACCTGTCCGGTGCACTGCAGTCCTGTCCACCCCCATCTTGTGCACGTCAGTCCAATCCTGGCCGTCAGGCGCCCACTGTCATCCCCGGCCTTGTTGCCGCTATAATCCGGATGAATATTCCGGATCAATAACATAACGGGGTCAGCCCGGGGGGAAGCATGCAGGTAAAAAACAAGGTTGTGGTGGTGACCGGTGGCGCGCGCGGTATTGGTCGGGCACTATGTCAGCGCTTTGCCGCCGAAGGCGCCAGCGCTGTGGTGGTGGCAGATATTCAGCAGTCGGGTATTGATGAGGTTGTCGGCCTGATTAGCAGCCAGACGCGGGCGCTGGGCGTAACCACCGATGTCAGCAAAGAAAGCGATGTACAGGCGCTGGTGGCAAAAACTATTGCGGCCTTCGGCCATATCGATCTGTTTTGTGCCAATGCCGGCATTTTTACTGCTGGTGATGAAAATGTCGGCGACGATGCCTGGCAGCGTATCTGGGATATCAACGTGATGGGGCATATCTACGCCGCGCGCGCTGTGCTGCCGGGCATGCTGGCGCGCGGTGAGGGGTATCTGCTCAATACCGCATCGGCGGCCGGCCTGCTCAGCCAGATAGGGTCGGCGCCCTATGCCGTCACCAAGCATGCGGCCGTGGGTTTCGCTGAATGGTTGTCCATCACTTATGGCAGCCGTGGCATCAAGGTATCGGTGCTGTGTCCGCAGGCAGTTAAAACCGATATGACAGCCAATACCGGAGGCGGCGGGGTTGCCGGGGTGGACGGCATGCTGGAGCCCGACGCGCTGGCGGACACCGTCATTGACACCCTTGCCGAGGAGCGCTTCCTGTGCCTGCCGCATCCGGAGGTGTTGACGTATATCCAGCGCAAGGCAGGCGACTATGATCGCTGGCTGGGGGGGATGCGGCGCCTGCAGGATCGCTTTGCAGATCAGTACAAAGATCGCTGATAACATGCTTATAACCAGAAAAATACGGGGATAAAGGCCTGATTCAGGCTCTTGCCGAGACATCACGAACGAGAAATGTTAGGGTATCGCCTGTTAAAGTCTAAATACAGGAACTGAACAATGAGTTTAATGATCGGCAAGAATGCGGTAGTGAGTATCAACTACACCCTGACCAATGACGCAGGTGAAGTCATGGATACTTCCGAAGGCCGTGAGCCGCTGACGTATTTGCACGGCTCAAATAACCTGATTCCGGGTCTGGAAAAAGAGATGGAAGGTAAATCCCCGGGCCAGGACTTTAAGGTGACCATCCCGCCGGCAGAAGCCTATGGCGAGAGCAACCCTGAGCTGGTGCAGACATTGTCGAAAGAGATGTTCAAAGGCGTCGATAATGTTGAGCCGGGCATGGGTTTTACGGCGCAGGGACCGCAGGGCGAACAAAACATCGTGGTAACCGCTGTTGACGGTGACCAGGTCACCGTAGATGCCAACCACCCGATGGCAGGCAAGACACTGCATTTTGCTGTCGAAATCGTGGATGTGCGTGATGCCAGCGAAGAAGAAATCGAGCATGGCCACGTTCACGACGGCAGCGAAGACCACTGATCAGCTGCAGGTAAGTCAGTGGACCGACTTACAGTCAGGGCACAAACAGGCAGGGGGGAGGGGGCGAGCCAGTAGCCGCCTCCCCCCTGCCTGTTTGTGCCCTGACGTTCACTGCCAGTGGGGCATCATCAGCCTGAATCAGGCACGAGCGATGTGTGACCGGGGCGTGGCGGCTGCTGGCCAGCCCCCACCCCCGGTGCTGTGACGCGGTCCGGATCGTGGTTAAACATCCTGATGCTAAAAGCTCGTCAATCGGCCTGCAACAACTCAACCCAGTTGCCGTCCGGATCCACCACCATAGCAATCGTTATCCCCGGCCGAATTACCTTCGGTGGCACCACCACCTTGTGGCCCGCCTGTTCACAAAGCTGAACCACGGCAGCCAGATTGCTGATATGAACCGTCCAGTATCGGTAACCGGTCGCGCCCGGAATGCCGCCGGTTGCCGCGTCGGCTGGGGGGGCGCGCTCCAGTTGTACGATTTTGACCACACTGTCGCCAACTTTAAGGCGATGCATGGTGCCGCCCGAGGGCATCGGGATCACGCCCTCCACGTCAAGCCCCAGCAGGTCCCGGTAAAACGCCAGCATGGGTTCGGCATCACGGGTAATGATACCCAGGTCGATAGCCGGTTTGCTGATCGCCAGACTCATGCGTGGTAACCCATCATGGCTTTGACTTCCAGGAACTCATTGAACCCTTCGATGCCCCACTCACGGCCGTTGCCCGATTGCTTGTAGCCGCCAAACGGTGCGGCGAA
>Ga0307967_1000827_pt1 | contig 20533 bp, 17 predicted proteins | sample OrgLakmetagen648_FD_201828 | JGI IMG/M metagenome (GOLD analysis project Ga0307967, IMG submission 201828) | Saline water microbial communities from Organic Lake, Antarctica - #648 | ecosystem: Environmental > Aquatic > Non-marine Saline and Alkaline > Saline | place: Antarctica: Organic Lake... | reverse complement strand
GCGATATTGCCGACTTTCTGGATCACCCGAGCCTTCTGAAACACCGCTTCGGGCAGCAGATTCATAAAGGTCGGTTCATGCAGCAGCGCGCCCAGTTTGTTGTCATAGGGAATTCGAAGGCTAGCATCATGGCGATAGAGCCAGTGCACCGCCGCTTCCAGCGCAAAACGGGCATGGAAACAGGCGGCGCGAGGATCACCCAGAATATGGCCTTCTGCCAGCGTGGCAGCTTGACTCAAGTCCTTGAAGTCGTTGGGCAGGAAGGCGAAGTTGGTCATGGTTCGTTACAACTCCCCAGAAAAAGCTCGGCTTTGGAGCGAAGAAAGCAGTTCAGATAGCTCATTAAAATGAGCTAAGCACATGGCTTTTTGCCGCTCGATCGCCCTGTAAACCTCAACGAATCTGTTTTGCAACTCTAGCTCCGGTAACAATATTGGCATCCGATTGAGTATTACCAAAGTAAGGTATTTTGTATTTGATCCTTTGGAGAATCGTTTTAAATCCTTGAGCATAAGTTCGAGCGCGCACTTCGCGTACTCATACTTAATAATGCCTTCGTTCAAAGTGATGACGTAAGTTCGCTGATAGGCATTGAACTTACCGTCATAATATTTGACGGAGTAGTCTGCGTTAGCATTATTCCCCGCCAGCAACAATGCCTTGCAATCAAATGCGTAATTGTCGATTTCCGATGTTTCTCTTGCACACGTGAAGAACGGATACTTACCACCTGAAACGGCGGCATTTGAGTCCAACTTTCCAGTCTGAAATTCAAAAACATCTTTCAGAGTCGATTTCTTTAGTCCCTTTGTATTCGAAACAGGATCACCAAAGAATTCGAAAAAGGTGGATTGCAGGAGCTCATCAAGTTGGGCAAGGGACTCGCGGCACTTGGCCCGCAGGGCGTCCGCCGCATCCAGAATTTTCGCAATGCGTTTTTGTTCTTCAAGTGGAGGCAGAGGAATTCGGGACTCTTTTAGAAACTTGAAGTGTCTACTATATCCCGCCTCTTCAATTCTGATTGACTTGATAGCGTGATAAAGATATTTGCAATCATCACCTCTCTTCGGGATCAAAATCTTCGTCCCATCCGCGCCCATCGCAAAGGGAAAATCAACATATTTTACTGCTCGGGTGTGATCACCAAACACGATCACGGGCGGCTCAACCTTGCAGAGCGTTGAAGCATCATCCGTGTACCCTCCAACGATATCCTTACCCTGATCTACAATCGGATACTGGCCGGAATCTAGGTATTCCTTCTGTGGGATTTTAGTGTTCCCTCTCGACGCATCTTGTATGACGTCGAGAAATGGCTGGCTGGCGAGGCTCACTTCAGCATCTCCTCAAGTTCATTCCGCCCTCTAGAAATCTCATCCTCCAGCTTTGCTAACCTTCCTAGAATTACTTCAGGCGGATCATACTCGACCGCCTCATGCTCCACTTCCTTGTAACGGTTGATGGACAAGTCATAGTCGTTGCCAGCGATTTCTTTGATCGGCACCAGGAAGCTCTGCTCGGTGCGCTTGCATTCGCCTTCTGCATCCCGGTTTTCCCAGCGGGCAAGCAGATCGGGCAAATCAGTCTTTTCCGGCTGAGGACTGCGCTTGTCATCCAGTGAAAAACCATCCGCCTGCATGTTGTAGAACCAGACGTTGTCGGTGCCGCCGGAGTTGGTTTTAGTAAAGATCAGAATGGCAGTTGATACTCCGGCGTAAGGCTTGAACACACCAGATGGCATAGCAATAACTGCATCCAACTTCTGCTCTTCCACCAGCATTTTGCGCAGGCTCCTGTGGGCATTTGATGACCCGAAGAGCACGCCGTCTGGAACGATTACTGCCGCCCGGCCACCGGTTTTAAGCAGCCGGAGAAACAGAGCCATAAACAACAGTTCGGTTTTCTTGGTTTTAACGGTCTGCAGCAAATCCTTTGCAGTGGACTCGTAATCCAGGCTGCCCGCAAAAGGCGGATTGGCTAAGATCAGTGAGTACTTTTCCTCGTCGGCATCGTCTGCCTGAGCGAGGGAGTCTTTAAAGCTGATGTCTGGATTCTCGACGCCATGCAGCAACATATTCATGCTGCCGATACGGAGCATGGTTGTATCGAAGTCATAACCGTGGAAAGTAGCTTCATTAAAGCGACGGCGGGAGTCCTCGTCCTTGTAAATGGCTTCGCTGTAGTGCTTTTGAATGTATTCAGAAGCCGCCACAAGAAAACCTGCGGTGCCGCATGCCGGGTCGCAAATGACGTCCTTGGGAGTCGGCGCCGTCATGTCCACCATCAGCTTGATTATGTGACGCGGAGTACGAAACTGGCCGTTCTGGCCTGCGCTGGCGATTTTGCCAAGCATGTACTCGTACAGGTCGCCCTTGGTATCTGCATCGCTCATGTCGATGCTGTCGAGCTGATCCACCACGTTCGCCAGTACCCGCGGGGTGGGCATCATGAAGAGCGCGTCTTTCATGTGATGGGTATAGGTGCTGCCCCCCTCACCGTCATCCTCACCTTTGTTGCCAAGAGTCTTGATGAAGGGAAACACTTCGTCCCTGACCGTATTGAACATCTGCTCCGGTGCTGCATCTTTGAAGCGTGACCAGCGAAGATGATCCTGGTCCGCCTTGAACACAGGCTCCTCAATGGATCGCCCTAAACGCTGGGCTTTGCGCTCCTTCAAGGTATGCAGTTCGTCCAGCCGTTTGATGAACAGCAAATAGGTGAGCTGCTCGATCACGGACAGAGGGTTAGACACCCCGCCGGACCACATGGTGTCCCAGATTTTATCGACTTTGGATTTCAGTTCGCCGGTGATCATGAATGCGTTGGTTCTCTCTTGATTGAATTAAGCCAGAGCTTGTAGGCCTAGCTGAGCAGGTCGCCCTGAGACACCTCGGAGCCTGCGACGATGTCCAATACCTGTCCAAGGTACGTTTTCGCTTCTTTTGGTTCCGTGGCCTTCCGAAGGTACTCCGGGATCAGCTCCACAAATTCAGACGATGCGACAGGTTCATGCTCAACCAGCGCCTCAATCATTGAGGGGCGCAGCAACCGTCTGTCTTTGGGTGTGTTGGGGAATTGCTTTGCGATGATGGTATCGCCAAACGCCTCCAGCCTGCTACGCAGATCTGTTTCGTCATCGAGCAACGCGATGACCTCTGTTGCCTCGACCTCAGGCGCACTTTCTGCTTCTTCAATGGGCTCTGCATCCAACTCGAAGGATTCTTCGACTTCAAGCTTTTCCGTTTTCAGGCTGTGCAATTCCCTAATAATGGGTTCCAGTTCGCCCTGGGGGTTACTGTACCAGTCCGTCGACCAGATGCGGCGGATTCTCCATCCGAGCCGTTCGAGAACTTCCTGCCGTAGGCGGTCCCGGTCACGGGCTGATTTGGCCGAATGGTAGGTTGCACCATCGCATTCGATGCCCATCAAATAGCGGCCTGGTTTGCCTGGATCTTTCACCGCAAGGTCGATAAAGAAACCGGCAACCCCCACCTGGGCTTCGCTTTCAAAGCCAGCCTGGTGCAGAGCTTCAATGACAGAAATCTCGAAGTCGCTGTCCGGCGCTTTGCCGGTGTGTAATGGGGTACCGTCCATGCTGCCTTTTTCGGCGTAATCGAGGAAATTGCGCAGTGCAATGACGCCACGCTTGGACGTCTCCGAAATCAGAATGTCTTCCGAGCGCATGGAGCTAAAGATATGCATCCGCTTCTTGGAGCGTGTAAATAGGACGTTCAAACGCCGCCACCCTACGTCTGAATTGATTGGGCCGAATCTTTGGTAAACGCGCCCACCGATTTCGCTGGGGCCATAAGTGCACGAGATGAAGATGACATCCCGCTCATCCCCCTGCACGTTTTCCAGGTTTTTGATGAATAGGCCATCTTCCATATTTCGGAGGTTTTCGACGGCCTCAGAAACGCCATCGTCTAATTTGCATTCTTCCTCAACGGCACGCTCTATCTGCTCACGCTGTTTCGAACTCATGGCCACAATACCCAGAGATTCCTCCGGGTGTTGCTGCGCATGCCTCACAACCGCCTTGGCAACAATCCGGGACTCTTCGACGTTGTACTGATTTACGAATCGTCCTCCTTTGACGTAACTGAATTTCACGCCGAATTCTTTTGCCTTTGCATGGGGCGATGGGAAAATGACGAGGTCGTTCTCGTAGAAATTCCGGTTCGAGAAAGCGATCAGACTCTCATGCTGGGAGCGGTAGTGCCAACGCAGCCGGCGCATTTTGAATAACGGCATGGATGCGTCGAGGATGCTGTCGGTCTGCACAAGAGCGGCGCTTTCTTCATCGTCGTCAGTCATATCCTGACGATCGAAGAAACTTGTGGGCGGAAGCTGCTTAGGATCGCCAACAACGACCAACTGTCCGCCTCTGGCAATTACGCCTAGCGCATCCTCTGGTTTAACCTGTGACGCCTCGTCCATGACCACCAGATCAAACTGAAGCTGACCGGGCTTTAGATAGTGTGCCGCTGACATGGGCCCCATCATGAAACAGGGTTTTAAAGCCAACAACGCATCACCTGCGCGATTAATTAACTGACGAATTGGAATGTGACGGGTCTTTTTGCCAAGCTCATTGTTGATGAGAGCCATACCTGTATATTCGGACTTCCTGCCTCCAGAACTTCCCTGTGGAACGTGGCGTTCAGCCAGTGCACTGGCAATTCGTTTTCTTTGAAGGGTCTTCAGTTTTTGATCGTATTCCCGGAATGTGCCTTGCAGAGCTTCATGGTTCTTGCCGGACACCCTTTGAAGGTGAGGACGTTCAGTGAGGATTTCTCTCGCCAGCTGATCAAAAATTGCCAGATCTAACGCAGCTGCAGCATCAGAAACCTTGAGTTTGCCATTGATGACGATTCGCCAGATTGGCTCAAGGCCCTGAGCTTTCATTTCATTCCGAATACGCACGAAGTTGATCCAGCCGTTAAGCCATTCCGGTTTTTGAATCGCCAGCTGGTTTCGCGCTTGAAGCTCTTCGATGTTCCATTCAGCAAGATTCAACCACTGCCTCGGGTTCAACTCTGCCTTGCTCTTGAACTGTTCATACGCCGCGTCTTGAGACTGCCAAACCGAAAAGTAGTCCCGAGCTTTAGCCTTCAGGACTTCGTAATCCTCGTGAGTTTTAACGGAGAGAATCACATGTCTTAATGGCTCGAACCTGAGCTGACGCCGAACATAATTGGCAAAATCCAATGTTTCACGAATGCTTTCAAGTGATTCTTCATTTTGCTCATCTTGGCCAACACGCAATTCAACTTCAGGAGCAAACAACTCTCGAAGCAAATTGTTTTCCAGGAACTTCGACTGTGCGTTTTGCAGAGCTTCGAGCTGCCTTGTGCTGGCTTGAACATCGGCAATGGTAAATTCTTTATCTTGGAACCATTGTTGAATCGTCTCCACTGCGGGTTGAAAGCGACGATACTCAGCTAATAATATTCCCTCATCGCCGGTAAGAACCCGGTTCCGCCTTAATTCTCGCTCAAGGCTCGGCATGACGGACTGGATTTCATCGAGTGCATCGAGAATGGCCCGGAGCTCCGAATCGAAGCCTTTCTCTTCGAACTGTTGAACGCCTCGTAACAATTTTTTATCGAGAGAGAGAATGCTGTCCCCAACAGCAACTTTCGGCCCGAAACCAATCCCATAAGTTTCGCGGACTTTTTTGTACCACTCTCGTAGACGAAAGAGCTCGTCCACCGGCGTATCCAAACCATCAAATTCAGGCCCTAACGCTCGCTGATAACGCTTGGTATCGAATTCTGCCAGGCCCTGCGAGTATTCGGCAGCTTCATTCAGAACCGTACCGATCTGTTTGACTTTCAAGGCCGGATTTACAGCAACTTCTTTTAAACGCTTACGAGCCCGCCACCAGTTGCCCGAAAACCACTTTCCGATTCCCGTGCGTACGGCTTGAACCTGCAGTGCCTGAAGCTCAGTGGATTCCGGCAGTTTCTCCAGATCCATGACCTGGCCCACTGCCTCTCTCAATGGCAGAAGGTGACGCACCTGGTGGTCAAGATCTCGCAACACTAAATCAGCATCTTCATCAAAGAGTTCAGAACGAAGATTAATGAGGGAACTGTCCAGAGCCCCAATCACTTCAATCATTTCGATTGAAGCACCTAGGTCGTCCACAGTCGGCTTAAAGGTTTCACTCAGTGGCGAGGGTAACGCCGATTCGAGCTGCGCCAACTGCGCTGCCAGAGGCTGCAAGTCAGCTTCTAAATTTTTCAGCCTCAGAGTGGCTCGAACGATGTCTTGAAAACTGGTGGACTGGTCCGCCCCCGTCAGTCGAATTAAGTTCGGAAAAGCAGGAATGGGTTCTCCACCTGCCAGACTGGTGAGCTTGTGTTTTGACACAGCTTTTGAAAGATCTTGGTAGTTTTCCTGAACCATCCGATGAAGACGGAGCAACTCTTCAACTTCTGATGAGGTCTGCTCGTCGAGACGATCCAAAGCTTGGAAAAACTCCTTCCTTGAGAGCTCTGGCAGGTCCCGAAAATCTAGGGCAAGCGCTTCGCATGCTTCCAATGTCGAAAGCAAAGAAATATCTACTTGAATAGCTTCTGCCAGTTCCACAGTCCGTTTCTCAAGATACTCAAGAGCACGCTGCCATTGCTCGACGACAGCAACAATCTGTTGGGACTCGAACATTTGGATGCTGGTATTTTCAACACCGGACCATGGGTGATCGTGAAGATCAGCGTCCGCTCCCACCTGCTCTCGCATGGCAGAAAAGATCTTCTGGAATTCGTTGACCTTATCGGCCAGTTCCAAGCGCTTGAGGTCGGTAAGTGCCTCTCCGGAGAGACCATCGACACGAACATCTGCTGGGTTGACCTCTAGCTCTTGTCGATATCGGGACGCGCCGCTGAGAATTTCATGAATCGTCCGATTTGTATTTGCCCACGGTTCGTTAATTTCCTTAGCGTACTGATTGAGCTTTTCCTTGAGTTGTTCATAACGCGTGATTTCAGCATCGATATTCTGTGTAGACCGAAGGTGCTTTTCTCGAACAACCCGTGAATTTATATCCTCAAGCACTTTCCGCTTCTGAGACTTATGACTGTGAAGCTCTAAACAAAAGTGCCCGAGATCCGCCTTATCAAGACGCGTTTTAACGACATCGAGCGCGGCCATTTTCTCCGCAACAAAGAGAACCTTCTTACCGCTGAGCATAGCGGCAGCGATTAAGTTGGTGATGGTCTGTGACTTCCCGGTTCCCGGAGGACCCTCTATGACCAGATTCTCTCCATTTACCGCATCAATAAGAGCGCTATGTTGCGAGCTATCAGCGTCATCAATAAGCGGAAAGAGATCATGAACATCTTCAACCTGATCAATGTAGTGTTCCTCAGAAGTACCGCCACCCTCTCCAGATTTATTCTCTGAACTCTTGAAAAAACGTTGAACAATCGGATGCTGAATCAAGTTGCGCTCATCTAAGGGCCAGCGCCTTGGGTCCAGGTCGAGATACATTAGCATCTTGCCAAAGTTTAAAAGGGCAAGAGCACCGTATCTGCGCACCGACCAATCCGGTTTCGTCCTCGTTATTAACCTGGCAACTTTATCCAGGTATTCCTCAGGCGTCAGATCTTCCTCGACCTCTGGAAGTGCCAATCCAAAATCCAGAGCGAGCTTCTCCTTAAGGGATAGATTCGGGAGGATGTCTTCGCCGGTATAACTCAGCGTGTACTGGTAGGTTCCGCTGGCATGATCAAGCTTTCCCCGGCTGAGGTGCACAGGCACTGTAAACAATGGTGCGAGCCGTGTTTTTGAGGAATCATCCTTTTCAGTCCATTCCAAGAAACCAAGAGACAAGTACAAGATGCTAGCGCCCATCTCTTCGATAGCAGTCTGCGCTTTGCCTCGAATGGCCCGCAGTCTCGATTCCATCTCGGGCGGATAAAGAAGCACTTGAATGGCGTCGTCCTGATGCTTTTCATCACCGGAGGTATCTTCCTTCCTCGGTAGGTCGTACCCGATGTCGAAACCAAGCACTTTTGCCCATTCCCGAGCGTCGGGATTGGGTTTGAGCCGGTGCTCTTCCCCAGTTTCCTCATCAATCTCGATATAACCGTGCTCAATCAGCTGTCTTCGCGTCGGCGAAGGAATTGGCTTAAATCTGAGTTCACGGTCAGCGAGCAGCTCTTCGCAAAGCTGATTGGGTACCTCGTCAATAATTCTTAGTGCTGCGCTTTTTTGGTGGAGAGGAAAGTTCAGCAGTCGATTCCGAGCTGTCAGGTCTAGAAGCTTTTTCCTCATGAGTTCCAAGGACTCAAGCACAAACGGGTCAGAAGAGTTCAAAAAATCATCTGCCGCCCGGTCATTCTGCTCGTTAGACATAGGTTCGCTCTTTTTTGTTTTTGAAGGCCGCTCCGCTCGCACCACACGTTCCTTTTCAGACTCGGCAGTTCTTGATTGTTTTTGTTCTGGGGCGCGGCTTGGGTGTGCTTTTAGGAGATCTTCAACACGTCTCTGCAGCTGACGTGCAGCGGCTGTCTTCCTATGGCTTAATTCGAAGAGAACATCTTTTAAGAGGGATGTATCACTCGTATTTCGATTAACTATTTTGCTTAACCGACTGACATCCAACGCGAGGTAAGGCCGCCTTTCCATAGTGCCTCTGTCACTGCCCAAGTTACTTGATTAGGTTGCCACCAAAATGCCATCTTTTACTGCAGCTTGGTAGGGGTAGCTCAATATTTGATTTGACCGTGGTAATAAGTCTCTCTTGAAGCTGACCCAAGTCATCTACGGGCACGCTTCTATCTGGCTATTCTTCAATGAAATAGTCTATATCGACCTGCTTAACCTCGTAGACTTCTTTGACGTTGACGCCAAGGTTATTCTCGATCATTAATTGAGCCAGTTCCCGGCCATCGATCAAAACGACTTTCATATCCAAACCTGCAGTGGCCTCTCGAGCCCCGGCAGAAAAGTCCGACGTTGTAAGAAACACGCCTTTCCGCGCCCGCTGTCGGGTCAATGCACCGATGAATTTATCGATTTCGGGACGATGCACTGTATTTGTCCAGCGCTTGGCTTGCAGGTATATGGTATCCAGGCCGAGTTTGTCTTCCTTGATGACTCCATCAATGCCATCGTCATTGGTCGTTTGTGTGGCCTGCCCCGCTTCTCTTCGTGATCCGCCGTACCCCATGGAAATCATCAGATCTACAACCAGCTTTTCAAAAAAGGAAGGTGACGCCTTGCGAGTACTCCCCAACACGTCATCGGCCAGATTTTCCATCAAGGACTGATGGGCAGATGCTAGCTGTTCATCCGGAGTTGCTTCGTCAACCGCGTCCTGTTCCACCTCTGAGCTATTTGAAACTGGCTTTGGCTTTTGCGTATGAAAATCATGGAACTCGGGGAACTGCTTTAGCCAAGCAACACTGATTCTATCAGGGCCATTCTGAATCGCATCCAACCCGCGTTCGGTGATTTGCACCATACCTCGTTGCGGGATCGTCAGAAGTCCGGCCTTGTTAAGATAAGTTCTCGCCCAGCCAGCCCTATTGTTGATCACTGTCTGATGGCCGGATGGCAGTCGCTCTTTTCGCTCAGCATCGGAAAGCTGAAAAAAGTCCTTCACTGCTTCACGCACATCCGCTAATGGCTTTGCCTCTCCATCACCAACGGCAAGAAGAACCGGACGCATGACTGATTGAAAATCGGGTATGGCCATTGCCAAAACTGCTCCTCGCCAAAACGTTATTTACTGCTTGTCCACAAACTCGAACAAATCGCCAACATCACATTCCAGAAAGCGACACAGGGCATCCACAGCATCAAGATCCACCCTACTCGCTGTCTCATGATATAGCCGGGTAATTGTTCCCCGATTTACACCTGTCTCTCTCGCCACATCAACGATTTTTAGCTTCTTCTCGCCCATCAATCTGGATAGATGGCACTTAACCATTTGGCCCACCAAAGAACAAAATAACCCGCAGGAGATCAAAAAGACTTGCAAGAGGTCTTAATGAGTGCATAATGATCTACAGGAGGACATTTTGATCGTTGAAGAAACCTTTTGTCCTCCAGCACCCGAAGATAGCAAAGGAGCCATCTTATGTCACAGGTATATCTCACAACCGAAGAGCTGTCCGACCGAATCAAGTACGACGCGCGAACGATTCGCGAACGCCTCAAAGATTCTGTTCTGCTTGAAGGCATTCATTACATCCGCCCCTTTGGAGGTCGAAAGATTCTCTACATATGGGACGTTATCGAGCAGGACATGCTCGGGCACTCAACAAATCATGCCTTTGCCGTGCCGATGGCCGGAGGAGGAATTTGCCGTGGGTAAAATTGTTGAGCGTTCAGAAACGGGAAAACTTTTCTTCGACTTCCGATATGCAGGCAAACGCTGCAGAGAGCAAACCACATTGGACAGCACGCCAGCCAATCGCAAAAAGTTGGAAGCCATCCTCAAACGAATCGAAGCCGAAATTACGCTCGGTACATTTGAGTATCACCGGCATTTCCCCAACAGCCCCAGGGCGGGGGAGTTCACGAAACAGGCAGAGGTGCAGAGGGCCCGAGAGGCTCATGATACGCCGCTGTTCGAAGCCTTCTCAAAGGAATGGCTTGGGGAAATGAAAATCCAGTGGCGTCAGTCACACATTGAGACGGTGACGGGGACGCTCAACAATTACCTCAACCCCCATTTCGGGGAAAAAGAGGTTGGCTGCATCACCAAAAAAGACATCCTCGATTTCCGGGCCTCACTCGCCAAAGTTACCACCCGGAGCAAGAAGAGTCTTTCAGCCAGTCGAGTCAACAGAATCATGACGCCTTTGCGCATGATCCTCAGTGAAGCAGCCAACCGATACGAGTTTAGCTCACCCTACCACGGGATTAAATCGCTGAAGGTCCCCCGGACGGATGTGGAACCTTTCGGTATCGATGAGGTGAAGCAGATCATCGATACAGTTCGCTCTGACTTCCGAAATTACTACACGGTTCGGTTCTTCACCGGAATGCGCACCGGAGAGATCGACGGGCTTCAATGGGATTACGTGGACTTCAAGCGTCGCCAGATTCTGGTTCGTCAGGCTTTAGTGGATGGCCGCATGGAGTACACCAAAAATGACGGCTCTTTCCGCACCATCGAAATGTCTCAGCTGGTCTTTGATGCTCTGAAAGATCAGCAGAACGCGACTGGAACAAAGGGGTTTGTTTTCTGTACTCGAACCGGTGGTCCGCTAAACCACAACAATTTGACCAAGCGGGTTTGGTATCCGCTGCTCCGCCATCTTGGCTTCCGCAAACGACGGCCTTATCAGACTCGCCATACCGCAGCCACGCTGTGGCTGGCTGCCGGCGAGAATCCTGAATGGATTGCTCGTCAGATGGGGCATACCACGACAGAGATGCTGTTTCGGGTCTATTCAAGGTATGTGCCGAATTTGACTCGAAGAGATGGATCAGCGTTTGAGCGTTTGCTTATCAACGAATTCGATGTCTCAGGCGAAAAGAATGAGGAGACTGTTGATGACAACTGAAATTGAGCTCTTCACAAACACCGCCGGACGGAAGCTCGCCCCCTTAAACAGCCTACTTCCAAGAGAGCGCCGCATGATCCGCAACATGGCCCATGCAATGGGCGCAGCTCTTCGGGTGCCGAAGGGGCGGGAACTAGTGATGCATCTAGGCCTAGGTGGCGAACGCTGCAACCTTGAGGCATTGGAAAACTGGGTATGTCGGCAGACACTGGACGAAGACATTTCAATTGGCGACGAGAGCCTTCCCTGGCTTATGAGCAAACTGGAAAAAGAGTTAAGCGGGCTGGAGGTCGACAATGGATAAACGAACTCACGTGAATATTCATCTAGCGTACTGGTCAGATGACTTCACGATTCTCAGCTCGCGCTTGATACCCAAAAAATATTGTGGATTGCACGTTTGGCTTATTCACCTGCATTGCAGAGGGCAACGGATAGGCGCGGTGATTCATGAGCTGCGACTTCCCTCAGGCTGGACCCCGAAATCAGGTCAACGCGTGTCGGCGAAGTTGCGGACAAGCAACCACCCCGGTGTTTTACGCCTGCACGTACAGGCCATTAAACCTCTGTGAATGAACGCAGTGGCTGCCTCAAGGGCAGCCACTCACTACTTAACGTCGAGTTCTTCATCAGCGTAGGATCCCTTACAGACGGTGTACGCGGAAATGACAGCGAATCGAAAAACACTCCAAAACAGGTTCTGCCCCTCGTTTAGTTGGCGTGGTGGGCTCACTTTAATTGAGAGCGACCCATTCTTTCGCATAGGAGCGTCGGGCGCTGTCGACTTGCAGATAATCTCATCCGGCAAAACCCCTAACTTTTTGGCCCAGTGCCGTTTCTTTTCAATGGGGCTCATCCCTGGTTTTAACCGTAACTGTAGCTGAACATGTTTTTTCAGTTTTAGCTGAACAAGCAGTTTATACAGCAACCCTTTATGCTCTGCTTTCAAAGGAGTAATCGGCGTTTTGCTACGTTGTGAATTTTCTAGCACCGCCTGCATACTCTTTAACGACTGAACTGGCTCTTCCTCGTGCCACTTGATGAGCTGCAAAAAGCAATGCCTCGCAAAGGATTGACGACTCTCTGAGCTTGGCGGTGCAATGAATCGGCCATTTATCTCGGGCAATCCCTTATGAATGTGTTTTTCATTCAAGTTCCGAAGTACATCTTTAGACTGTCGCGAGAGATTCGGATAATACGTCCGACTTATCCGATCCCAGCGGCGAGCCTGCTCATAAGTCAGGCCTAGCAGTTGAGCCGCTGCGTTCAACCCTCTAACCCTCGCCTCTCCTTTCTTGACCACATCCTCCGCGGCCCAACGCTGCAGGTTGTAAGCAGCCATCCAATCAAACTTGGGTGTCGCCGCCTGATAATGTTCCTGGGCAATGGTATGCGGCTTGAGGCTATAAAGTGGCTTTCTGCCCCTCTTAGGCCATCGGTCAGCAAGCATTTGAGCAATCTCACCCGCTGGCGTAGGTGCGCGAGACAATGATTGCCGATTGCGAAGTTTCTCGAGGGCAAGTGGGCTTTTACCGAGCAGCGATCGCTGAGAATCTAATGATAAATCCGGATTATGCCGTTCCTGGAGATAACGTCCGACCAACCAGTCCAAAAGGTGCGAGTAACACTCCAGGGTCACTTGGGGAGACGCGTGGCCAGCCCACATAGCTATTAACCAGAGCGCCTGGCCCGGATCTGGAAGGTTTGCCTGCTCCCAGAGGCACTTGTGAGAACTGGGCAAAAGGTCTATGCCACACTCGCTGCGCTGCCACTCAGGCCGAAAAAACCCACCCGGGCTCGTCTCCATTAGTCTCAGGAGTGTGAACGTAACGAATGAGTGTCGCAGATGATGAAATCGGAAGTTGCAATCTCCAGTGACCTCTTGGAGCAGTTGAGTTAAGGGGTCAAACAAGCTCGATGTGACCGCAGGCCAATAGTTGCCAGCGGTCTCTGCAAATATTGGTCTTACCGTGGCCTGCCCAGAGACCAAGCTCCGGCGCTGCTTGTGAAAATGGCGCAACCTCAACAACTCATCGGGAGTCAGCAATACATCGAGCGGAAGCCTGCGCGTGGACGTCTCTGACTTAATGCGCGCATGTTTATTCGGACGAACCAACAGCTCCGGCCTACTAATTTTCGGATCCTCAAGGCCCGCAAAATCTGAGAATAATCGACTGTACGCTTCGCCTCGACGCAGCCCCAGCCGAAACCCCAGAATGAGAATAATTTCCTGGCATTCCGCCAAACCATTATCCAAAGCCCTTTGCTGCAAAACCTCTCGGGCTCTCTGGTATTCCCGCGGGGTAAGCACGTGCGCATCAACCATGTGCTCAACATTGACTCCCTCAATATCAACATCCGGCAATCCATAAGATTGGGTCAAGAATTGGTGAAACGCCGCGAGCCTGCCTGCACAATCCGCGATCCGTCCAGGAGCGTTAGCGATAATTTCGTCGTAAATAGCCTGCCAGTCGTCTTCGTCAGCATTTAACGGATCACGAAGTTCATCTGCATAGAACAGAAGGCCTTTAATCCAATTGAGGTAGCGCACTACGGAAGAGTTCGATAGGTTCTTCTTTATTAAGCCCCCATTAGTCAGCAGCTCCTTTGCCCAGCTGGTCATTAGATAAAGGATTGGGGAAACCTGCTGCCTTTGAAGAAAGCTCTTCAAAAACTCTTTGGCCTCACGTCTCAACTTAACGTCGATTCCTTGAATCAACTCTCGAAACAGCGCTCTCTGATCAGGAAAGTGTGTGCTAATTCCGAGCGGATTTATGTGTGTTAATCGCCCACCTTCGGCCTGCTTCGCTCCTCTAGACGCAGATCCTCGAAGGTCTGACAGAAGCCTCTCCCAGTTCTCTCCGACTAGTGAAGCGCCGATGCGGTTGCTCCGAAGGTAGTGAACCAGAAAGTCAGGAAGTTGGGTGGTTAAGTTTGCCTCTGCAAGCCTTAGGCATTGCCCCGCGACAATCGTTTTCAGTCCGTTCGCAAGGCGTAACTTTGTTAGGTAGTCTCGAAACAGAACATCAATGGCGATGGAGGACGAACTACTCCGCTCTTTTGGCCAGGTCCGCCCCCACCGCTGATACCATCGCCACACGAGCATCTGAGACACGGGCGCCAGAAAAACACGACGCCTGAATTTAACCCCTTCCGAATCCACACGCTGCGATATCGGCTCTAGCTCCAGCCAAGCAACATTCTGCCTAACACCGGCGCCTGCGAGAATGGCGTCAGGAACCGCAGCCAACCATTTCATTGAGATCAATCCGGAATGCATGCAGAGTGAAAATAGTAATTCCCCTGCGTCTTGCCTCTGATCTGAGTATTCACTCGTGGGGGCTGTTTGAAGCTGATTGAAGAAAGCCGCATCCAACCTGTCATAGTGTTCAAGATATTGGAACGTTTCTGGTGTGGCGCTGGATGATTCCACGCCGCTGACGACCAATGGCGTTGGCACGGGTAACGACCAGCCAAGCTCTTTCACGCCCTTGGCCAAGCCAACCACAAGGTAATGCTGAATATCCCGAAGCTCATATCCCCCGCTACCCTGGCAGACGTCGGTTATCAGCCGCTCAACTTCCTGTGCAGATCGCTCAATGCCCTCATCACCACGGTACAAATCTGGATAGTGACACTCCAAACGCTCCAGGGCGTTTCCTAGCCGAGCTCTTTTCTGACTGAGGCGGTTTAACTCGCGGTGTCCGTCCCCTTTCGGAGATTGGGCACGCCTACGCCTGATCAACTTGTCGAGTTTGTCGACGGGTTCTTGCCATAACGAGTGAGCATTATCGGGTTCGTCGGCCATCACGACATCCCCTCGACCGGCTGCAAACCCAGCTCGCCGGCCAGCGCATCCAGAGCGTCACCAACCACTTTTTGAAAGTTTACAGGGTCGACAGAGGAGTGCCTTCCCCAGGGTTCCTGCCCCATCGACCAGTGCCCCATAAATCTGTCGACAAAAGGTCCAGGCACATTCCGCCGCCGCAACTCTCCCCGCAGCCAATGCCGATTCAGATTCAGGGGAAGAACATAAGCCCATTCAAGAAAATCGGTCATTGATGAGGGGCGAATCTCTTGCTCATTAAATTCCTTATCGAGGTAGAAGAAGAAAGTACCCCGGCACTTGCGTGCCGCCAGCGACAACTGATTCCTCAGACCGTTTGCACACGATTGGTAGATCAACAACTGCTTAGCGAGAACTCCACACACAGGGACCATCCGGGAATGACCGTATCCTGCGCCAGTTTTATCAGCAATTACGAGTAACCGGCGCTGTGCATTGAAATCTGAAGCATTGGCAATAGGATCAAGAACGGCACGATACCCGGTCAGCCAGAGGGTCATCATGAGCACGTAGTTGGTGAGTGAGTTATGGAAAAAGCGACGCCCCTCCATCGTTCCCAGCAGCGCTCGGTCATGAAGAACTTGCTCGCGAAGGCCATTGAACAATTGAGCGACAACTGGCGTTTCGATCACCAGGCCAGAACCGACAGAGCCATCGATCAGCTCTCGCTGACGATCAGGAAGCGACGACACCCCAGGTGAACTTAGAGTTTGCCAACGCCGCATTACGCCTGCGTAATTATCGATGAGCCGTTGACGGTCACAGTGATGATAGTAAAGAGCAGCCGATGCTCCGAACGGAGGCTGTCGGCCCGTTATCAGAACAGCCTCAATCAAGTCCTTAGACTCTCTCTGCAGCTCCTCCGTCAATTGGTAAGCTATACGGTCGATGGTAAGGCGACTGCGCTGACCGCGGTTGACGATGGAAAGAAATTCTCGGGCCTCTGCTTTAAGCCTCTTCGCGCACAAACTTCCGTAGAGCTTGACTGACCGCTTCTTTGCTTGCTTCGCGCGACCTGAAACGAGTAGCTCGAGTTTTTTCCAAAACATCGGAGGAACCGGCAGGCAGATTGTCGAGACATGATTCTGCATGACGTTTGTCCAGTCGCTTTTAACACGCCTTCGTGACTCAGGAGCCAGAATCTTCGTCGCCCACTCCCTGGTCTCGGTGATTAAGTAGATATCTGAGGAGGCCTGAAGCGACTGGGGCAACTGCTGCTTCCGGGCGACAACGCTGGCTCCTAGAACTGAATCCAAATCACGCCCTGTCAGAAGGCTCAATATCAGGATGCTTGAGACAAGCTCTTCACGTTTAATGGCCTGACCTGTGACCGCGAGCAGCAGTGTGCTCAAGTCGATGTCGTTCAGCGTTCCCCACCGGCCTGGCAGTATCTGCGCGGCTCGTCGCTGGTGCGTTCTTCGATAGCGCAGCCTCACCGCTGCTTGAACCGGATTACCGCCATAATTCATGGCAATGTCTTTTACCGACGCAAGAAATCGGGGCTCATCTTCAAATTCATCAGGAGAATTCCCGGCCAAATAAGCGTCCATTCGATGGACTTGCTTTTCGCATCTTCGGCTTATAAGTTCGTAATCGTCGACTGAATCCGCCTTCAGTTCTGAATCTGGATCATCTGTTTGCAGCTCATTCAGAGCCTTTAATGACATAATTTCTAACGAGCCCTCATTACGCATTTTGCTCGTCGTATGTAGTCGTCCCCCTCCCTGGAAAAAAATAAAGAATCTCTGAATTTCCTGCAGGTAGCTGAAGTCCAGTCCCAGAGCATCAGCATCTCTTGGGTCACAGTTGTGCAGTGTATTTCCCAAATGCTTTTGAAATTCCGACGCATTCTGCGAAATCTGGGGGAGGAGCTGAATACCGGCGTCGGAAATTAACCGAACCTGGCGCCAGACATTTTCAACACGGCGCGCCAGCAGCATGACGTCTTGATCCGGCCGTCCAGCCCGAACGACACGAGCTTCCCATTCGCTCACACAGGCCATGATGAGCGCTGCCAGCTGCCGCAATGAGTGCGAAACCGATGGACGGCGGCCAAGTTCGATAATTGCGGCATGTTGAGGGAAATCACCCTTGAGCCCTTTTACGCCTCGCTCGCCTTTTTCAATGACAACATGGTCCGCCAACCGGCCATCCCGGCATATCTCGATCATCACACCAATGTTTGGCAAGCGAATACCAAGAGACGCAAATTCAGGCAGAACTCTGGAAAGCCCTGATTCAATAGAAGCGATCTGAAACCAATCTGGACGGGGACGAACAAGTTCCTCCAGCTGCTCCCTTAACGACCAAGTATGGAAGTCCTCATTCACTTTGTGGATCTCCGCCAACATTCAACGCCATCTGTGAAGTTGGCGAAAAGGCCTGCTGACGCTGGGGAGTTTGGTGTCGCCGGTTCAGCCCGAGAAACTTTTCTCGTCCAAGCTTCGTCGCAAGTTCAGGGAAGAACCGCCGTAACAGCTCTCGATCGATCAGTCCGGCTTGTTGTTGCGACAGATTTCGGGAAAAGACTGGGTCAAGACCGTGCCAAATCGTTGAGATGAACCCGGCAAGCAATTGAAACTCACTTGGCGAGACGGACACGGGAGGGGTCGTGATCTCGAGAACTTTGACCCTCTCGGTTGGGGAAAGCTGAGAGCGGCAGATTTCAGCCGTGCGAAGATTTGCCAATACGCGAAAAGTCGTTTTCTTCGGGTTGGGGCGCCAGACGATCGGCATGTGAAGCAGAGCACCGATGAGTACGGTTTCTTTCTCCATTGAATTTAGGTCTTTCAGCACAGGAATTGGCGCCAAAAAAACCTCGAGCTCCGAGGAAGATAAGTTAGGACCTACTGAAAGCTCACTCACTTTGATTGTTCTAAGCTTGATGTCCAAAAAATCCGCGTGTGTGTTTTCATAATGCACGGGCAATAACTCCTGATTCGACCTTTGCCCCACTATCGTTTCACAGAAAGTCACCCCAAATTTGCTCCATACCCAATCGGTTCTCGAATGTCGGAGCAATAACTTTCGGCCGATCGATACTTGGTGCATTCATTCTTCGGGCACGCTTGGCAGTCACCACCGGCATTAGAATGAAAAACAATTGAGGGCGAGTTTTAGCTGACAAGCTCCTATCCGAGACTCAGTTTTCAAAAATCACATTGGTCTCAAGGGCAAAAAAGCAAAGCAACACGTCGATAAAACGAGATCGAAGTATTTGTGGAAAGTTTGATCAATCAAGAGTAGCCTGATCATTAAATGTTATTTTTCAGTTATTTATAGGCTTTACGCCTATGTTTTACGTTCCATTACTTGGCTAAATTCGGAGCAAGATCCCTCGGGAAAAAGCTATGAGACTGGTATGCATTTCAGATACACACAGCCTGCACTCCCGCATTCCTGAAATTCCGGATGGCGATGTTCTGATTCATGCTGGCGATTGCCTGGGCGCAGGTACACTCGATAACGTTCGAGACCTGAACGATTGGCTAGCAACTCTGCCACATGCCCATAAGATCGTGATCGCTGGTAACCATGACTGGGCTTTCCAAGAGACGCCGGGCTTTGCGAGAGAAACGCTGACCAACGCGATCTATCTGGAGGACTCAGGCGTTGAGATAGACGGAGTTCACTTCTGGGGCTCACCTTGGACCCCGACCTTCCTGGATTGGGCCTATATGCGAGACAGGGGTGCGCCCATTCGTAAGAAATGGGACCTGATTCCAGAGGGAATCGACGTTTTGATTACTCACGGTCCACCTGCGCGCATCGGGGATGAAGTCGCTATCGGGTTCAAGAATCAGAACGTGGGGTGCGCGGATCTATTGCAGCGGGTACAAGAGCTCTCACCGCGGGTCCACATCTGCGGCCACATCCATGAAGGCTATGGGCAGTACCAACACGGGCGCACGCTGTTCGTGAACGCCTCTATCTGCACGGTGCGGTACCGGCCCACTAATCCTCCAGTGATTGTCGACATCTAAGCCCTGGCTAGGAGATCGCCATGAAAACCGCGAATAAAGATCAAAGTCTGTCCGACAAAAACAGCGTTCCACTGGAGCGCTTGAAAGGATCTGTAAAAAAGTACGAGCGTCCCACCGAACCTGTCTGGGATGAATATTTCGACGGCGAGGGTGTCACTGATGACTTCATGACTCATCGGGACCAGCCGAAGTCAGAGGAGCCTGACTGATGTCTGAATTGCTTAAACAGATTGAGCGCGCGAATGAGCAGAATCGTCGAGCTGCAGCATCCGGGATTTCTCGCCAGTTGGAGTTACCTTTTGCCGAGTTCGAAAAGACGCAGATTCCGAACACAACGCTCCTTCGACAGATTGAGAGGGCTAACGAGGAAAATCGCCGCAATGTTCCTGCTGCGATGGAGCAATTCGGAAAAATGCTAAACGAACTTGCTAACGGAGTCTTGCCAAAAAGGGAGCCAAATGGTTTCCGCGAGGTTTCGACGAAAGACGGTGGGCGCGAACTGATTCCAGTCAAGCTCTAAGCTTTTCGGGCAAGTGACTGGCATACAGCCAGTTGTTCGCTTTAGTAATAATTAGTAGCCCCTGCTACTAATTAGTCGGGCGAATGACTAACACTGTTTTCAAGTTCCGCTGGCTCGTTCTGATTGATCAGGTCAATAACAAGCAAGATTGCATCAACCTAAGCCAACGGGGGCGCTAATGTCAGAAGTTCTGGAGAAAGTTTACAGGATCAATGAAATCAATCGTCAGCGTGTAGATGTCGCGGCGGCCGAGTTTTCTCGGATGTTGGTTGACCTCGCAAATGGAATTTCCGTTAGGCGAAAGAAGCTCGCGCATCGCGAGAGAGTAGACTGCGAGGGAAATGCCGAACTCAATCCGGTTCCGCACTAGGAAACGTCAAAACTTTTCGAGGAACAACAATGAAAAGCCGTATCAGAAAAGAGACCACACCGTTGTCTGAGGAGCAACTCCTAGACGGGCTGGATTTTCATACAGCGCACGGTGAAGCATTGGCAAAACCAAAATATGAACTGGGTGAACTTTTGGCTGAGTGCGATGAGTGGGCACCTTTCCCTGAGGAACTGAAAGAGTGGATCAATGCTCCTGCGGTTGGTATGCGTATTCCAGACCAAGGTTGCCACTGATTCCAGACGAAGCCTGCCACCCATTCCA
>Ga0307967_1000823_pt1 | contig 20554 bp, 21 predicted proteins | sample OrgLakmetagen648_FD_201828 | JGI IMG/M metagenome (GOLD analysis project Ga0307967, IMG submission 201828) | Saline water microbial communities from Organic Lake, Antarctica - #648 | ecosystem: Environmental > Aquatic > Non-marine Saline and Alkaline > Saline | place: Antarctica: Organic Lake... | reverse complement strand
GCAACAAGAATTAAAGCAGTACTGGCAAAAAGCAGAGCGTCCATGAATCTCCTAGCGATATTCAAGTTGCATAATGACGTCGATATCCCGTTCTTCCAGCTCTTTCTTTAATTCTTTCATAACTTCTTGATACACAAGCTTTGTCACCATAATAGGAAGTCTTTCTGCAAGCAGTCGGGCGGATCGGGATTCCCGTCGGGCAAGGGCAATCGGATCCTGTACTGAAAGCGTAAGTATGAGCTCAGGTGCGTGGGTATTATCAGGACCATGGCTTTCTTGTCGGACTTCTTCAATCAGCGCTTTATGCAGGCGAACCTGCCAGAATAGCCAGGCGCTGATCAGAGAGAGAAATAAGCTCAACGTGAGCAGCAGGATGGTCAAAGTGTCACCTCCGTAAACAGCGATATTGTTTTATCAGTGTGCGTGATTGTGCCGGCGAAGCGATTGGCCGCTGCGACGTCACAATTTAACTTACAGGGAAATATAAGGAAGGAAAATAACATGATCTGGTTAAAGGCATTTATTAGCGGCTTACTGGCCACGCTTATTTTTCATCAGGGGCTTTTCGGAGTGTTCTATCTGGCGGAAATGGTGCCGTATGCACCGTTTAACATGAGCCCGGTTCCTCCGCTTGGCGTGCCCTCGGTATTGTCGCTGGCTTTCTTCGGCGGACTTTGGGGTATGCTCCTGTGGCTTTTGCTTGGCCGGTTGAATGGGTCGGCTTTCTGGCTGACTAATGTGATTGTCGGTGCCATTGGCCCCACCGCAGTTGCTATGCTGGTAGTGTTCCCGATGAAGGCTATAGAGGTAACAGCACAGACCTGGACCGGCGGCCTGGTATTGAACGGCTTCTGGGGATTGGGAGTCGCACTGTTCATGGTGCTGATGGGTGCAAAGGCCACAAAAAAGGCTTGAGGCCTTAAAAGAATCGAGACCATAAGGATGACGAATGAGCAATAAAACGGATACAACCTACGATATCGTAGTATTTGGTGCGACCAGCTTTGTTGGCCAGATACTGACAGACTACCTGCTGAAAGCCTATGGCACGGGTAAAGATCTCAAATGGGCCATTGCCGGGCGTTCGCAGAACAAACTGAATGTTCTGAAAGCGGATCTCGGAAAGGCAGGCACCAAATTGCCGGTGATCGTCGCAGACGCTGCCGACGAAACTGCCTTGAAAGCCATGTGCGACCAGACCGGTGTCGTTATCTCCACGGTTGGACCTTACGCTCTGTTTGGCGAGCCTCTTGTTAAGGTATGCGCGGAAACCGGCACCGATTATTGCGACCTCGCGGGCGAAGTCCAGTGGATTCGCAAAATGGTCGACAAATACGAAGACGCAGCCAAGGCTTCGGGAGCTCGCATCGTTCACAGTTGCGGTTTCGATTCTATTCCGTCTGATATGGGTGTTTGGTTCCTGCAACAGCAGGCTGAGCAGACCTTCGGCGCGCCTTGCCGGGATATTCGTATGCGGGTGAAAGCGGCCAAGGGTGAGTTCTCTGGCGGGACGGTGGCCAGTTTGGTCAACGCCGTGAAGGAGGCTGCTGCGGATCCTGCGCTGCGCAAAGAAATGGCCAATCCTTTCTCCATCTGCCCGAAAGGCCATCGCTCCGAAGCCCGTCAGCCCAATCTCAAAGGCGCTAAATATGACAATGAGCTTGGCGTCTGGCTGGCACCGTTTGTGATGAGTGCGATCAATAACCGTATCGTTCACCGCTCCAATGCGCTGCAGGATGCCCGCTATGGCAGGGAATTCACCTACGACGAAGCCATGATGGTTGGCCGTGGCCTGCAAGGTCGCCTGACTGCCTACGGAGTCACCGCTGCACTGGGCGGTTTTGTCACCGCATCGGCGTTCAAGCCATCCCGCTGGCTGGTCGAGAAGTTCATTCCCAAGCCCGGTGAAGGCCCCAGCCCGGAAGTACAGGAGGCTGGCTATTATGACCTGCGGTTCGTCGGCAAAACCGAAGACGGCAAGACGATCAAAACCAAGGTGGTTGGCGATCGGGATCCGGGCTATGGCTCCACGTCGAAAATGCTGGGCGAAGCAGGCATGTGCCTGGCCTTCGACGTGGATGAAAAGCCAGGCGGCATCTGGACTCCTTCCTCACTGATGGACACCAAGCTGTTCGACCGCCTGACCAGTAAGGCCGGGCTGAGCTTTGAGGTATTGGAAACAAGCTGACCCCTATGAGCTTCTACGAAGACCGGATACTGCCCCACATCATTAATAAAGCGTGCTCTGTGGGGCAGGTTATGAAGTTGCGAAGCCAGGTTGTGCCGATGGCCCAGGGTATCGTGCTGGAAATCGGCATGGGCTCCGGCATCAACCTGCAGTTTTATAATCCTGACAAGGTGGATCTGGTCTACGGCCTGGAACCTTCAGAGGGTATGCGGCGCAAAGCCAGGAACAACCTGCAGGCATCGCCCGTAGCCGTTGAGTGGCTGGGGCTGCCCGGGGAGCAGATTCCTCTGGACGATGACAGCGTCGATACCGTCGTGCTGACCTTCACGCTTTGCACCATACCGGACTACAAGTCTGCGCTGGCGCAGATGAAGCGCGTGCTAAAGCCCAGCGGCGAGCTGTTATTCCTTGAGCATGGAGAATCTCCAGACAGCGACGTACGCAAATGGCAGCACCGCATAACGCCTGGCTGGAAAAAACTGGCCGGTGGCTGTCACCTGAACCGACCGATCACAGGGTTGATTGCTGAAGCAGGGTTTGAAGTGGAAGAGCTCAATAACTTTTACATGCCCAAAGCGCCAAGATTCGCGGCCTACATCTACAAAGGGCGCGCAAAGAACCCTAGCTAAAACTCAATTGCGTTAAAGGGCAGGGCCTTATACAATCCTGCCGTCCCAAGTCCCTCCGAATGCCGGGGTGGTGAAATCGGTAGACACTCAAGACTTAAAATCTTGTGACCGTTAGGTCGTGCGGGTTCAAGTCCCGCTCCCGGCACCATTCAGATCTAGCGCCGCACGCCGCGCCTTGCGATATCGCATCACTTCCAGCCATCCATGAACGGCGAGGGCGGTAAAGATAATGGCCCCACCGACAAAGCTCATTGAAGGCGGCACTTCCCCCAGAAAGATCCACACCAGTAACGTCCCAAATACGGTTTCCATCAATAGCATCAGGCTGACTTCGGCTGCGGGGATGTAGCGGGGGGATATCTGGATCATGATGCTGGAAACCGGCAGGAACACGAGGCAGAGCAGGGCGATGTAGAGAAAATCCTGCGTGGTTGGTATGACCGCGCCGCCGAGCATCGCAGCAGCTACCGCGACCAGTGAGGCGCCAAATATCAGCATCACGCTCATGTCGCTTTCCGGCTGTGAGCGGGCTACGTTCAAGTTGGTTGCCAGTGCGATGGCGGCGACCCCCGCCATAATGAGCCCGATTGGATCGCCGTGTCCCCATTCGCTGATGGCCATCAGGGTTGCGCCAGAGACGCAGACAATAATCACCACCCAGGTGCGCCAGGGCAGGGTTTCTTTCCAGACGGCCCAGGCGATCAGAGCGGCGATCATCGGGGCCATGTTCAGGATAACCAGCACGTTGCCAGCGGCGGTGTTTTTCATTCCCATCACAAAGCCCAGGGTGCTCAGTGAGAAGGCCACGGCGCAATAGATACCTTTCATGCCGCATCTACGGATCTCCCCAACCAAGCGGCTGCGGTATCGGGCGGCGCTGATCAGAAGAAAGCTGATAGCCAGAAGAAGGCCGCGCCAGAACAGGAAAACCACTGGGTCGACGGAGGTGATTTTTATCAGCAGGGCATCGGGTAAGATGAAAAACACGCCGATTGCGGCCATGGTGAGCCCTTTGATGCGTGTCTGGTGCAAAAAAATCTCCGGTTTGTCAGTAATCAGACTGGGCTTGTTGGCAGGCGGATGGCAGAGGCGTGTCCCACACCAGCCGGTGTCCGGTGTTAATCCGGTTTTGCTCGAAATAACCGATGTTCATCTCAACAGCATACTGGAAAGCGACCCCCGCAGGATAAACCGGGCAGTCTGATCGTTTTGCAGAGCGGCAGGGCTTCATAGTGCGAATGCTGACGATCTTTTGATTGGCATCCAGATAGGCAATGTCCAGGGGGATGAGGGTGTTATGCATCCAGAATCCCCGTTGCGGGTCATTCACTGAGGGGTAGATAAACAGCATGCCGTGGTCTGCTGGCAACTGATCGCGCCCCATCAATCCTTGTCGGCGTACTGCAGGCGTTCTGGCGACTTCGAGCATGACGACCACGCCCTTGCCCGGACCGGTCAGAAAGCATGCTTCTGTCTCGTCGGCCCCCGCAGCAAGCAGCCCGACGGGAGCCAGCGCCAGCAAGAGCAGGGCACGAGTAATCACGAGCGCAGTCGGTAGCCGGTTTTGAAGATCCACCAGACGCCCGCCATGCAGGCGGCCAGGAACAGAAAGGTCATGCCCACGCTGATGCCTACATGCACGTCTGAAACACCGTAGAACGCCCAGCGGAAGCTGCTGATCAGATACACTACTGGGTTGAACAGGCTGATGGTTTGCCAGATTTCGGGGAGCATGTCGATGGAATAGAACGTTCCGCCCAGGAACACCAGCGGTGTCACGATCACCAATGGCACGACCTGAAGTTTTTCGAACCCGTCAGCCCAAATGCCAATGATAAAGCCGAACAGGCTGAAGGTTATCGCCGTCAGTACCAGAAAGGCGAGCATCCAGAACGGGTGCAAAATATCGTAATTAACAAACAGTTTTGCGGTGATCAGAATGACAATTCCCAGAATGACGGATTTTGTAGCTGCCGCCCCGACATAGCCAACCACCACTTCCACGTAAGACACGGGCGCCGAAAGCACTTCGTAAATCGTGCCGGAAAATTTCGGCATGTAGATACCAAATGATGCGTTGGAGATGCTTTGCATCAGCAGGGACAGCATAACCAACCCGGGAATAATGTAAGCGCCGTAGCTGATGTTGTCGATATCGCCCATGCGGCTGCCGATGGCAGATCCGAACACCACGAAATACAGACAGGTTGAGATGACGGGCGACGCAAGGCTCTGCATCAAAGTTCGACGCATTCGGGCCATCTCGAATTTATAAATCGCACTCATGCCATAAAAGTTCATGAGGATAAGGCTCCTGAATGGTTTGAGGTTATTCGTGTACCAGATTCACGAAAATGTCTTCCAGGGAACTTTCCCGGGTTTGCAGATCCTTGTATTCGATGCCGATGTCGCTCAGCATCCGGAGCAGTCTGGCCACACCGGCCTGGTCTTCCTGAGAATCGAATGAATAGATCAGTTCATAGCCATCACTGGACAGTTCCACCGGTTCCAGGGTCAGCTCTCCGGGGATTTTCTCAAGCGGATTCTGCAGATGAAGCCTGAGTTCTTTCTTGCCCAGTTTGCTCATCAGGCGGGTTTTGTCTTCCACTAGAATGATTTCACCGTCGCGAATCACGCCTATGCGGTCCGCCATCTCCTCGGCTTCTTCGATGTAGTGGGTAGTGAGGATGATGGTGACGCCGTTTTCCCGCAGTTTTCGCACCATGTTCCACATGTCCCGTCGAAGCTCTACATCCACTCCGGCGGTGGGTTCGTCCAGAAACAGGATCTTTGGCTCATGAGACAGGGCTTTGGCGATCATGACTCGGCGTTTCATGCCGCCGGACAGCGACATGATCCGGTTGTTGCGCTTATCCCAGAGCGAAAGATCCCGAAGCACCCGTTCAACGTGGGCGGGGGACTGCGGCTTGCCAAACAGGCCACGGCTAAAGCAGACGGTATCCCAGACTGTTTCGAAGGAATCGGTGCTCAGCTCCTGGGGCACGAGGCCGATGCTCTGCCGTGCTTTGCGATAGTCGCGGATGATGTCATACCCGGCCGCTTTTACTTCGCCAGAAGAAAGATTCACAATGCCGCAAATGATGCTGATAAGTGTGGTTTTGCCGGCGCCATTGGGGCCGAGCAGGGCAAAAATCTCACCGTTTGCAATGTCCAGGTTAATGTCTTTAAGGGCCCGAAAGCCGTCACCATAGGTTTTGTTGAGGTTTTTTACGGAGATATCCGGTTGCACTGGGTTATCCTGTGGCTGCGGGTTAAAAGCGAACTAGTTTCTCATGCCTGCCGTTCATTTAGGAAGCTCTGAAATCGCTGAGAAATGCCTGCAAGTGTGCTGGCAAATCGTGCAACATTTCATGTTCTGAAAAGATCTTCGATCAAAGATTATCAATGACAGAATAAGGCACGAGTTATGAATTACGGTGATAGCGTCCAGAAAGTTCTGTTGCGGAAAATTCAAAAGGCCGAACAGGACCTTGTTCAGCTCAAACTTGATTACTGCCGTTTTATTTTTGGCCTAACTCACCGGTCAAAAGTAACCGTCGATGGCACCACCTATCTGGTGCGGTCGTTAGAGGTTGATTCGATGAAACGGCATGAGGATGGCAGTTTCAGCAAACCCGAAATTTCAGGTATGCCGGAAGGCTCAGACAATAAGGCCGACGTTCAGCCCTTAGGGGCTAACTGGCAATTGTTTACAGCGGACACTGCGGCAGGTGCGGGCCAGTAAACCAGCCCACCTGTTCAGACGAATGTGTTTGAGGTTACGGCCTCAAAGAGGCTCTTTTCGCGGGGTACATAGAGATGGGTCTCCCAGAACTCTGCGCCTTCGATACCACTTCTGAAACAGGCTAATGAGGCAGAATCTCTGGTAAGCGTCGATATAACGGCCAGGGCATCTGGTTGTCTGATACCGATTTTTCGGCTGGCAAATTGACTTACAAGAACGGCCAGAGCCTCAGAATTGCGTCTGCTGGGGCGACTCAATGCACAGCTCGCGCCATACAGCCAGCAAACGGCATATTCGCGAACCGCCAGGTGTGCCGTTTCAAGCTCCAATTCCTTTTGTTTGCAATCCCGTGCCTGCAGGCTGGCAAGAATGTGCAGCTGGGGAATCAGCTCGCATTTATTCGGGTAGTGTGGCGTCGGCCCCGGCTCTGAAAAAGACCTATTGACCTGATGGGCCTGAGATCTCGCCAGACGCTCTCTAGCGGGATTGGCAAGTGGGTCCAGCGAACTGTCGCCCTCCGCAGGTATTGCCGGCATCAGCGGTTCGCTGCGGTTCAGGCTGAGCACGCGAAAGGCTAAGAGTAGCAAAAGCGAGAACAGTCCCAGTTCCAAGAGAATGATCAGACTACTTGTCATTGGCGGATCCTGACGACTTCCGTTATGTGAGGGCTTGCATTTACGTAGGTGGTTGACACTGATTGTAACCAAATGTTTCACGGCTTAAGAAACAGTTTGGCCTGAATGATGCTTGCAATCGGTGGAACTGTGATCGGGTCGGCAGGCTCAGCACGTCGGCATGGTTTGAAGGGCCAGTTTTTTCCGAATAAACCGGCCCAGAATATCAACTCCGATGTTCAGGAGTGCGGTAATAACGATTAGAACCATTGCGCGGTCGAACTGGATATTCTGAATGGCACTGTCCACGTAGAACCCTAGCGTATAGATACCGAGAATGCCGAGGATGGCGGTTTCCCGCATGATGATTTCCCAGCGATAGAACAGAAACGCCAGAAACGAACGATAGACTCTGGGCACCAATTCATAGGTATAGCGGTTGATGCCTGTGGCTGCATCGGGCCTGAGGCGTATCGCGCTGGATTGGCGGCCAATCAAATGCCCGATAATGCCACCGTTATGAAGCGCGAGCGCTACGATTGCAGGCAACATGGATGGCCCCCAGAGCTGGAGCAGAATGTAGGCAAGAATGTATTCCGGAGTGGAGCGCGCGATCACCAGAAAGATATGGCCACCGGTGCGCCGGACAGGGCCGCCGAAATGAGTCGAGATCAAAGGAAACGCCAGCAGAGCAAGAATGCCGGTGGCCACCAGCGCGATCTGCGTGAGCACCACTGTGTTCCAGATACCTGGCAAGGCTTCAGTCAACATCAGGTCATTCAACCAGGGTATCAGCCCGGTCAAGCCTTCGCCGTTCCTAAGCGGTGATGGCACAATGTCCACAGTGAAAAACCGCGTCACATTGCCCCACACGATCGGCAGCCCCTCCCCGAGGAAGAAGGGCGCGCCAAGTATGTAAACCGGCAACAGTTTGGGTTTCACCCAAAGCGGCATGGTGGCAATCAGCACGTAAAACATAATGAGCATGCCACCGGCTTCGGAATAGTGCCCCTGAGAAAATGCAGACTCCAGAAAAAATCCAAGGGTTGGCAGGCCGACGAATCCTAAAATCGCGCTTGAGCGCAGGCCGCACTCCAGGCGATAGGCGGTGTAGGTTCTCAGCTGAACCCAGCACGCCGGTATGCGAGTATATAAAAAGCTGGAGATAACACTAGTACCCGGCGGCAGCAAGCGCCCGGGTGTAGGATCGGTTTCATCCAGGATTTCTGAGTAGACTTTTGCAAAAATGCCTGAGTAGGGAATAGCAATGGCCAACACCCCAGTGAGCGGATGAAAGCCGAAAAACTGAAGGAAAATCAACGCCCAGAACAGCTCATGGATCGCCCGTATGAAGGCACAAAATACCCGGACTACCGGGTTTTTATAAACCAGTGAAAGTATAAATCCACTCAAACCACCAAGGGCGACGCCCACAAATGCGAAGGCCACTGTTCTGAGAAGTGCAATGGCAATACCTTCAGAACTGAAGAAATCCGGAGTGACTATGCCGAGGAAAAAGTTTCCGAGATCTTTCCAGGGGTTCGCCGAGGTGATGGCGATATCGGCAAAGGCCAGACTGACCAATGCAATGGCAATAAAGATGAAGCTGGTTCGAACCGTGGGAGATGACAGCATCGACAGAATCAGTAAAGAGGGGTGATATCAGCAGGGTTCAAACGGTCACTGGACTCATCCAGTGCAATCTGACCGTCCTGAATGCCCACAATCCGCGTGCAGTATTTCAGCGCCAACTCCACATCGTGAAGGGCGGTCACGCTGGTCTTAAATCTTTTACTCAACAACTCCATCACCAGGTGAGCCATCGGGCCATCAAGCGCCGAGACAGGCTCGTCGGCCAGCAGCAATGAAGATTGCCGGAACAGAGCCCTGGCAATCGCTACACGCTGGCGTTGCCCGCCGGAGAGGGAAGCGGTGGGAACCCAGATCTTTTCCCCCATAGACAGTTCTTTCAGCAAAGTGCGCACGGCCAACTTATCCCGCGAAAACGGCCAGATCAGCGTCAGGGTGTTGTACCAGGTGGAGTGGATATCGAGCTGGCCCATAAACACGTTATGGAACACGGGCAGTGCGTTTACCAGGCCTAGGTCTTGCGGCACCAACGACGACTCCCGACCTATCTGCTGGTGGATAAGGCCGATCAAGGTGGACTTACCCGCGCCACTGCGGCCTACCAGGCCGACGCGTTCACCGTCTTTTACACTCATGGTGAGCGGGCCAATCACCCGCTCACCCCCGAATGAGGCCGACAGGCCGGTTAGATCAAATCCTGACATCAATCAATGATTCCAATCTGCTTTCCGACCACTTCGATAGGCTTGTAAGCTGCGTTTGATACCGGGATGAAACCTGAGCGAGGAAAGCTTTCCAGAAGCTCTTTGTCTTTCATCTCGAGCAGTGCTTTCTGAACGCGGGCGGTAAAGCCTTCGCCGAAGCGTTCGTCAGCGTCGCCACGAATAGTCCATTGATAGTTCGGGTAGCTTGGCGTTGTCCAGATTACTTTAACCGCATCTGTATCGACGTTCCCGGCCTCAAGTTCTTTGTCCCATACCGAGAAGTTTATGGCACCGGTTTCATAGGTTCCGGCTTCTACGAGACGCAAGGTACGGGTATGATTTCCACTAAAACCAACGCGGGAAAAGACCTCATCCGGGGCTTGGTTAAAGGCTTCACGAATGTAATATTCCGGAATCAGGCGGCCAGAGGTGGAGCCTTTGGACCCGAAGGTGAAGGTTTTGCCTCTAAGTTCTTCGGTCAGCACTTCACTTTCCTCCAGCCCTGTACTTTTGTGGGCAATGAAGTGAGAGTAAAAAGCTTTATCTTCAACACCCTGTGCAATGGCCAGTGAACCGGGGACCAGGCTGCGGGCCTGAACGCCGGAAAGTCCACCAAACCAGGCAAGCTGAACCTGATTGTTGCGGAAGGCAGAAATAGCGGCGGCGTATGATTTAACCGGAATATAACGAACCTCTACATCCAGCTTTTGTTCCAGATAATCTGCAATGCCACGGAAGCGCTCGACCAGCTTGGTTTCGTCTTCGTCGGGAATTGCAGTGAATACGAGCGTTTGCGCTGAAACAGCAGCCGAAGAGGCGAATAACAATACGCCTGCAGCGGCCAATTTCCGTATAAGGTTCAGAGCCATTTTAAATGTCCTTTGAATCAGGGATGTGTTGTTTGAGAACTGCTTGGATCGTGCATCGAGTGCCGCAAATAAAGGTGCTGGCTAGCATACCGTGATTTACGACGACTCGGAACAGCTATACGATCCCCTTAGCCAAACAGGTTATTCTTCCCGGGGAAAAATAGTTGATGCACATTATTCTCATCACACCGGCTCCGCCGGGTTCGAGAGCAGGCAATCGGGCGACAGCGGAGCGGTGGGCGGGACTGTTGGAACGCGAAGGCCACCATGTCAGTATTGTGACTGAGTATCAGGGTGAGCGCTGCGATCTGTTCATTGCCCTGCATGCCTGGCGCAGTCACGGAGCAGTAGAGCTCTTTTGTGAAGCCCATCCTGACACCCCGCTGATCGTAGCACTTACCGGCACGGATATTTACGATCACCAGCAACGTTTTCCCGAACAAACTCTCAGGTCCATGGAGTTGGCCGACTGCCTGATAGGGCTTCATCATCGAGTGGCCCGTGACATTCCGGCCCGATACGCAGACAAGCTGGTAACCGTACTCCAGTCCGCTGACAAGCCGGGCGAGCAGGTTGCTAAACATTCCGACCATTTCCAGGTCTGCGTGATCGGGCATCTGCGGGATGAAAAAGACTCCCTGAGAGCGGCGATCGCGTCGCGTCTGTTGCCTACTATCTCTAACATCAGGGTGATTAACGCTGGAAATCCTCACACGAATGAATGGGAAACCCGGACACGTGAAGAGCAGGCGATTAATCCCCGTTTTGAATGGTTGGGCGAAATTGATAAGCCCGCAATACAGGCGCTGATGCAGTGTTCTCAAATGATGGTGATCAGCTCGGTCATGGAGGGTGGGGCGAACGTTGTGTCCGAAGCCTGCCGGATCGGGCTGCCGATTCTTGCTTCAGATATTTCCGGCAACATCGGGTTGCTGGGGGTGGATTACCCCGGCTATTTCAGAACAGGTGACGAGCAGGATCTGGCGCGACTGCTCACTAAAGCAGAAAACTCACCGGATTTCGTTTTGGAACTGACGGCCAGAGTCGGTCAACTGGCGGTAGATTTTACACCGACCAGCGAGCAGGCCTCGCTGGCCGCCGCCATAGAGATGGCGTTGGCGCAGCGGGCAAAGCTCAGTCAGTGAGAGTGACTGGCTCAATTGGTCCGCTTTCATTCTGAGGCAGAATCCGGCCAACGATGGCCGTATGGGGGTATCCCAGGCTTTTCAATTCAGCAACACAGGCCTCTGCTATATCGGCGGGCACGCTGGCAAGAAGGCCGCCGGCGGTCTGGGGGTCGAAAATCAGCGGGTAGCGGGGATGCTTGACCCACTGTTCCTGATCCCGAATGCCCCGGCGTAGCCGGATGTTGGCCGGTTGAAGTGAACTTAGGATGCCGGCGGCTGCGGTTTCTTCGGCTCCCGGCAATATGGGCAGTGCGCCCAGGCTGAGCTCGGCATCGACACCGGACGGCCGGGTCATCTCCACCAGATGTCCCAGCAGGCCAAAACCCGTGACATCAGTACAGGCTTTGGAGCCGAAGCGATTAAGACACTCGGCCGCTGCTTTATTAGACTGAACCATCGACGCCAGCGCGCTATCGATCCAGCGGCCCTTAGCTGCAAGCTTTGCGTGCGCCGCGAACAGAGTGCCGGTACCAATGGGTTTGGTCAGGATCAGCGCATCGCCGGCGCGAAGCCCGCCTTTGCTCATGACTTCGTTGGGGTCGATCAGGCCGTTAACAGCAAAGCCCAGCGCAAGCTCCTTGCCTTCACCTGTGTGGCCACCGACCAGCGCACAGCCCGCTTCGTTCAATACCTCAACGGCGCCGGACATCATCTGGAAGAGAACATCCTCCACCTTGGATTCAATACCGTAAGGCACGGTAGCGACGGCGGTGGCGCTCTGAGCTTCTGCGCCCATGGCAAAAACATCACCCAACGCGTGATTGGCAGCAACGCGGCCAAAGGTGTAAGGGTCATCAATGAAGGCGCGGAAAAAGTCCACGGTGTGGACGACTGCTTTGCCCGGAGGAACTTTCAGAACCGCCGCATCGTCCGGCGCATGCAGGCCGATGATAATGTCGTCGCGCTCAATCGGCCGGAGTTCACCAAGAGCTCGGGATAATACAGTGCTTCCAACCTTCGCCCCACATCCGCCACAGCGCATGGCGACGGCGGATATTGCCTGGGAGGCCTCTTCAGGATTCTGGGCTGCGCCAGTATCGGGCAGGGTGGTAGACTCCTTCATCGGCGGCAGGTCGTTGAATTTGGCCATAAACCGGTGGTCAATCCAATTCTTCCAGCGCCATACCCAGGCGCTGGAAAACGAGCGGTCACCACGGGAAGCGATAGCAAATTTGTCGCCGGTGCTGATCAGAGCCAGCCACTTTTTCTGGGGTTTGAACGGCTTTGCCGTTTTACCGAGGGCGACTCTTTTCAGATTGTCCGTAAGCGGCGGACCCTGGCGAACTGCAAACACACCGGCTTTTTCCCGGGGGTGATTGATGACGTTGGCGATATCGCCCGCTGCAAATATGGAATCATCGGTTTCGGTCTGAAGTGTATCTTTGACTCTGATAAACCCGCCTTCATCAAGAGCAAGCCCGGTGTCTTTCAGCCACTCAGGACCGCCTGCGCGCGTCACCCAAAGCACATGATCGGCCTGAACGATTTCACCGCTCTCTGTTTTCAGGGTTCTGCCATCAACCTGGGAGACGGCGTATCCCAGATGGACCTTGATGCCCCTGTCTTTCAGAGTTTTCGAAAACAACTCACGCACGTCGGAGTTGTGGGTCGGCAAAATCCGGGGCTGAGCGTCGAAAAGATGAAACTGAAGCTGGTCCGTATCATGGCCACGTTTTTTCAGCTCGTTACGTAAGCGGAACTGCATGGCCAGTGTGAGTTCAACGCCACCGGCGCCAGCACCAACAACCGCTATGCTCAATGGGCCGTCGTGATTTTCAAGTTGAGCCAAAAGAGACAGCCACCGTTGATTGAAACCGTTGATAGGCTTCACCGGCACGGCATGCTCGCTGGCTCCCTGAACATCACTCACTCGCGGAGATGAACCGATATTGACCGACAGCAAATCGTAAGGCACGTCCGGGCGAGAGCGACAGATTACTTTTTTCGAGTCGCGATTTATGCCTGTGGCTTCAGCACGGTAAAACCGGGCACCGGCAAACTCAGCCAGGCGGCTCAGGTCTATATGAACCTCGTCATAGCTGTAATGCCCGGCAACATAGCCAGGAAGCATGCCAGAGTATGGCGTATGAGTGTCTCGACAGATGAGGGTGAGGCGGACACCGGGCACCGGGTTCATGGCGAAACGCTTCAGAACCCCGACGTGGCTGTGCCCGCCCCCGATCAGGACGATGTCCCGCAATACAGGCTGGTTAGATTGTTGCATTAAAGAACTTTTTTGGCCTCTGTGGTGAAGGTGCTGAACCCTTTGGCGCTGCTGAATGCTGCCAGTTTTTCCTGGTCAGCGTCAGTAGGGTTGGCGATTTGCGAGATGCTGGTGATGCCAGCCTCTTTCATTTTCTTTGCGGTTGCAGGTCCGATGCCCTTAACGCGGGTAAGATCACTGCTATCCGGTACCGTGGCGGCTGCCGCAGGTTTCTTTGCAGCTGCAGTCGCCTTCTTCGCCGCTGCTGGCTTTTTGGCAATTGCCTTTTTTGCGGCCGGTTTTTTGGTGGCCGTTTTCTTGGCCTTAGCAAACTTGCTAGCGAGCTTTTTCTTTCCGGACCCGCCGGCTTTACCGCTGGAAATGCCCAGGCGATCCATCACATTATTCTGAAGCCCATGAAACTCGTCCATGCGGCGGTCAAACTCATCAGTGAAGCGTTTAACTTCACGATCACGCAATTCGTCTACTTCCTTCAGAAGCTTTTTAACCGGCTCCTGGATCTGGCTCTGAAGGCCGTCGAATTGTTTGAGCGCATCATTGATCAGTTTTTCAATTCTTTTGGACGTCTTTTCAAACTCTTTGTTGACCCGATCGAGAACTTTATCGACGTTTGGATTGTTGGTTTTCTTACCCATGAGAGATCTCTCCTGATAGTTCAGTAATGCAATGAGTACAGCGGCTTCACGCCGTTTGACGGATCTTGGGCGCTGGCCCTGTTGAACGCCTGGATTTCAGTGATTGCTTCTTGCCAAGAACGTCCCGAATCCGGAGAAATTTGCCTGCAAACTCGGCATCATCCCCCGTATTAAGTTCTGAAAAATCAACCGAGTAAAAGAAGTTGCTACAGTGTTTTCTTCGCTCTGTGACAAGCCCGGTAATGCCATTTGCGCGGACATCGTCAAAAGGCATTTCCATCACCAGATCAATCACAAGGGTGTCTCCCGGCTCAAACATCTTATCGGTTTTCATCACACAGCCGTAATCATCCAGTTCAAACACCGCCGCTAGCACTCGCTCACGACGGAACAGGCCCTTTTTAAAGTTGAACTGGACAAATAAATCGGGCAATGCTTCATTCAGTGTGAACATAGTTGTTATCTACAGACGTCTCGATTCAGTTTTGATGAGCCACAATAAAATGATGAACGATGACCCGCCACTGGTTAAACAATAGTCACAGGAGCGAAGTTTCGCAATTTATTCAGTGCTATACGACCCGTATTTCATCTGGTTTTCAAGTCAACCGTTTTTATTTTTGCACTGTTCTGGTGTTGATTTCATAAATGTCAGTGCGTCGGTCCTTTAAGTTGGTCACAGATCCCTCGTTGCGAACCAGTTTCAATTTCTCCAGGTCCATGTCGGAGAACATAATCATTTCGGTGTTGGGCGTTGTTTCCGCCATGACCGCATCATGGGGGAATGCGAAGTCCGACGGTGAAAATACCGATGACTGAGCGTACTGCACGTCCAGGTTCTCGACTTTTGGCAGGTTGCCAACGCTGCCGGTTATTACCACATAACACTCGTTTTCGATGGCCCGGGCCTGTGCGCAGTGCCTGACTCGCAGATAACCGTTTTTGGTATCAGTCCAGAAGGGAACGCAGATAATGTCCACCTCCTCGCTGGCTGCAAGACGTCCCAGTTCGGGAAATTCGATGTCGTAGCAGATCATGATGGCAACTCTGCCTGCGTCGGTGTCGAAAACCTCAAACTTGTCGCCACCTTCGATGACCCAGTCACGGCGCTCGTGGGGTGTGATGTGGATTTTTCGCTGCTCGTCAACGCGGCCATCCCGGTGACAGAGGTAAGACACGTTATAAACCCGCTCGTCCTCCAGCAACGGCATCGAACCGGTGATTATATTGATGTTGTAGCTGACGGCCATTTCTGACATTTCATTACGGAACTGCTCGGTAAACCCGGCCAGAAAGCGGATGGCGCGGGTCTGGTCCATCTGATCGGTCAGGCCCATGAGCGGCGCGTTGAAGAACTCCGGGAAAAGCGCAAAGTCGCTCTTGTAGTCTGACAGCGCATCGACGAAATACTCGACCTGCTCAAGCACTTCTTCCACCGAGGTAAATTCTCGCATCTGCCACTGAACCGCGCCCATCCGGACCTGTGTCTTTTTGACATTAAGCAGAGGGGAGGGCGGCGTGTAGAGAATGTTCCGCCATTCCAGCAAGGTCGCGTACCCTTGGGATTTTTCATCCTCAGGCAGGTATTTGTGCATCAGGCGGGTAACCTGGAAATCGTTTGATAGCTGAAAGGTCAGTATGGGGTCGTAAATGTCTTTGCGATCCACTCGTTGGATGTATTCTTCCGGCGAGTACTGATCCGAGTATTTGAAATAACCGGGAATGCGTCCGCCAGCCAGAATGGCCCGCAGATTCATCGAGCGGCAAAGCTCCTTGCGGGCCTCGTAAAGGCGGCGGCCCAGGCGGTAGCCTCGGTATTCGGGGTGGATAAAAACGTCCAGGCCGTAAATAGAATCGCCCTTGGAGTTATGCAGGATTTTCTCATTGTGAAGGATAAGGTCGTCGTAGGTGTGCGGGTTGCTGAATTGTTCATATTTGACGCAAACAGTTAACGCGACCGCGATCAGCTCGCCGGATTCCTCAATGCAGATCTGACCGTCGGGAAACTGTTCCACCAGCGCTTTGATGGTGTCTTTCGGCCATGCACCACCAATGTCATCGTAAATGCCATCCATCAGTATCTGCAGTTGGGGGTAGTCATCGACTTCAAGGTTACGAAGATTGAGGTGTAGTTCTTCGTGGGCCATACAGGCAACTCCTGTCCGGTGTTTTTCGTTGCAATTAACAACATAATGGTGGATTAGAGACTACATTTTATCAGACAGTGCTAAAGACTTCGCACTTAAAGCCGAAGAACGGTAAACCCTCTGAATTTTATAAGGTCCCAAACGATGAATCTGAGTTTCGGGCAAAAACTGTTGATTGCATTCAGCGTGTTGCTAATTCTTGTGATGGGTGCCCTGACTATTGGCGCCAACTTCAGGCTGCAGAATACAACGGATACCTACGTCGAAGCCCTGATTGAAGATACGGTTGCTCAGAGCACACAGAGCATCGCTGACTGGCTCAATACACGCCTTGCCATGACCACAGCAACGGCCAGCGCCTTGGAGTCGGCAACCACAGACGAGCAGGCTCGGGTGGTGCTGGCTCAGGCCACCTCCGGCGGTGGTTTTATTGACGTGTATGTCGGGCGGGATGACGGCTACATGCTGATGAAAAGTGATGAAGCCGAGGCCACGCTTCCAGATGATTACGACCCAAGGGTAAGGCCATGGTTCAAGAAAGCTAAGGCCACCGGCCGCGCATCCTTCACGGAGCCTTACCTGGATGTCGGGACCGGCGGCACAATTATTTCCACGCTTGCGCCGGTCAAACGTGGTGACTATCAGGGCGTAGTGGGGGGCGACATAGCCCTCAAGACCATTGCTGACGTGCTTTCCACTATCACATTGGCCGACACAGGGTATGCAGCGCTTATTACCAGAGATGGCACGGTGTTATTCCATCCTGATAAAACGTTGATTGGCGAAAATATCGAAACACTGCTGAACGAATCGCCCAACCTGCGAGGTGAGCCCCACGCCTATGAGTCGGAAAAGGGAAGCTGGGCTGCCCGCTTTCACCCGATCGGCGACACCAGAGGCGTTGAGTGGTACCTCGGCACCTTTGTTGACAAGGATAGGCTGAAGGCGCCGCTGCAAAAAGCGAGAATTACAGGGCTGGTTATTGCGGTCATCGGCCTGCTTATCTCACTTATCGTCCTGCACTACGGCATTCGCGTTCTGATGGCACCGGTGCGGCGGCTTAATAGCGCCCTGGCTTCAATCGCCAGTGGTGATGCAGATCTGACTAAGCGGCTGGATGACAGCGTTAAAGACGAATTTGGGGAACTGGCGGCTGAGTTCAACCGTTTCGTAGCCAACATTCAGGCGGTGGTTAATGATGTCCAGCGCGGTACGGTCGATCTGAAAGGGAGCGTAACGGCACTTCGGGAAACCGCGAGCACCAGCCGGGACAGCGTGGAAAGGCAGCAGGCAGAAATTGATCAGGTGGCGACGGCGATTAACGAAATGTCCGCCGCGGCCGGAGAAATTGCCCAGAATGCTCAGCAGACTGCCGATGCGTCGAACACAGCAGACAGTGACAGTCGCGAAACGCTTGAAACCGTGTCGGCCTCTAAAGAGGCGGTTCAGAAGCTGTCTAAAGAAATCGGCGCTGCGACGGAAGTGATCGACAAGCTCGGCAAGGATGTGACAGATATTACCTCTGTGCTTGAGGTCATCCAGGGCATTGCCGAACAGACCAATCTGCTGGCGCTCAATGCCGCAATTGAAGCCGCCCGCGCCGGTGAGGCAGGGCGCGGCTTTGCGGTGGTTGCTGACGAGGTGCGGAATCTTGCACGGCGAACCCAGGACAGCACGAAAGAGATCAACAACATGATCGAGCGGCTGCAAAGCGGCGCCACCAATGCTGTCGAGGTCATGAAAGCATCAACGGCCGTGTCCAACGTAAGCATGGAAAAGGCTCAGGATGCGATGGACTCTCTGGCCCGCATTGCTGAAGCCATTACATCCATCAGTCAAATGACCACTCAGATTGCGACGGCATCGGAACAGCAGACGTCAGTAACGGAAGAACTGAATTCGTCGATCACCCGCATTGCGGACCAGGGTCAGGAAGCGGCCACCGCCGCCAATGAAAATGACGTTTACAGTGGCCAGATAGAAACGATTGGCAAGTCGTTGAGCGAGAATGTATCCCGCTTCAAGGTGTAATTTTTAGTTACGGAGGCGATTGATGCGGGTTCTGAGATTCTGGAGCGTTCTTTGGCCAACTCTCTGGGAATCCTCGCTCAGGAAAGGGTTGTCTAGCACCAGAATGCGGCGTGACCCAAGATTGAGGTCCTGAATGGCCCGCCCATAGAACCGGTCCAGATGGTCGGCAAAGCTGCCGTCCAGAATGGCCCGCTCCATCCCGAGTTGTAGCCGGTAAGCGATTTCCTGGTTGTGATTGCCAACAAAGAAGTGAGACGGCATGGCATGGGCAATCAAAAGATCCGGTTCGATCACGTAATCGGGGCTGTCCACCAATCTGAGGTCATACAGTACTTCGCTGACACCCCGGGCAAAACATTCGAAGCGATTATTATCGAGCATGCGGAACAGAATTTCGTAGCGCGAATGGGTGATAACCTCGATCCCGTTCACCCGGAGAATCTTGGTGTCTGGCCAGTGTGCGCCCTGACCAATGCGAATTCCCCGTTCGGAAAAATCCTCAATTGATTCAATGCGTTCGAACTTCGGCAAGTCGTCTTTGCGTACTACGCAAATCCGCAGTCCCAGCAAACCACCGTCAATGGGAAGCGGGATAGCCGTGAGCACTTGTTCGCGCTTAATGTCGCTGGCTACATTCGCAATATCCACCAAAGCGGACTCGTTGTTCCCAAGCTCATGCAGTGCGCGCCCCTGAGACATTTCGGGGCTTCTTCCGAGTACGTAGGGGCCATATTCAGGCGTCTTTTCGAAAGCAAGGGAAACCAGCGCCCGGACGGGCGGGCTGTCATAGTTCCGGTACCAGAGCACGAACCGGTTGTCTGGGCGATCGCTGGGTTCCGCTTTTTCATCAACGGCCTGAGCGGGGGCCAATGTCTGTAAGGCAAAAACGATCGAAAGTACAAATACCTGTCGCTGGAACTTCATTGTTTCACAACTTCTGCTTCCTATGCCGTAAACTCGAAAACAATGTGCTGCGCTAAGTTGTTCTTCGTTACGAAGTCTAGATCACAATCAGCATGGCAACATCACCAATTTGCAAATCAGCCTTTACCGGAGTCCATCGATGGCTTGGATAGATAGTTTGATCGGCGCAACCGGCCAGTGGGTTTCCGGATCGGACCCTGATGCGGGCCTTAGCTCACCTTTGCAATGGTTGCGTAAAACCGGTGGCTATGCGGCCGTTAACCGAATCATCGGTCTCTCGATTCCGTTTGCACCCCGCAATGGGTTCCGGGTTATTGAGCTGCGGCCGGGTTTTGTTAAAGCCCGTATCCCTTTGAAAGGTAATAAAAACCATTTTGGCAGCCTGTACGCCGGTGCTTATTTTCTGGTGGCAGAGATCCCTGGTGGTGTATTGACGCTATTCGACCTGGGCCCGGCCTACATACCGATTCTGAAAGAAATGACTTTGAAATTCCTGCAGCCAGCGAATTCCGACGTTGTCGTTGAGTTTTCGCTGGATCAGCAAACAGTCGATGCGATAAAGACAGAAGCCGATCAGAGCGGCAGGGCGGCGTTCGAGCTTGAGGGTCTGATTTACGATCAGGACGGCACCCATGTGGCGACGTCCATTGGCCATTATCGGGTACGTAAGAAGGGTTTTAATGCAGCCAGGAACTGATCCCCGTATTTTTCCAGCTTGGCCGCGCCAACGCCGGTAATATCTGCCATGTCTGACAGCGATGCGGGCTGTTTCTCGAGAATTTCAAAAAGCGTGGCATCGTGGAAAATCACGTAGGGTGGCACGCTTTTTTCGTCCGCCAGTTCCTTCCGGCAGGCCCGAAGCGCTTCCCAGGCTTCTTTGTCGTCGACCTCATCAGCAAACTTGCGCCCACGGCCAGACCCACCGGGTCCACGGGGTTTTCCTGATCCTTGGCCTGATCCTTGGCCTGGTTTTTGAATCGGGTCTTTGCGCAGTTCAATAGCCACTTCGCCTCTTAACAGGGCTCGGCAGCCTTCGGTAAGCTGTAAAGCCCCATAGCCTTCGGGAT
>Ga0307967_1000820_pt1 | contig 20581 bp, 19 predicted proteins | sample OrgLakmetagen648_FD_201828 | JGI IMG/M metagenome (GOLD analysis project Ga0307967, IMG submission 201828) | Saline water microbial communities from Organic Lake, Antarctica - #648 | ecosystem: Environmental > Aquatic > Non-marine Saline and Alkaline > Saline | place: Antarctica: Organic Lake... | reverse complement strand
AATTAATTTACTTAGTCACAATTATAATGCATAGGTCCAGGATGATTAGTTTGACTTGGCATACTTAGTGTAATTAAAAAAACGAGCATTTTTCACTTATCAGCACTTGTCTTGAAAAGAACATAAATCATATTTAAATGATAAAGGTATAACTGACATTTTGGAGACTCATATGTAACATGTTGAATAAGACCCATTTACACACTTATCCGAACAAATAAAACCCTTTGAAAAAGCGACCGACATGGATGCGAACGGTGATTTTTCAAAGGGATGTTCCTAGTATCAATGGGTCTTAAAACTGAGTGTCTTAGGCTGATTGTGTATAATATTTTCCCATTGAAGAGAGCCTGCAAGTCTTGGCTTGTTGGATTCATCGACAGTATTCAGGCTATGGATTTTGAGTTTTGAATCGTTCAATGGGTCTTCTTTCAAGTCAACAGAAACTATGTGTTTGAAAAGGTGTTTATTGAAATGAATTGTTGGCAATGCAAGTGTTTCTATGTAAGGATTTTTGATTCTAAGGATGGTAGCCTTTTTATTCTCTGCTACTTTCAAGACGCTGCCAGACAAGAGTTTTGATCGCATGAGATTTAATGTATCAGGCCAAGACCCTTCCGTATCATATTCGGCATATGAGCGTATCAGGGGCGGGTTGGTATAAAGGGTAGCAATGTTTTCAAGATTTGAATCATCCCGATAAGGCATGAATGCATATTCGAATGTATGGGGTCCTGTCATCTGTGCATCTGGTGTTTCACAGACAGCGCCGCTGCGCCTTCCTGGTCGATAAGGAAGATTTTCATTTCCCATCATTCCAACTGCACTAAGTAAAGTGATGTTGAGTTTCGTTTGAACGTCAGTTTGAGTGATGTCATATTGAGGCACGCCTTTGTTCAGCACAAAGAATGGAGCATCACAATTATTAAAACCAGTAAATCTATGTTGATTAAATACAGGGTAGTAACGTTCCGACCAGCCTTCTTTAATGCTTTTTTCTGTTTCTTCAAAGATATTTTCTCTCAATATTCGTCCGAGTTGCGTATCCGATACGTGATGTTTTTGTACATCATCTGTTTTAAATCTCACCTGCAGCCTATGATTGTAAGCCTGATTATCAACTGTCGTATTGAAATTGACATGTTGGGCATTCTTGTAAAGTGATACTTCTGTTACAAGATTAATGTCAACCATCTGTTGACTTCGCTTTTCAAGTGATGTTGTGAGAGGAATCGCCATTGAATGCTTGAGTTCCATGACGGCTTCAAGCGGTGTGTCCTTGATGATTTTTTTTGAAACCAATTTGTTTTTGGAAGAAATAAGTGTATCACTTTTCGCAGGGGAATAATCATATTCATCCCCTGCATTTCCACCATCGATGAATTCAAGTTGGTCTTTATGTATCTTATCTGTTTTTAGGTCTTTTACATCAACAAGACCGTTGTCTTTGAAAATGACTGAAATATGTTCGTTTTCAAAAGAAGAATCTCTTATCATCGATGATTCTCTACCCAACGGTTTTTGACCTTCTTTGATATAAAGAGTCTGATAGCCTATACCTTCCACATCGACAAGTGTTTTGATTCGGGTTTTATAGTAATAGTCATCCGGAATGGGTGAAAGCGATACTTTAGTGTCTTTCAGGTTGATGGTGGTTTGATTTAATATATCGAAAACGAAGACTTCACCCTTTTTATTATAAAGGTCGAAGTCTTTCTCTTTAGTATAAACCGTGAATTGAACAAGCGAATATCCATTGGCCAGCGTCCCGTTGAACACGATGACGGGTCTGCCTTCATGATGGTCATATCTGATGACTTCATGAAGTTTATCCATGTGATTGTCAATAAGAGTGTTTGCAATTTGACGGGCGTATTCGATACGCATGCGTATTTCCCTGTGCACCGTATCTGTACACACCGTGCAGATGGAATCATGGGCATGGTTTTCAACAATGTACTTCCATCCTTTTTGAATGATGTCATGGTTGGGTTCCCCATGGTTTAAATAAAGAAGAACATTGAGAGGCTCCAACACGCTTTCATAAAGACGTTCTATTTCATGATTTTCCTTTTTTATATCCCCACGCGTGCCTGCGATGGATGCATGGACTCGCGAGAATTTTCCTTTCCTTAATTCACCGAATAACGTTTCGAGTTTATGGTTGTGTTTTATGATGGTATCCATATATTGATCAATTGTCGTAAGGTAAAATGCATCATTTTTATAATGTTTGTCGAGCATATCTTTAACTTTAGTGAGGTGACTTTTGGCAAAACATTGATCACTGCCACTCATGAGTAGAAAATTATCCGAGATGCTTCGATTATTTAAAAGCTCGACATTTTCATCAATAACTTTCTTGCTTTTTTCCAAATCTGTCGATAAAAACATGGCGTTGCCATAGCCTTTTGGCATCCAAACAGTTGTGATGTTTGAACCATCAATGCCTTCCCAATTGAATTCGTTATGTTTTGTGTCTTCATCACTCACGCCTCTATAGATTAAAGCGGTATTCATACCGAATCCTCTTAGAAGAGTCGGCACGACTGCAGACTGGCCAAAAGAATCAGGAAGATAGCCGGTATTTAATTGCTCTGCATAAGAGGACGCAATCCTTCTTGAGATAAGGAGGTTTCTTACAAGTGATTCAAACGAGGGGATGAAGGTGTCGGGCTGTACATACCAAGGGCCTGGGATGAGTCTTTTTGTCCCAAAGGCTTTTTTGAGTAATTCCTTGTTTTCTGGTTTGACTTCAAGATAGTCTTCTATCAGACTTGTCTGGCCATCAAGGGTAAAGATGAAATTTTCTTTATTACGAATCTGTGTCATGAGATCATCCATGAAGGGAATGAGCCTCACCCTGTTTTCCTGAAAAGTCTTGTGCCACTCACGATCCCAATGGGTGTGAGCAATAATGTGGAAATGTGACATATAATTCTCCTTTCTAAAGGGAAAACTGCACCCCGCTAAAAGCCGGGTGCAGCAGGGAATAAATTATTCTAGTTCGATTTTGAGGTCGCCTTCCCCTTCGCTGTCCCATTCTCCTTCAACTGGTTTTTTAAAGAGAATCAGCAGTGCAGTTGATATAGCAATTGCAACTAAGATTGATAAGATGAATAAAGGAATGTTGCTCGCAGGCGGAATCCCGATGATGCCGGATACGCCAGGTGTAGAAACACCGAATGTCATCATCATTGCGCCACCCACAAAAGCTCCGATAACGTTGGCCCCAATGACGCGTACAGGATCACGGAAGGCATAGGGGAGTGCCGCTTCAGTAATGCCTACAAGGCCTGAAATAAGTGCGGTTGGGCGCTGTTCGACTTCTGAATCGGTAAATTTTTTCGGCATAATTTTTGACGCTAAAGCTAGCGCAATACCAGGGGCCATAATACCAGGGAAGACAGCCGCATTTACTTCAAAGCCAAATCCGCTTGGATCCGCCCAGACGGCGAAGACGAAAGCGATGGCGATTTTATTGACAGGGCCGCCCATATCAAACGCACACATAGCTGACAAGGTCCCCCCAAGAATTATGGCTGTGAGTGTAGTTCCCTGCATGGTTTTGAGCCCTTCAATGATGACGTTGTAAAGTTCTCCTACAACCAAACCTACAGGATACGCCATGATCAAGTACATGAGCCAGCCTGCTACAACAGGAATGATAAGGGTCGGTCTCAAAGAATCAATGACTTGAGGCAGTTTCAAGGTTTTTAGATACTTGACGAGTAATCCTGCAATGATCCCGGCGATAATCCCACCTAAGAAGCCTGAAGCTTCTGCATTTTCAAGGACTGGATTGACAGCTAACCAACCACCGATGAACCCTGGTGCAATCCCGGGTTTCCCGGCCATGGCGTAAGCTACATACGCAGCGAAGAACGGTGCGATGAAACCCATGACTGTCCAGGCAAACCCGTTAAGGGTTGTCACCCAGGCGATGTCTGCGTTGATATACTCACTGATTATACCGGTAAACGCAATGGTCATACCTGCAAAAACGATGAACGGCAGCATGTAACTGACACCGGTCATAAATGCTTTACGAATGTTCATAAAACTCCTCCTATATTTTTTTATTTATTAGTGTTAATTTTTTCTTCTATCTGTGTCAAAACGCGCTTTGGTGATTTGATAGCGGTTTTTTGTGGAATGTTTACTTTCGGAATGTTAGCAAAGCGTTCTTTTTCGATGACGCTGACTTCCACTGACAAAATGAGTACATCAGCGTTTTTAATGTCTTCGACCGTCAACTTGTTTTCAAGACCGGTTGCGCCCTGAGTTTCCACTTTTATTGAATGACCGAGTTCTTTGGCTGCTTTTTCAAGCGCCGCTTTGACCATAAAGGTATGTGCAACACCCGTAGGGCACGCAGCGATGGCAATGAAGTTCACGAAGCCTCACCTCCTTCAATTTTCTTTAGTGCTTGATAAATGGAATCAATATCTGATTCATGTCGAATGATATCCATGAAGTTTTCATTCATGAGATTTTGAGCTAACCGGGAGAGAACTTTTAGATGGCTTTGATCCTCATTTTGATTTGTATTTTTAATGCTTAGAAGAAAGACAAGATCTGTAGGTTCATCATCTGAATTCCATATTACTTTTTTTTCATTTCTCAAAAGTACCACCGTAGAATTAAGAACATTGTCTGCTTTGCAGTGTGGTATGGCAATCCCATCACCCATGTAAGTTGATATGTCTTCTTCTCTTGTCAGGATGTCTTTTAGAAATGCCTCTATGTTCTTGATACGATTTGCTTTTTTTAAATCTTCGCCAATTTTTCTAATCAGCGCTTGTCTCGTATCACAGTTTTCTTTAAGATAGATAAATGATTTGTCCACAATGTTCATGAGGGTTTGTCTCCTTTAAATAATGTCATGTATAATGATTCTTTATCCTTAACTTTCAAAATTTTTTCTTTTATGTTCCCGTTATCAATGATGGCATAAAGAGAATCATAAAAGGATTGAAGACTTTTGGTGGTTTCTTTTCGGAGGGCAAGCATAATGACGATTTTGATGTTCGAACTTCCATATTTGATCGGTTTGGAAAGCGTCCACACCATCATTGTGTCCTGTATGACTTCTTTGTAGTCTCCGTGTGGAATGGTCACATCCAGGATGGCCGTAGAAGATAAGGCTTCACGCTTCAAAACAGTTTCGTGAAATTTTTCTGTGACTCTGCTCTCTCTAGTCAGGACATCAATCATGGATTTTAAAAGGCGATTGTAATCGGTATGTCTTGAATGAACCTTCAAAAATCTTTTATCAAGCAAACGGGTAAATCCTTTGAATGGCATTTGGGTTTCGGATGTTTTTGTTTTTTCAAGCGCCGTTTCTATTCTTTGTATGTCCTTATCATTAAGAAAGGGACTGACACTGACACAAGGCACTTCAGTATGATCTATGGAGAAGGTGCTCACAATCAAATCGATTTCTTTTTTGTTTATTTTGTCCAATTCCAGTAGTGATGTGGTGTTAACCACTTCGGTATCCTTGAAAAGGCGTTTGAACTTGCTGGTTACAAGTTGTGCGGTGCCTATACCGCTGCTGCAAACAATGAGTATACGTTTTTTCAGTCGAGGCTTCATTGAATTGCTTCTTTCGATTGCAGCCTGGATATACATGGCAATATAGGCGATTTCATGATCATTGTAGGCAAAGCCATATTTTTCCTTCATCGTTTCATATCCGTATATGGCTGCTTCGAACACCATGGGATATTCAGTTTTTATCGTATTAAGATACGGATTATTTATGGGTAAATTGTTTTCAAGTCGGTTTATCAACGTTTTAATATGAAGTGCCAGGCTTTTAACGAGTACATCATCATGTACCAAGGAAACATCAAGCAGTGTTTCACTTTTTTTAAGCATCCCATTCACGGTACTCATGAGGTCTTTACTGAAAGCCTGGTTTAATGATTCGGGTTCGCTGAGCACTTTTGCTCCAAGCATATGCATCAAAATATAACAGGCTTCGTCTTCAGGCATTGAAACATTAAAGTTTTCTTCTATTTTTTTTAGGAATTTTAGGGCAGTTTCAAATTCATTGTGTTCTTTGAGCCTTTTCACCGTACTTGAAGAAAGCTCAATCCAATGTCCTTCTTTCGCTCTTTTAATAGCAATGGCAATATGGATGACAATCGCTGCAAAGCCCTCGTCTGAGAATCGAATTGTCGTTTTTTCTTCCAAATTTCTTACAATAAGACGCAGCGTATCAATATCAAATGTGTCAAATCGATTAAAAAGATCACTTGCTACATAACTGTCAATCTTTGAAATATTTCTGCCAAGACGAAGTCTTCTGATCATATTAAGAAGTTTACGGTTTGTTCTAAGTGTTTTGTATAATGAAGCCATGGCTTCTCTTCTTTTAATTTCTTTTGTTTGAATTTTAATGCCTTTGGCTCTTTTCTTTGTCAGGTCAACTCCTTGTTTTAAAAACCAGGTATCGACTTTTTTTATATCGTTGACGAGGGTGGAACGTGACACATACAATTCTTCAGACAAAGATTCCATAGTAATATAGTCTCTACTATTCAAGAGCATGAAAACAAGGTAATACATTCTGCTTTTGCTGTCTTGAAAATCGATAACCGGTTCCTGATTTAATAGAAGACTCAGATATCTTTCATCCTTGTATCCTTCAAGCCACATACCGATGCCTTGTTTGCGTATAATACGCGTGTTTTCTTCTTCTAATACCCTGTTTAAAGCGTCGATTTCTTTTGACAGAGTTTTTTGAGAAAATCCAAATGTCTTAATCAAAGAATCATAGTTGAGAACATCTTCTTGTATGAATAGTTCCAACAATTGACGGGTCACTTTGTTTAATGCATGCATGAACGCCTCTCCTTTAATTACCAATTTTATGATACACTCATTACTATAATACTAAAATACAATCATTTACATTAATACTATCGTATTTTAAGACAAATCTTAGAAAAATCCTTTGTAAGAGGGGTTTGGAGAATAAAGTTTAGGTGTATGCGGTTACACGCAAATACTTCCGAACTAAAAAAAGACTCATATGTGAGTCTTTTTTTTGAGCAATCCAACCACAATTTATCATTAACAGGAGGAAGAGTCATGTTAGTGGATTACATATGATTATTCATGGACGGCTTTAGTCGAAGCCCTTTCTTTGATGAAACAATCAAGTGCTTCTCGCCTTGTGTATTTGGTCTTTCCGTCAATCTTGTCAAGCAAAAGATTAAAGGACTTATCGGCCATTTGGGTTCGTGACACCCTGACTGTGGTAATTTTGGGTACTGAAATCCTGCTGTAAAGCACATCGTCAAATCCCATGACACTGATATCACCAGGTACATCATATCCTAGCGATTTTAACTGGTTGATTAGACGGTAGGCAACGTTATCATTGTTGCAAAGAAATGCTGTTGGAAGGGGGTCGGGAAGATCATACGTCCGAAAGATAAGTCCGCCATTTCGATCGTCTATTTTTGCAATAAGATTTTCATAACCAGATTCCATCATGGCTTTGTAATACCCAAGGTATCTATCGTTGATGCTGCTTGTTTTCTTAAGCGTTCCCAAAAACGTGATACGTCTGTGACCGTGTTCAATGAGATAAGATGTAGCATCAAACGATGAAATGAAATTGTTTGATATGACCGTATCAATATCTATACCATGGTAATAAAAATCAATGCATACAGCCGGAACTGACAATGAACCCATCTTTTCAGTTGTATCATGCGTAAACTGACCCATTAAAAGAATACCGTCATATTGAGAGAAATCATAAGAATCAAACAATATTGATTCAGCATTTTTTATCATGATGAGACTCAGTTGAATGTCTTTTTCATCAGAGCGTTCATTCAAACGATTGTATAGTTCGTTGTAAAAGGTATCATCTTTGCTGAGGTAGGTTTGCTTTGTAAGCACAAGCACTTTATGTTGCTTCTTTTTCGGATAGGCGTAGCCAACTTCTTTAGCAGAATTCAATACTTTTTTGCGCATGTCTTCGGAAATATCCGGACTGTTTTTGAACGATTTAGATACGGTCATGATTGATATACCAAGTTTTTCGGCAATAGTTTTCATTGTCGGTTTTTTCATAGGTCAGCCGCCCTTTGGATAACGAAAACAAATGTGGAAATCATAATGGCGAATATGAAAAGTTGCAAATAGAAAAAAACAGAGATAAGACGGTTTTTTCTTCCTTTGACAAGGTCTTTGTAATAATAGGCAAAGACACTGAATCCAGTAAAGACAATCAAAAGGATGAAAGGAAGATAGGTCATGGCAGCGTCCATCAAGCTTGCGTCCATGCTGCGACTGTTGATTATAAACGCCCAGGCGTTCAAAAACGAAAGGGTGAATGCACCGAGGGATACATAAAAAATCTGTTTGTCTTTGCGCATGATTACACTTCCTTATTCCATGTCCTTAAACGGATTTTTTATATCAATAGCCTGAACTTCACAATCCGATACGCCAACAATCAAAGTGGCGTTTTCATCTTTTAATGTCAATCCCCCGCTGAAAAGCACATCTTTCAAGTCTTCTCTTTTGGATGGTCCATTCAAAAAGTCTTTTCTTGTAGCGATGATTTTCATTGGAGATGGTTCAAGCGTTATCGGATTCACCGTAAACACCACGGGATAGTATTGTCTGATTGTACCACTGCTGAAAGTTGCAACATGCCCCAAAACTCCAAGTTTCCCATCATAAAGGGGAATGATTTCATTAGCTCCAAGCCAGCTTTCTTCCGGCAGTTGATCAAATACTGGAGCGTTTTTAATAGACTCAGTGGTAAAGTTGTCCATTGAGTGTTCAACCTGAATACCAATTTTTCCCCGTCCATTCTTTTGTCCCTGCGGACGTGTAAAGAGTGCGTAACGCCCATCTTTGAACTGAGCCAGTCTGACATCTTTCATTCCAATAGGAGCTTCAAAAAATCGTGTAAGGTTTTTTATACTTTTCCCCTTGTAAAGAACTGTTCGCCAGTAGGTATCGCCTTTTTCTTCAAAGACATCAGTCCCACCGAAAATGATATACCCAGATACCTTGGAGATGAACGGGTCTTGCAAAGAAAAGGTTGGAAGATCCTCGTTTTTGACAAAGAGAAGGTCGTCCACCTTTTTGAAAAACACAGCGGTAGACTTTTCTTCGTCCCTTTTTTCAACACGCCCTACAATATGCGCGGTCCCTTGGTAGTCAAAAATATTTGAAGGATTGTAGACATCGTAGCCCTCTACACCTTTAAAGGTGATGCGTCTTGAATTTTTGGGTTTTACGTTCTTTTCATATTGTTGAAGCAAAGCATCCACTTTTTGTATATTCATTAGTGCATCAATCCCAACAACGTGTCTGTTTTTATGGTCGCAAGCCCAATTGATTCATCGGCGGCGCCATAATAGATGTGTAATGTTTCATCTTTCTCAATAACGCCGCAAGTGAATACAATGTCAGAGAAGAATCCGTTTATTTCATAAGGCGCATTTGGTTCCATAAAAGGTTTGTTTGTTTTCTTGATGATTTTAAAAGGATCCTCCAAAACCGTAAGAAACGCACCAAGACTATAAAGGTTGTCTTTGCTTGCGGCATGGTTGATGTGAAGATAACCTTCCTTAGTTTTAAGCGGAGGTGCTCCAGCCCCAATTCGCCCTGAATCATACTCATGCGTCTTGGCGCTTAAAACATGGGTATGTTCACCCCAGTATAGCATATCTTTTGATTTTGCGCCCCATATGTCTAGTGTCCCAATACCGTTTGGGACAGGTCTATGCAAACAATGATACAATCCGTTGATTTTTTCTGGGAAAATGCAGACATCCTTGTTTTCAGGACCGAAAAGAACTCCTTTCCTGTCAAAAACCTTGAAATCCTTTGTATCAATCCGAGAAACCGTTACTCCAAGTGGAGAAACCGAGGAATAGATTATGTGATAGACCCCATCTATTTCAGTTATGCGAGGATCTTCAATGCCCCACGTTTCATATTTGCCTTTAGGAAGAATGGTTGGTTTTTTATCAATGATGAAATGAAAGCCATCCTTACTTCTTGCCAGACGAAAATGCGAAAGCGATGTCAAATACTTCACCTGGTTCTTTTTACCTTTTTCAAGTGATCTTAGAACTCTCGTATCTGAAAAATCTACTGTGTCATTCTCATCTTTGTCAAGTGTGGTGAAATGAAGCTTTCCTTTTTCACTCACAGTAGGAATGTATAAGGTATTGTCGGTATTGTCCCTCGATTTTTCTGCAACTCTAAGTAAAAGAATAGTTTCATCTTCAAAAGTCGTTGCGGCCGCGTTGAACACACCTACGACTTCAAGTCTTTTATCTGAAGGTGTGAGGTCTTTTGGTTTTATCAAAGGGTTATTTTCGTATCTAATTACATTATCTTTAAACATATTATGAGTCCTTTTCTATTCTGAGTATTTGACTGAAAGAATCCTTTAATCCACTTTCCATCTCAATTTCAAAAGAAAACCGTCTCGCGCCTTTTGAATGAAGATTAGCGGTATCAATGGTGATTTCGTTGGAATCATGCACGGTAAACGTCTGCTCGTTTACTGTCATAGAAATGTGTGTGATGGCATCATCTTCAATAGGAGATACATGACCAATGCGCAGTGTGAATGTGTCTTTGACCGTTTCACCGTTGGCGTGGTTCAAAAGACCTGTAGAAACATGGATTTGTGTAAGGACATGATCAGATTCATCAACATAATTACTGCCTTTAAGCATGATTTTTTCACCTTCAACTATTTCAGTTAGAACCATGCTTTCTTTCGCATCTAAAGACAGCATTGTTTCTCCATCAACAGAATGTGCCACTTTAGTTTCAGACACCGCATCAAACAAATCAACTACATCACTTGAAGTGGTTTTGTAAGCGACGTTTTCAGCTTCTTCGTGCGGGTTATAGATGAGATATGTTTTATAGGAGCTTTGATTCATTTGAAGTGATGATACATCAAATTTCAAAATTCCTTCTACATTCGTTTCTTCCAAAACACTTGAAAGAAGACCGATCGCGGCACCACTATAGACACTCAAATCGGTTTCGGCCCAGCCTGTAATTAATGGGTCGCCACCGATCCATGGTGTTTTTGAATTATGTCCATTGATGATGCCTTCATAAGGAAAAGCTGCATTCGTTATATCTATAAAATCCTTGCACTTCGTTTCTACGCATGACTGGTGGTCTGTTTCACTATAATCTGGAAAGTAGTATCTTGAATTGGATGTGAGATGAACCAGCCATTTTCCAATATCAGATGCGTACCGCGCATCATATTTCAAGACATTCGGTATAGTGTATGCGGCTGCGAACGTGTTCATCGAAAACGCATACCCATCTCTGTCCGTTGTGGACCCCATCGTTCCACTCATTGAATAATCACCAAATGATTCTGTAATCATACCCCATCCGCCTCGCGGAATGGAGCGTCCACTGAATATTTCTTCAATGGTTTCTTCGACGTTGTAATCTGTGCCATGTTCTGCATTGAGATAACCGCTTAAAAACGGAGCATAGTAAAGAAGCAGTTCATAAAGAGGTGAACCGTCGTAATTTTCAATGTAGTCCATGGTTTCTTTTAACGCATCAAGGTATTTGTCTTCACCAGTTAGTGTGTATCCATAATACATGAGCATACCAACACCTGCTGCACTGTCGGGTTCTTTCCAAACACCGTTGAAAGAAGGCGTCATGGTCGTGAAATCAAACTTGGTATATTCATAATGACCAGCTCCGGAATCATACATCTTTTGATGAGCCTGATACCAGCTTTCGATGGTGGAAAGCGTATTCTCGCGCATTGTGGTTTCATCTTCATGCAAAATGCTCACTTGGGTATATAAAATCGCAGGATAAAGCGAATACCAAAGAGATGTATCCGTGCTAGATGCATCCGTACCATTAAGTACCACCTGTTCTTCTTCGTTATAAAAAGCATTAAGCTGTTTTACAAAATTTTCCCCATATTGATTCTGCTTGTCTATCCCGTTCAAAGAAGCACTCAGCACTGCGGTTATCAGACTGACACCTTCTTCTGTCCCCGCTTCATGTGGGCGGTTATCACCTACATAAGCACCGAATCCATAACTTTCATTTACTTCATCTTCCCAGATGAGAGGCAAATAAGGGCCCTCAAGATTTTTATCAAACAAAAAGTTATCAAAATCATGCACCTTTTCCCTGTAATCAATCAGTTCAAAATCACTTGGCATGTCCGATTCAAAAAGATTGACGCGCCCAAGAGATTTTTGATACGTTATCTCTTGAGCGTCGTCATCAGAACCAGACGAGTCGTCACTGCATGCATGCGCTGTTAACAAGAAAGTGCCAATAAGTGCCATGAGCATCATCTTTCTTAACATTGTCATCACCTCGTTTCAAAGGTTTATTAGTCCATGTAAACAATTTTAATTGAAGAAATTTCTACTGTCGCTTCTTCACCGCCGGTTGGATAAACCCAAAAACGAAGGTCAAGGTTGTCTCCGTATTCGTCGTAAATGTTACCTACGCTATCGGCGATGCTTCCCCCGGCATAGTGATTCCATTTAAGACCGTTGTCACTAATAACGTATAGTGCCCATTCATCGCCAACTTGATCGTCAATTATGGTTTGAGCACCCCAATTGAAACCGTCCTCGCTTTCATAGACCTGTACGAAAAGATATGGATTGCGTGTCATATCCACTTCAACTACAGGTGTTTGAAGTCCACCCCATCCATTAGCTCCAGCTTTTATGCTGACAAAACCTGAATCGTCATCCACTGAATCAACGCTTCCAGCGTCATCTGCTCCACCAGGTGTTACCATGGGGTCCCATTCAGCGATTTCGTTGTGACTGAATTCGTGGGCAACCTCCCAGCTGTTTACATCTTCAGTTTCTGCACCTGATTCACACGCAGCAAGTGCGAACACACCCACCAATACCAATGCTAAAATTGCTTTTTTCATGTAACTGATTCTCCTTTTACAATATATTTTTTTGAAGCTTGAATCCTAACCTTTGATACCTGATGTCTTGATGCCTTCCATGAAGTATTTCTGTGCCATGATCAATAATATTATGATGGGCAAGAGTGCCATGGTCGATGCAGCCATCAGCGGCCCCCATAAAGTCTCACCAGAAAGCGAGCTAAATGATTCAAGACCGAGCTGTATCGTGTATTTGCTGGGTGATTGTATATAGATGAGCTGTCCAAGCAAATCGTTCCACGTTCCCATGAACGCCCAAAGTCCAATGGTAATAAGAGCAGGTTTCCCAATTGGAATAAATATCCGCCAGAATATCGAAAACCAATTCGCGCCATCAATCATTGCAGACTCTTCCAAATCTTTGGAAAACGTCTCGAAATACATTCTTAAAAAGAATATGAATGCTGGGGCTCCGAAATAGGCGGGGAGTGTCAAAGGAACATAAGAATCTGTAAGCCCTAAGAAACTCCAAAGAATGAATGTCGGAATCATTGTCACTTCGTAAGGTAACATAAGGGTTGCAAGAAGCAGCATGAACAGGAAATCTTTCCCTTTGAACTTAAAGCGGGCAAACCCAAATGCCACAGCGGCTGAAACGAAGACTTCTCCGAAAATTTTAATGACTGCAAGCAAGGAAGTGTTGAATAATTGTCTTAAAATGGGTTGCACTTCCATGGCCCGTTTGAAGTTTACAAAATTCCAAACTTTGGGCAACCATTGAATGGGCATTTTAAGAATTTCATCCACCGATTTGAAGGCGGATAAAACCATCCAGACAAACGGCATAAGCATAACGATGGCACCCATAGTAATAATAAAATATTTGATGGTCTGTTTGATTCTTTTTTTCAATATCGGATGTTTGCTGTTTAGGGTATCAATCGTTGTCATATCTATCTACTCCGTATGAACCCAGTATTTTTTACTAACATTCAGTATGATGGTGAGTACCAAAATTATCACGAACAAAATCCAAGCAAGTGCAGTTGCCTTACCCATCTGATAATCGGCAAAAGCAAGATCATAAAGATAGACCATCACGAATTCTCCTTGATCTCCTGCACCTCCTAAAATAAATGCGTCTGTGAATTTTCTAAATGCTCCAATAATTCCCATTACCAATGAATAAAAGATTATCGGTGTGACAAGAGGCATTGTGATATGGGTCGCCTGTTGGATAGCTGAGGCACCATCAATAATCGCAGACTCATAAAGCGACCGTGGTATATCTTTGATAGCTGCAAGAAAAATGAAAAGTCCACTTCCAGCGCCCCATATGGCTAAAATCAAATATGAAGGGAATACCCAAGCAGGATTTCCCAGCCAATCAGGTCCATTGATACCAAATAGTTCCAAAAATCCATTAAGCAGGCCGAAATTCGAATCGAGTATCCATTTGAATATGATTGCAACTGCGGCACCACTTACCACTGCAGGCATGTAGAAAATGACTCTGAAGATACCTGCGCCACGCATATCTTTGGATAATACAATGGCAACCACGAGAGCCGTAATCGTTGTCATCGGAATGGCGACAATCGCATAACGGAATGTTACCACATGGCATTCCAAAAAGCATCTTCTTGAAAGAGTTCTATGTAATTGTCAAGTCCGATCCAGTTGGCATTGCCGGCTATGTTCCAGTCCGTAAAACCGATGAATAAAGCAGCCATCAAAGGAACAGTTGTAAAGAGAATCAAACCGATAAGCCACGGCAGTATGAACAAAAACCCTACGCGTGAACGCTTCATTCTCTCTCACCAATCAAATCTCTTGAGAATTCCGTAATGTCTTCAGCTGCACTGACATAATCAAAATCTTCATCCTTAAGCATTTCAAGATATAAATCATACCACAGTCTGTCATTAATGCCGCTAGACCCGTCCCATTCTGGGATGTAGTGACCGGACCTTGCGAATTCGAGCGTATGCTCGATGGTTGGAATCATCGCTTCCTTGTCTGGATTATTAGATGCAATTTTATCTGTAGAACCTTTGACAGGTGGGGCGATTTTCCAATCGAATATTTTGACGGTCAACGCTTCAAGTGCTTTGTAAGCCTCCGGATCATCTTCGTTAGATTTATGAAGCACCGTGGAAGCAGTCCAGTTGAACGAGGAGCGTGACCCGTCAAGATTAACAGGTATGGGTGCATACCCAACCTCAAACTTGTCCTCTTCATCCATCAACTCGATCTTTTGTTCAAAGTTATCTTGCACGCCACCCATGAACATCGCGGCCCGTTGGCGTTCAAACCAAACGTTGTTACCACCAAGGCTATCCACAATGCCGTAACGAGGCGTAATACCTTTAGAAATCATTTCATGAAGATTGTCAAGACCTCTAATTGAGGCTTCGCTATCAAGAAGGATGGTTTCATAATCATCTGCGATGACATCACCACCACCAGACCAAAGGAATGTTTCAATATTGGGCCATCCGTCTATAACGGTTCCATAAACATCGTCATCGTTATGGTTTTTGAATCCAGTAAGCGCTTCTGCTTTATCAATAAATTCATTCCAGTCCCAATCGTCCGTTTCACTTGGAGCTTCCACGCCTGCCTGATCAAAAAGGTCCTGGTTGTAATAAACCACCAAAGGATTGGAAATCCAAGGCAGTCCCCAATAATCGCCATCATAATAAGTCGATTCGATAACCCCTTCGTAATAATCGTCTAAATTTAGGTTTTCGCTATTTTTAAGATTTTCGCTAATATTGGCAAGCGCTTTTAGATCGTGCGCATACTTGGGCACAATCTCCTGAGTTAGCCAGAACATGTCAGGTGCCTGACGAGCGCCCATCAACACAGCGATTTTCTGGTAATAGTTAGAAGGAATGGAATTGATTTTTATCTCATATTCTCCTTCTGCTTCTTCGTTCACTTCGTCGACAACCTCTCTCAATTCGCTTAGTTCCGAGCCTGTAGCCCATGTAGCCAGCGAATAAACTCCATCTTCTTCTTGATTATTGCATCCAAAAAGAATGAATGATAAAACAAGTGTTGTCACAATTAACCATATTTTATTCATAAGAATGCCTCCCAAACGTTTTATAACTTTTTAATATACTCTATTAAAGTTAATGTCAACGTTTTCAAATAATTTATTTAATAACTTTTTTATGGGCTTTGTTAATGGAATTAAGCGCTTATATTTAGTCTAAATTTCTAGACTTTTTTATTTAAAGATGGAAAATATACGTTTTTGTAACTTTAAATTTCTTGAAAAGACTCCCATATCTATTATAATGAGTTTATGAATGGAGCGTGATTGCATGTATTTAGGAATCGATGGTGGTGGCACAAAAACAAAAACAATGCTTGTTGACAATGATTTAAACATATTGCACATAGTAGAAACAGGTCCTTCTTCCATAAGAACGGTTCCGATTGAGGAAAGTCTCACAAATATCTTTAAGGGCATTGACGATTGCATCAACCAAACAAGGGAACGGATAACAAGCGTCTTCGCAGGTCTTGGAGACATTGCAGGTGAAGAAGATTCACATCATATGGTTGAGCAATTGAAGAAACATCCCAAACTGAATGATGCCATCGTCAATGTCAAAAACGATGTCTACAACGCTCATACAGGCGCTCTTGATGGCCGTCACGGAATAGCGGTGATTTTGGGTACGGGCAGTGTTGCATTTGGTAAAGACGAAGATGGAAACACCCACAGAGCTGGCGGCTACTCCTTCAAGGAAGGCGATTTCGGAAGTGCTTATGGCCTCGGCTCTCTTGCACTTCAAACACTTGGAAAAGCATATGACAACCGCATAGACTCTTCACCTTTCACAAACAATCTTTTGAAACACTTTAATATCGATTCTTTCTTGGATATGGTCAAAATGTACGACGAATACTACACGAGAAGAACCGATGTCGCGAAACTCGCACCGATCGTGACAGAGTTCGCAGCCCAGGGCGATATAAACGCGCTTAGTATCATTGATAAAGCGACAGACGAAGTCTTGCTTATGATCAAGGCCATTGACAGGTCTCTTTCCATTACCAACAAGGAAATTGCTATTATTGGTTCACTCGGTCAATCAAAGACCATATACACCAAACGTCTTTATGAAAAAATTCACGATTATGATTCAAGATACATAATTTTCAATGCAATAAAAGACCCCGCATACGGTTCGGCGTTGCTTGCTAAACAGTACGCAGAACCCATGAAGGAGGCTGAATGATGTTACTTAAACTAAAGCCACAATTCAAAAAAAAGATGTGGGGTGGCACTAAAATCGCCCACCATTTCAACTTTAATCTAAAAAGTGATTCCATTGGTGAATGCTGGGGCATCAGTGGGCTTGAAGATAATGAGTCACTTATTACCAATGGTCCTTACAAAAACAAGACGCTCACCATGCTTTGGAAAGAAAACTCAGAACTTTTTGGTCATCATCCTTCACAAGAATTTCCTATTCTTGTGAAATTAATCGATGCCAATGACGATTTGAGTATCCAGGTACATCCGGATGATGTATACGCGAAACAATTTGACAGTTTCGGAAAAACCGAATGCTGGTATATCTTAGATACAGAAAAAGATAGTGAAATTATCATTGGACATAAAGCAAACACCTTTGAGGAATTCAAAGCCTATGTAGATAAAAATAAATTCAAAGATCTCGTCAACTTCCATCCAGTCAAGAAAGGGGACAAATTCTATATTGACCCGGGTACAATACACGGTATAGGCAAGGGAACACTTCTTCTTGAAATCCAGCAATCCAGTGATATTACCTACCGCTTCTATGATTATGACCGTCTCTATAATGGGGAGAAAAGAGACCTGCATATCAAGGAAGCTTTGGATGTTGTTAAAATCCCCGATAAAGACGTTGTACACTTTCTTGATACCGATTATTTCAAAGTAGAAAAACTCCGTGAAAGCGGCACCCATAAAGCTCACACGTACGGAGACTACTTGATTGTGACTGAGGGAAAACTTACCCTAAACAGCGAAACACTTTCCAAAGGTGACTTTTTCATACTCACAAGTCGAAGTGACTATACATTGAACTCTGATAAACCTTTTGAATGCATTCGTGTACGCTTAACATAACAAAACTTATTGATTAAGCTAGAGCCTAGAACCAGATCGATTATTGTAAATGGAAATAAAAGATACAATAAAAAAGTAATTGCCACACCATCACAAATAACGTATCTTTTAGTATCCTTTTACTTTATCATTTATTTTCCAATAAGATCTGACACTAACCGCCGACTCTCTCTGGGTCGCATGCCTTCAGTCACCTCTGTTCCGTATAGGCCCATCAGCGACAAAAAAAGCGGTTCAGAAAAAACCAGGTAATCTGTCTTGAAAAAAAACTATCTGGCATCTACGTTCATATAACATTGAAATACGACCATGATATTTTGTATGATAATAAAGTTTGATTCAAGTGACGAAAAGAATATACATGATGTGCTTTTGATATGTTTGTGAGTGCAAAACCATGCTAGAGATAAACGATTATCATAATATGGCTCCTATAATTTAAATCGTTGTTAAGTAGTGCAATAGTCCTGATCAAATAAGAAAGTCAGCCGTTTTAGCGGCTGACTTTCTTTATACCTCAGTCTATCCAAAGTAAATGCACTATTTTAATAATCGTACTCGACCCAAGCTTTTTGGTTCTTTAAGGATATATTCAACTCATACAGTATCACGGACTTCTACGTTACGAGCCTGGTTCCATCCCTGAGTATCTAAAAATAATCCTCAAATGCGTAAACACGGTAACGCTTTTTCCCTTTGACTTGTCTTAGAACACCCATGTATTCAAGTACGCCAACCGCATTCGAGATCGCATTGAATGATTTGCCGGTCGCCTGGCTCGCAGAACGGATGGTCGTGATGGGGTGGAATCCCAGATGACCCATTAACGTTTTGAGGGTATTTTTGACTTTACCCTTTATGGTTTCATTTATCATTGAATGAACGCGCTCTCTAAGTTCAAGAATGGCGTATATCGAATTGAGTGCATGCTTACTAGATTCAATAACCCCTTCGACGAAGAACGATATCCACGCTTCATACAGACCTTTTTCCCTGACATCCATCAGTTTGTCATAATACTCGGTCCGATTTATTTTAAAATAATACGATAGATACAAGGTATCATGTGTCATAAGACCGTAATGAACTGGTGGGGCTCATATTCTCAAAATCTGTTAAATTCTTCATGGTCGTATTGATCCTTTTGAATCTAAGAAGAAAGATTTACGTGACACTACTTGTGCAGATGACAGTGAAGATTCTTCTTGACACTCTATTCATTAGTGATTACTCTTTCTCTTTATCCTTGGGTGTGAATGGCATCGCCTACACCAACATCATTGTGAATGTGGCATTGTTCATCTACTTGGGTAGCCTATTCATCAGGCATTTCCGGTATACATTGAAAGACCTAATCTCAGGGTATGATTTCACCTGGTTCAAAGAATGGCTCGAAATTGGCGGTTTCTCTGGGCTTGAATCCTTTGTGAGAAACCTCGCATTCACCATCATGATTCTGAGGATGGTGAACATGGTCTCAGAACAAGGCACCTACTGGATTGCAAACACGTTCGCTTGGAGCTGGATGCTTCTTCCTGTGTTGACCCTCGGTGAACTCATCAAGAAAGAGACGTCACAAGGAGGTGCCATGATCATGAAGAAAACCATGGGCTATTTCCTTGTGACGACAATCATTGTGGGGGTTTGGATTATAAGCGTCCCGTTTTGGACGGGTTTCCTCGGTGCAATCATGAATGTGAGCGATCCAAGCAAAGTATTCAACGTGCTACTCATCCAACTGGGCTTCTATATCATATTCGCCTACAACAATATAATGGACTCGACATTCTACGGTGTCGGCAAGACCGACTACATGCTTTATCAGTCTCTTATTGTCAACCTTCTTTTCTATGGCGGCGCATATATCCTTTACCGAATGGACATCTTCATTCCTTCACTTGAAAGCATCGCTCTTTTGTTCGGATTGGGCATGTTCTTTGATTTCATCCCTACACTGATTCTCTACATTAAACTCTATAAAATCGTTCAATTTCGGTAAAGATTTAAACCGATTAAAAAAACACGAATGACTCAAAAATGTAGTGAACCCCAAATATTAGACGAATAAAATTAAATAGTACTAGATAAGGAATGATGATGGTATTGAGCCGGAGTCATTCCTTTTAGTTTGGTTGATATCCGTTCTTCATTGTAGTACTTGATATAAGCTTTCAAAGCTTGAATAAACTGTGTAGGTGATTTAAACGTTTCCGTATAATACATTTCAGACTTGAGAATGCCAAAGAAGTTCTCGATAACTGCGTTATCCAGACAGTTCCCTTTTCTGGACATACTTTGAAGGATGTTGTTATCTTCGAGCATGGATATATAGGCGCGATTTTGATAGTGGAATTTTTGATCCGAATGGAGGGTTAACTGATGCGTATCACGACTTTTCATCGCACTATCTAACATGTCAGTCACGAGTCTTACGTTTGGCGAATACCCGATATTATAGCTTAATATCTCTTTGGTATGTAAATCCATAATAGGAGATAGATAAATCTTACGTTCGTTGATTTTAA
>Ga0307967_1000819_pt1 | contig 20607 bp, 25 predicted proteins | sample OrgLakmetagen648_FD_201828 | JGI IMG/M metagenome (GOLD analysis project Ga0307967, IMG submission 201828) | Saline water microbial communities from Organic Lake, Antarctica - #648 | ecosystem: Environmental > Aquatic > Non-marine Saline and Alkaline > Saline | place: Antarctica: Organic Lake... | reverse complement strand
ATCAAAGGTGGGCAGGCCATTCTTAACCTGAGGGCAATGGTAAAATCAAACAGATGGGAAGGTTTTTGGAATGAACTCTCCGAAAGATATTATAACAAATTAGCTGCGTAATATGAGAGCTGCACCCTTTTTAAATTATTCCAATGCATTGACTTCCTGCTTTCTTTTTTATAAATTTATCGCCTCGTTAAAATAAATCAGCGAAACCCGTGTTTTTAATGGTATACACTATTAACCAGAAAAAATGCAACTATGAAAATTAAGGTATTGATAGTAGCCCTGCTAATATCTTCTGCGCTGGCGGGTCAAAAGCCCTATGCTGATATTGTGAATACACGGAATAAGATAAACAGCGGGATAGGTATCGCTTTTACAGGGTCCGATGCTATGTGGGGGTACTCCATGCATACTACGTGGCACTATTTTTTAAACGAAAATATAAGCCTGGCTCCGGGCCTTGCTGTCATGCACTTCAGGGATGATAGTGAAAATGTTTTGCGCACAGCCCAGGCCGAAATGCTGGATATAGGCGTGTATATTCACCTGATGCCCCGCCGGCCACTCTCTTTTGAGTTTGGTGGCGGTGGTAATCTCCGGTATTTTCATTGGGCTGTTGCCACTACCCTGGCCGAGTCATACACCTTTGACGGGCAGCTGGTGAGGGCAGGAAGCAAGGAGGTGTTTGATCATTTTACGGGAGGTTACTTTGTGAGTGCCGGATTTGGTTATCAAATCAGCCCTTCATTTGAGCTGTTTTTTAATGAGATGCTGCAGAATGACGGACGGAACAATGTTACCTGGGATTCGCGTTTAGGATTACGTATTCAGTTTTAGCCTATGAAAGAAAACAAGAAAGATGCACGGAAGATTTACACCCTGCTGGACGTCACCCAAAGCCTGCAGGCTGTCATACGTAAGACCTATACCGGCTCATACTGGATAAAGGCCGAAATAGCGCGGCTAAATTTCTATCCTAAAAGTGGCCATTGTTACCCGGATCTGGTGTATAAGGTGGAGGGCAAGGTGAAAGCTGAAATGCGGGCAATTATCTGGCGCAACGATTTCAAGAGACTTAACTATGCTTTTAAAGAGGTGGTAAAGGAGGAACTTAAGGACGGCATGCAGCTGCTGTTCAGGGCTAATGTCAATTTTCACCCCAAATACAGCCTTTCGTTAAATATTGTAGACATCGAGCCCTCTTTTACGTTGGGGGAGATGGCCCGTGAGAAGGCCGCCACCATAGCGCAGCTGAAAAAGGAGCAGGTGTTTATGCGTAACAAACAGCTTCCTTTTCCTTTGCTTCCTAAGCGTCTGGCAGTAATCTCGGTAAGTACCAGCAAGGGATATCATGATTTTCTGAATATTATTGATAACAACCGCTATGGCTTTAAGATATCGCATGAGCTTTTTTCGGCCCTGCTGCAGGGCGACCGGTGTGCCGAATCCATAGCACAACAGCTGGCGGCCATCAAGCTACAGCAGCAGCAATTCGATGCCGTGGCCATCATCCGCGGCGGCGGGGGCGATGTGGGCCTTAATGCCTATGACGACCTGGAGCTGGCACGGCTTGTGGCTACTTTTCCGCTGCCTGTGATCTCCGGAATTGGCCACTCCACCAACGAAACAGTAGTAGAAATGGTGGCTCACCTGAACAAAATAACCCCCACGGATGTAGCTTATTTTTTTCTGGGGAAGTTTCAGGATCTTTATCACTACGTCAATAGCCTTAAAGAGCAGCTGATAGCCCATGCAGGCAAACGTATTCTGGGACAGCACATCCTGCTGAAAAACCTGCAGCAGCTCTTCCTGATGAAAGTAAAACACGTTACCGCAACGCATATAAACCAGCTGCTTACCTATGGCTTCACCATAAGAAAAGAGTTTGACCGAAAGGTAGAAGCAGGACACAAACAACTTAAGAAATACCCTGCTGTTATCAGCAGCACCGCGTTACAGCGCATCAAGGAGAACAGAAGGAGGGTGCTGCTAAATGCAGGGATGATAAAAATACTGGCTAACAACCAGATCAAAGGAGCCAGGAACCACCTGGAAACAACAGAAGATAAAATGCATTTACTGAACCCTGAAAATATCCTGAAAAGAGGGTACAGCCTGACCATTAAAGATGGAAAAGCGATTAGCAGCAGTAAACAGGTGAGCAAGGGTGATATGGTGACTACCAGGCTGTTTAAAGGATCATTTGAAAGTGAAATAAAAACGAAGAACGATGAGTAAAGAACTAACGTACTCTGAAGCAATCAGTGAACTGGAAAGTATTTTAAAGCAGATAGAGCAGGATGACATTCCGGTGGATGAACTGCTGGAAAAAGTCAAGCGATCTTCTGAGCTGATCCTTTTTTGTAAAGATAAGCTCACAAAAACAGAAAGCGAAGTCCATGCAGTATTGGAGGATCTGCAAGAGCCCGATGAAGATACTGATGAGGAGGATTACCCGCCGGAATCTGCCGGTGATGACACCCTGCAGGAGCCCGGTACAGAATCCTTTTTTGATGAGGAAGCGGGTGAAAATGACAGCGAAGAAGAGAAATCTTCTTAGCAAGTGCAGTATCGCGTCAGTGTTGTGGAGGCTTTAAAAGAACAGCAGCCTGATTTTTAGTCCGTCCTGTTTGCTATACTCCAGCGCCGGGGTGGGAGCTTTAATAAAGCTCAGGCCTTGCAGAAGGATTTTTATAAATCCTGAACCGGATTGTATTTGCATCCAGTCAATATCCGGCGCCAGCAAAAGACGCCATCTCCGCTCAAACGGTGCTATGGGCCTGTTTTGGTATGAGGTGCTGTTGCCTGAGGCTCCCGTCATACCATAGGCATTATAGCCTGCCGCCAGGCTCAGCCATGGAGGCAGGGCGTTGCTTTTTGTCAGGCGTTTAAGGTTTCCTGAAATCCAAAAAGTGTGTCCGTTATAATCTTTAAGTATGCTTTCCATCTTGTTGGTTCCAAGTAAATCGGGCCGATAGCGGGCATAGCTTGTGGGGTGGTACGACACTTTAATTTTGATGCGCTGCTCCTCCCACATTTTTTGCTGTGCGATAAACAGTGCTGATCCTAACGTGTTGGCAGCGATGTCTCCCGGTGAAGCCCCCCATTCTGCTGAAAAGCCATCAAGTATTTCTATGACGGTTTGATACATAAAACCTGTAGCCCCGCCAATCCAGATGGATTTATTCTTGCTGTATCCCGCCCAGCGTGCCGCACCATGTCCCAGCCGGCTGAGCTGGTAGCTGGTGAGGACATGTCCCCCCTTATCCATATACATCCAGTTATCATTGTCGTTATGGAAATGGAATGTTGATTGCTCGTAGTTTTTATACCATGCATGGTAGAGCATATACATGCTTCCGCCATAAAGCGTGATGGCGCCAGCGGTGACCAGCTGCTTCCGTTTTTTCAGCATCAACGCAGAGTCTTGCCCTGTGCCGGTACCGGGCTGCATCAAAAACACAAGTATTAAACATAATAAGCTTTTCACCGGGTTGTTGTTTTAAGAAAATGCCTTAAAACGACTTGCGCTCTAAGGCATTTTTAAAAAGAATCCTCAAAAATTAACGTTAAAATGTCCAGTCCTTAATCCTGTTTTTAGTCTTCTGTAAGGTGTTTTATTATTTACATCCCCAGAATCTCATAGTTGAATTTTCGGGGATTGATACACATAACAGGTATTTGGGAAGCGTTGAAGATTATCTCCTCGTCGTAGCTTCCCAACAGGAATGTTTTAAAGTTGCTGTCCGGATTAGTCATTATCATTATCATATCAGCATTTTTTGCGGTGGCATATTCTATTACTTGTTGCGTGTAGTTTCCGCCTTTCTCTGCCTGTTCGTGGGTATATTGCACATCATTCTTTCCCAGATAGCCGGCAATTCTGTTTGTTGCCTCTTTAACCCCCCTGGGTGCGGAGCCCATCTCGTAGATATGAATAGTAGCTCCGAATTCCTTGGCCATGAATACAGCCCATTTAGTTTTTTCCCATGGGCCCGCTTCGTTGGTAATGGGGAGTATTATTTGCTTAAAACCTTTTTCGAAGGCGCGCTTCTGTACCACAATAACAGGGCTGGGGGAGTTGGTAATTACCTTTTTGGCATAGCTCCCGGTTAGTCGCTGCATCCCTTCTTTACCATGCGTGCCGAGGAATACCAGCTTTGCTTCGTGGTTTTTGGTTTCATCGCCAATTGTGGTGAAGATATCTCCGTGTTTTCTCAAAAAATCCACTTTCACGTCAAAAGCTTTTCTCACTTCCTGCGCTTTTTCCTCTAGTAAGGTAGTGATGTATGTTTCGTCTTTCCCTTCCTTTTGCAGGAATTCTTTTGTGTTTTTATTCACAACATGCAGCAGTACCATCTTATAATTCAAAAAGTTAGCGGTTTGCGCAGCATGATGTATGGCATTGTTGCATACCTCAGAAAAGTCTGTAGGAACAAGAATTACATCTTTCATAATCATAAATTTTTATCAATTTTTTGGAGTCGAAAATACAAAAAATCTTAACATCATATGCTTATAGTTCTATCGAACTATGAAAAAATCAACTATTTTGTTTTAGCAGGCTTTCTGCAAAGCCCCACCGGATAATAGCTTCCTCAATTTTTTTGAAAGAGATAGGTTTGGCAATAAAATCAACCATTCCGGCATTGTAGGCTTTCTGCTCTGTTTTTTTTAGTGTGTTGGCCGAGATAGCAATTGTTTTAACTTTCTCACCGTTATATACCTCATCGCGTATCATGCGTGCTACTTTAAACCCATCCATAACAGGCATTTGTATATCGAGAAACACAATATCGTAGGTTTTTGATCGTAACGTATTGAGGCCATCTTTTCCGCTCATAGCTGTTGCTGCGTTGTATCCCAGCTTTTTGAGCAGCATTACCATCAGCTCCAGGTTTGTTTTGTCATCCTCAATCACAAGAATAGAAAGGGGAATTTTTGTGGCCAGTTTGCTGTCAAGTTTATAGGGTTCTCTTTTAATTTTTTGCAGGCTGATGTTTTTCAACAGTTTTTCAAAAATTGTTGTCTGGTTTTCAGAAGAGTATATCTGATCGATAAAAACGTCGGGGGTGGGCAGCAATGATTGTTTCGATTTGAGCTCTATGATAGGGATTTCCCCTTTACCGGGCAGGGCTTTGATTTTTTTTGCCAGGCTTTTAGCCGTAGTATCGGGAAGCTCATCGCTAATTATCAGGAAGTTGAGGTGTCCTTCTCTGATGGTTTTCATGATGGCATCTTTCTCCGACTGTGCAATGAAAGTTTTAATACCCCAAAAGCTCAGAATCTTTTTCAGCTGCTGCTGATAGGCTATGTTGCCGACAACTACCAGGGCGTTGAGGCCGTTAAATTCGGGTATGTTGGTTTTCTTTGTAGCAACCATATTGTCTTTAAGACGCTCCATAGGCAGGGCAATATGCAGCTGAGTAAGATCTTCTCCTTTTTGTACCGTAAAAGTGCCACCGGCAATTTCGGTAATCCTTTTGGCAAACATAAACTTAAAGAAGCTGTTGCCGCTGTTCACCGACTCAAGCCAGGTTTTGGTGTTGTCGCCGGTAAGGTGATGTATCAGCTGGTTGCTGAGTACTGAAGGTTGATGGGTTATCCTGATGTTTAAGACAGATGCAATGCTGTCATAATCGGCTATCTCCAGGGTAATCTTCTTTTTTCCTGCTTCCGGGGCGGGTTCCCCCAGCGACAGCAGCAATATCTGCTCTAAACGCTTTTTGTCGCCTTTCAGCATTACCTGCATCGTTTCGGGTATCAGGGGCACTACCTCCACGTTTTTGTTATTGTAGGCGTGGATATAAAACTGGTTAATCACCTCATTGATGCTTTTTTCAAGGTTCAGCACCTCTTTTTGTTTTGTTTTATCTTCAGGGTCTATCTGAGCAAAATCCAGTATTTCATTATAGATATTTACCAGCGAGATTCCGCTGCTTGTTATGCCCTCGGTGAGTTGTTGCTGTTCTTTGTTGAGGTTAGTGTCTTTCAAAAAATTAGTCAACCCTATGATGCTGTTCATAGGCGTTAGTATCTTATGCGTTAAAACAGCCAGAAAATCCTGAAAGGAGATATTTTTCCCTACGATATTCTCTTGTTTTTTTCTTAGCTGCTCCAACTCTTGTTCCAGTCGGATAACTTTCTCCTGAAGGTTTTCTTCCTGGCGCTTAATATGACTCATCGTATATTATTATTCCTCAAATATAGTCAGTTCTCTGAAAAAATCAATATTCTTTCTGCATTTCATCCGTTTAAAATTTTTGACAGTACTGATATTCAGCTCACAATTTTAATCATGCTTCAGAAATTGTCTGTTTCATCCTTCAGCTTCTCCCTGATAAATTTTGAGGTGTGCGTATCTGCTTCTGCCAGTGCTTCAGGTGTTCCCTCAAACATGACCCTGCCTCCGTGTTTTCCACCATCGGGACCCAGATCGATGACCCAGTCGGCGCTTTTAATCACCTCAGGATTGTGTTCAATAACAATCACGCTGTGCCCTTTTTCTACCAAAGCGTTGAATGAGCGGAGCAGTTTATTGATATCGTGGAAATGCAAACCGGTGGTGGGTTCATCAAAAATGAACAGTACGGGATTTTCCTTGTCGCCCTTAGAGAGAAACGAGGCCAGTTTTATACGCTGTGCCTCTCCCCCAGAGAGGGTGTTGGCCGATTGGCCCAGCTTAACATAGCCCATCCCCACGTCGGCCAGGGGGGTTAGTTTCTGAAGGACCTTTTTTTCGTTGGTATCTTGATTTTTGCTGGCTTTCAGAAAAGCCACAGCATCATCAATAGTCATATTCAGGATGTCGCTGACAGAATGGTCGCGATATTTCACTTCCAGCATTTCACTCTTGAAACGGGTTCCCTTGCAACTTTCACAGGTGAGGTATATGTCTGCCATAAACTGCATCTCTATCTTTACCACGCCTTCCCCTTCACACTCTTCACAGCGTCCTCCCGGAATATTGAAGGAAAAGTATCCCGGTTTATAGCCTCTGAGTTTGGCCAGGGGCTGGTTAGCAAAAAGGGTGCGGATATCATCAAAAGCTTTCACATAAGTGGCCGGGTTGGAGCGGGAGGATTTTCCAATAGGATTTTGATCGACCAGCTCAATGTGGCTAATACGATCATATTCGCCCGAAAGCTTGTTAAAGGCTCCCGTCTTTTCGCCATAACCTCCCGACATTTTTTTCAGAGCAGGGTAGAGGATTCCTTTCACCAGTGATGTTTTGCCTGACCCGCTCACTCCGGTAACTGTAGTGATAGTGTTGAGCGGGAATTTCACATCGATATTCTGTAGGTTGTTGTGGCGGGCGCCGGTAATTTGGATGGCATCGCGCCATTTTCTCCGCTGTTGCGGCACGGCGATGGTTTTTCTGCCCGCCAGGTAATCGGCCGTAAGGCTGCTGCTTTCTTGTACCATCTGTTGCTTAGTGCCCTGAAAAACCAGCTCGCCCCCGAGCGATCCTGCTTCCGGACCGATATCAATAATTTCGTCGGCTTCATTGATGATAGCTTCTTCGTGCTCCACCACCAGCACGGTGTTGCCAATGTCACGCAGCTTTTTCAGCACTTTCAGCAAACGGTGGGTGTCGCGGGGATGTAGTCCGATGCTGGGCTCATCGAGGATATACATAGAGCCTACCAGGTTGCTGCCCAGGGAGGTGGCCAGGTTGATGCGCTGCGACTCGCCCCCTGATAAGGTATTGGAAAGCCTGTTGAGGGTTAGGTAGCCTAAACCCACATCCATAAGATATTGCAGCCTGTTGGCGATTTCTGTCAGCAACCGGGAGGCGATGGCCTCCTCCTGTTTGGACAGGGACAGGTTATTGAAGTGCGTGGTAAGTTCATCTACAGGCATTATCAACAGATCGTGGATAGCATGGCTGGCTACTTTAACGTAGGCGGCATCTTCCCGCAACCGGCTTCCCTTACATGCCGGACAGGTTGTTTTGCCGCGGTATCGCGAAAGCATGACGCGGTATTGTATTTTGTAAGCTTTTTTCTCCAGATAGCGGAAAAAGTCGTTTAGGCCTTTAAAGTAGCGGTTTCCTGTCCATAAAAGTTCTTTCTCTTCCTCCGAAAGGTCGTAATAGGGCCGGTGCACCGGAAAGTTAAAATGGACGGCATTCCTGATGAGGGCATGTTTCCACTCGCTCATTTTTTCGCCGCGCCAGGGTGCTATAGCGTCTTCATACACCGAGAGGCTTTTGTCGGGGATCACCAGGTCGCGGTCAATGCCTATGATGCTTCCAAAACCCTCGCATGTTTTGCAGGCTCCGTACGGGTTGTTAAAGCTGAAAAAGTTGATAGAAGGCTCTTCGAAGTGGATGCCATCTTTTTCAAAATTTTTGGAGAAAGGTGTTATTTTTTCTACGCCATCTTCGTAAGTAGCTATTTCGCAAGTATTGCGGCCTTCGAAAAAGGCCGTCTGAACAGAGTCTGCCATGCGTGCTGTGGTTTCTTTATCGTTTTTTACCACCACGCGGTCTACTACAATCTGCATCACTTCTTCTGCCGCCTTTTCTTTTTCATTATTCTGAAGTATCGCATCGATGCGTTTTACCGTTTTGTTGTCCCTGATGCGGCCAAACCCTTGCTGCTGCAGGATGTTGAGGTGCTCTGTGGCCGTGCGCCCGGTGGGGATATGCATGGGCGCCATAATCATGGCTTTAGTGCCTTCGGGTTTCGATAAAAGGTATTTCACCACATCTTCCACGCTGTCGCGCTGAACCAGGCTGCCGGAAACCGGGGAGTAGGTTTTGCCTATGCGGGCATACAAAAGTTTGAGGTATTCGTAGATCTCCGTATTTGTGCCAACAGTGGAGCGGGGATTACGTGTGTTTACCTTTTGCTCAATAGCGATGGCCGGGGCGATACCACGGATGTATTCCACCTGGGGTTTTGACATCCGGCCCAAAAACTGCCGCGCATAAGAACTAAGGCTCTCCACATAACGCCGCTGCCCCTCGGCATATAGCGTGTCGAAGGCCAGCGAGGACTTCCCGGAGCCCGATACGCCGGTGATGACTATGAGCTTATTACGAGGAAGGGCTACATTAAGGTTCTTAAGGTTATGGATATGGGCCCCTTTTATTACGATGAAATTTCGTGCGTCTACGTTATCAATTTGTTGTGACAAATTATGCTGAATTTAAAAAAAATTAATAAAAATTTGTTTCTGATAAGAAACTGCTCTATATTTGCTTTATTATTAAAAACATCACAAAAGTATAACTATTTAAAAAAAGGAGGACTATCGAGACAATATTTACGATTTAACATTAAATAATAATTGTTTATGCAAGTTCGCTCAACTGTTAGTGATCAGGAACTTATTCGTAAGTATCTCGATGGTAATCAAGTAGCCCTCGAACAACTAATCAGAAAACACGAAAACCGTGTGTATGCTTATATCTTTATGGTAGTAAAAGATAAAGATTTAGCAGATGATATTTTTCAGGATGCTTTTATTAAAGTGGTTAACACCCTTCGGGCAGGAAATTACAAAGAAGAGGGGAAATTTCTTCAGTGGGTGATGCGCATCTCGCATAACCTTATTATCGATCATTTTAGAAAAGAGAAACGCATTCCTGTTGTCAACAACAGTTCCGATGACTTTGATATTTTTGATACCATTAGTCTGGAATCGCCGTCCATAGAGGATGCTATGATCACGCAGCAGATCCACCTGGATGTGAGGCGGTTGATTGAGTTTTTACCTCAGGAGCAGAAGGATGTGTTGAAGATGAGGCATTATGCCAATATGAGCTTTAAAGATATTGCCGAAATGACTGGTGTGAGCATCAATACAGCCCTGGGCCGGATGCGCTATGCCTTAATCAACCTCAGAAAGTTGATTGAAGAGAATAATGTGGTTTTAACGAAATAATTTATACTACGATAAAATAATCCGGAGCTATAGTGCGTTAACAAGTAGTAAATAGATTGTTAACCAAAAGCACTATACATGAATAAACACTTTACGCTAAAATCTCTATTATCACAATCAGAAAGAGAAGAGTTGAATGAGGCCGAAGAGGAGCAAGTGCATAATATGAGACCCAGAAGAAGAGTGATACAGAATATCTTAAATTATTCAAAAGCGCTACATGTGTATCAAACTTCGCACTACGGTGCCGTTACAGTAATTATGAATTAGTAGAAAAGCCCGGATTTTCCGGGTTTTTTCATTTTTATTGAGCAAACCACCCCTGATAGTGTTTAGTATGACTTAAGAAGAGTATACTATGAGAAAGCCTGAACGATTTGCTGCCTTTTTAGACTATTTTTCCAAACATCAGCCTGTTGCTGAAACGGAGCTGCATTATACCACGCCCTATGAGTTGCTGGTGGCGGTCATCCTCTCGGCGCAGTGCACTGATAAAAGGGTAAATATAATTACGCCGGCATTTTTTTCGCGCTTTCCTACAGAAAAGGAGTTGGCCGACAGTGATACACGGGAAATTTTATCTTACATAAAATCATGCAGCTTTCCCAATAACAAATCGAAGCACTTGCTTGGAATGGCCCGGATGCTTCATGAAGATTTTAAGGGTATGGTGCCACAGGATGTAGAAACGCTGCAAAAAATGCCCGGGGTGGGGCGCAAAACAGCTAACGTTATTGCCAGCGTGGTGTATAATAAGCCTGCCATGGCTGTGGATACCCATGTTTTTAGGGTAGCTGAAAGGATTGGGCTCACCACCAATGCTAAAAACCCCCTGGAGGCGGAAAGGCAGCTGGTGAAATTTATTCCCGAAGATAAACTGCCTATAGCACACCATTGGCTGATTTTGCACGGGAGATATATATGCACTGCCCGCAGCCCTAAGTGTACTGAGTGCCCGCTGACCTCATTCTGTAAGTATTTTGCGCGCCAAAGGAAACAGGAAAAAACATCCTGAAAAAAGTGATTTTATCCACATCATACCTTATCTTTGCTCTTTAAATAAACAGCAGATACTATGACATATCCTAAGGAAGGCGAAGAAGCACCTGCCTTTTCAGTAAAAGATCAGGATGGCAATGCGATAAGCCTGCGGGATTACCGCGGAAACAAGGTGGTATTATTTTTCTATCCGAAAGCAAGCACGCCGGGATGTACCAGCGAATCGTGTAACCTGCGTGACAATTACAAGGCGTTGCTGGAGAAGGGCTTTAAAATTATCGGCGTCAGCGCTGACAGTACGAAACGGCAGCAAAATTTCCGAACGAAAAATCAGCTTCCTTTTCCCCTCATCCCCGACACCGGGAAAGAGATTATTAACGCTTACGGGGTGTGGGGCACCAAAAAGATGTATGGTAAGGAGTATGAAGGCATTCACAGGATGACTTTCCTTATTGATGAAAAGGGAAAAGTAGCTCACGTTTTCACGAAAGTGAAGACAAAAGAGCATGCACAACAAATTTTAGAACAGATACAATAAAAAGCAAGAGATATGGCAAAGACTAAAACAGAAAAAGTACCCAGAGACAATACAGAAAAAAATAAGGCGCTAGATCTGGTAGTGGAGAAACTCAACAAGGAGTATGGTAAGGGAGCAGTAATGAAAATGGGGGACAGGAAGATAGAAGACTTCCCTTCGATCTCTACGGGCTCTATCGGACTCGACCATGCTCTGGGCATTGGCGGTTTGCCACGCGGACGTGTGGTAGAGATTTTCGGGCCTGAGTCGTCCGGTAAAACAACTCTGGCTATTCATGCCATAGCCCAGGCTCAAAAAGCCGGCGGATTAGCAGCCTTTATCGACGCGGAGCACGCATTTGACCGTTTCTATGCTAAAAAGCTGGGGGTGGATATTGACAACCTGCTTATTTCGCAGCCCGACCACGGGGAGCAGGCCCTTGAGATTACCGATAATCTCATCCGCTCCGGAGCCCTCGATATTATTGTTATAGACTCCGTAGCGGCGCTCACCCCAAAAAGTGAGATAGAAGGCGATATGGGCGATTCCAAAATGGGCCTTCAGGCCCGCCTGATGTCGCAGGCCTTGAGGAAGCTTACTGCAACGATCAGCAAGACAGGCTCTACCTGCGTGTTTATTAACCAGCTGCGTGAGAAAATAGGCGTAATGTTTGGAAATCCGGAGACCACTACCGGCGGAAATGCCCTGAAGTTTTATTGCTCCGTAAGGATTGATATACGCCGCATTGGTCAGCTAAAAGACGGCACTGATATTGTAGGTAACCGTGCACGCACAAAAGTGGTTAAGAATAAAATGGCCCCCCCGTTCCGCCAGGCCGAGTTTGATATCGTATATGGCGAGGGGATCTCTAAGATGGGCGAGATTATAGATATGGGCGTCGAGTATAAAATTATAAACAAAAGCGGGTCGTGGTTCAGCTATGGAGACACCAAGCTGGGGCAAGGCCGTGATGCGGTAAAGAAACTGCTGCTCGATAACCCGGAGCTGGCCGAAGAGCTTGAAAATAAGGTGATTGATCATCTTACCAGTCTGAATAAAGTGGAGTAGATTAGTGAAAATGTGTTACCGGGGAATGGAGCTGCCCTTAAACAAAGCGTTGCCGGTAGATTTTTATGGTTAATTGGCATATTTTTGTGGGCAGCTTGACTTTTTATGAACAGGCCATGCCTGAAATAATTTAAGATACCCATCCCGATAGCTATCGGGAATGATAAAAATTAGTACAAAGCAAAACACTTCACAGATAATTATAAACAGATGAAATATACGGAGAAGGATGAAGATATTTGGTATTGTGCGTAGAATTATGCTGATGAGCGCGGTAATTGTATTTTTTGCCGGTTGCAGTGGCAGGGAGCAGGAAAAAAGCGGCGAAGATAAGTCCGCTGAGGCGATAGATTCGCTGGAGATGCTCTCGCAACAGATAGCTGCCGACACAAATAATGCCTCGCTTTATTATAAGCGGGCAAAGTATTACCGTAATGAGAATAGGGCTAATGATGCTTTACGCGATGTGAGCCGCGCTATGCAGCTGGATCCCGATAAGGAAGCGTATTTTGTTTTGTTGTCGGATATCTACCAGGATATGAACAAGTATGAAGATGCCCTGGATCTGTTGCGCAGGATGTCGGAAAGAGAGCAACCAAGTTCCCCGGCGCTGGTGAAGCTGGCGAAGCTGGAGATGGCTTTTGACAATCATCGTAAGGCTACGCGCCAGATTAACAGAGCGATAGAGGCCGAGCCGGACAATCCGGAGGCATGGTTTATTAAAGGATATATCTATGAAGAGCAAAACAATACGGAAGAGGCGATAAAACACTATCTCAGGGCAATTGACAAAGATGCCGACTTCGTAGATCCCTTTATCAACCTGGGGATTTTGTATTCGGACAGAGGCAATGACCGGGCCATAGATTACTTTAATGGCGCATTGAATATTTCTCCGGAAAATGTTAATGCTTTGTATCTTTTGGCGATGTATTACCAGCAACAGGAAATGTTTGAAAAAGCCGAATCCACTTATCAGAATATTATTTCTTTTAATCCTGACTATCCGCACTCTTATTTTAATATCGGGTATATAGCCCTGGTGCATCAGGAAGACTACGAAAAAGCGATTGCGTATATGGATAAGGCTATAGAAGTGCAGCCGGCCTTTTATCAAGCCTATTACAACCGGGGATATGCCCATGAGTTGTCAGGTAAATATCAGCAAGCCAGGGATGACTACCGGAAAGCATTGCAGATAATGCCCAATTATGAGAAAGCAGTAGAGGGGATGAACCGGCTGGACAATAAAATTTATTAGCGGTTACCGGAATACCAGCTATTGAGCTCAGGGATGAGCTTGTCTTCTATAGTTTTTTCTATATCATCGATTTCCATGATCACATCCACTGTTTTTTCTGTGCGCACCTTCTGTAGCAGCCATTCCGTTTTATCGTAAAGGGCGTTGGCGGCGAACTGCGAGAGGTCGTTTTTCAGGGCGTGGATTTCAAATTCTAACTTATCCGGCGACTTATCTTCCAGGGCTTTACGGATGTTGCTTTTCCGCTCGGGATAGCCTTCCTTAAAGAGTTCTATCACCTCGGCCATCACCTCTTCCGAAAGCATGCTGACACGTTCTGCAAATTCATCTTGATTAATAATCATCGTGTTATTGATATTCTTTTTTAAACTCCTTTAGCTCCTCCAGCATCTGCTCTATTTGCTCCATAAGGGCCTGCTTGGTTTCTTCAACGGCCTCAAAATCCTGTGCAGCTCCTTTGTCTTCTAACTCTTTAGCAAGTTGTCGTGGTTTTTCTGCATGAAAATGCGATATAACACCCTTCAGGCTGTGTGCCGAAGTACGTAATAGCTCAGCATCCTTTGTTTCGGTGGCTTTGTTAAGCTGCTTTACCCGCTCAGGATACTCCTCAAAAAAAAGATCGATTATTTCTATAATCGTTTCTTTATCATAGAGGTCGAAAGATTCTCCTAATGATGCTATATCTATTACCATTTTCTTAGCTTTTTGAATCAACTAAGCAAAAGTAAGAATTTTCGGCTGTTAATGCCTCTTTGATTATAAAAAATCCGCAGCAACGCTGTTTTGGGCGTTAACACTGTTAAACAGCTTTTAGCAAAACGCATGTAACCTGTACCTTTCTTACATAGTTCTGTTGTTGCAATATTAATAACTGAAGTTTCGCATTTCTCTTAAAATATTGAATATTAATCTTTTATAAAAAGATAGTTTTTATAAATAGTTCTATATCAAATTCTAATATTTTCCAGTTTTGCTATACCACTATCTTAGTGAAACTTTGTGCCCTCGTGTCTTTGTGGCTTCCCGGAAGGTCTGCCACTAAGGCACAAAAACTCAAAGTAACACAAAGTTATACTATTATTTGATCTTAACTTATTGAAATTCATTATTTCACTATTTTGATTTTTAAGTGCGAAATTTTAGTTAATAATTTATTTCAGACTTTGAAGCATGACTGTGGATAAAACAGCGAATACCCCGATTCTATTACCCTGAATTTGCTGGTGCCGCCAGATAAAGTATGAAATTCCGAATGACCCGCCCGAGCGATAGAAGTCATTCAGTCGGGCGGGAATTGAATATGAATAGCCCCTTATGAAATGCATGATAAAAAAGAGGGATGATAGCCGAAGAAATCGGGCACTGCATTGAGGAGGGGGAATAAATTTTTTGCGAATGACCACAATTATGCAACATTTTTTAAAAATTTTATAACACATAGCATACACACAGGCTTTATATTTGTGGTCAAAGAAGATAAAATGCTCAGGAAAACAATCCATATCATTATTTCTGCATTGCTGCTTACAGCAACCACAGGGTATACTGTTTCCAGGCATTACTGTGGAGATACATTGGTGTCTTTCTCGCTCTTTGCCGAAGCTGAAGCATGCTGCGAGGATGTTTCTGGCGAATGCTGCCATGATGTCTCCGAGCATTTTCAGGTAGAGCAGGAATTTGTAGCTACCTCACTGAGTATAGAAAAGGCTTTCTTTTTAACCTTAGCATCAGTACAATCAGTTATTGATTTCCAAATACCGGAAATCAGTTCTGTTAAGGCTACATCTATACAAAAACCCTTTCCGATAAAAGTCCCCTCACTTATTGTGAGGCTGCAGAAGTTTCGTTTATGAACGGTTAGAAAATCGCTGCCGCACCGGATTCAATCAACAGCAGGCAGGTTATAGTCCGTGCGATTTATTGACGGGTTTAGCCTTACTGTATTTTCACAAATGAGGTTGAATTCAGTCCGGCATTGCTGAGCCATTCCCATATGGCTGTTCCATAGTTAAAAATTATGAATAACTTTTTAAAAATACCGGAAATGGACAATTTAGAAAAACATATCAAATTTAAATATACTGAGGAATCAGCGAAAGAGCACATCCGGATTGCTAAGCATACACTTAACAAGATTAGTGGTGTGAGCCATGTAGCCGAAGACCAGGATGGCCTTACGGTTAGCTATAATCCTTATGCTGTTGGTGATACATATCTGATCCAGGAAATGAAACAAATGGGATACTTGCCTGAGAAAGAAACGAAAAAGAAGAAAGGCATTGTTGCCCGTTGGCTCAACAAAATGGCAAGAGAAAATAAGAAAAGCTTTGGCAATCAGCGTTTGGATTGCTGTGAGTTAAAGTCAAAACAAAATTAAAATAAGAAAAATTATGAAAAAAATGAGATTGATAGCAATGATAGCAGGTGTTGCGATGCTTACAGTAACAGCCTGCGAAAAAACGGATAACGATAGCAGGGAATCAGTAGAAGGAATCTATGCGGGAACCCTGAGCTCTGGAAATAAATCCGCCGATGCGTTAAACAGCTCTAATGAGGAGTATGAGGTCACAGCGGAGGTGTCAATGACAAGTAATGATCAACTCGAAGTACACTGGGACAGCCAGCATATGGATACTACCATCAGGTTTAATCATTATAACCACAACGATAGTGTATTGATATGCTTTACAGGCGAAGACTTCGAAAACATGTATGGCCATATGTTGGGAGAAGGCCACATGTCAGGAGGTCATATGAGCGATATGCATGATGGGGAAACAGAATGGATGCATCACATGGCCGATGAACATGATGAGGGGGATGAGCATTTCGGTGGATTTGATATGCAGCATCATACATTTACCTATCATTTTGAGATGATGGATGGCGATACGCCATATTCCCTGACTTTTCAGGGAGACAAATTAAAATAGCAAGTTATGTTTATCAAGATAATGATTATAGTAGCGATTTTGGCGGGCATTATAATACTGCCCCTGATAACAAGTCTCCTCTTCAATCAGGAAGCGGAATTTAAAATTCATTCCTGTGGCCTTGATGATGGGGGTACACCGGGTGATGACGCCTGTTCTTCCTGTCAGATAAAAGATCTGGCAAGTTGCGACTATAACGAACAACAATTGCAGAAGAGTTAGGTCTAATGAAAAAGTAAAACGACAATTATGAAACTAATAAATGCATATATCAGACACAGAAAGACGCAAGAAGTGCATGAGGCCATGAAAGAGGCGGGATATTGTTGTATGACCTTCGTAGAATGCGAAGGTACCGGACAGTATTCCGATCAGGAAAGAGAACATATCAGCGAGAAATATCCGTTTGCCGATGCTTACAAGGTCATTAAACTGGAAGTTTTACTGGCTGATGAGCATGTGCAAAAAGTGATTGATTTGATAAAGAGAAATGCCAGAACCGGATACAGTGGTGATGGGATGATTATCGTTTCTCCGGTAGATGAAGTATTCAAAGTCAGAAATGATGAAACCGGGATTCTCGCGGTTTAGTGGTTTTATGGTATTTGAATGGATCTCAGAATTTAAAAAGGAATAAATATGATACACGGATGGGGAATGGGCCTTGGCTGGATTATCGGATTGCTTGTTTTAGTAGCAATCATCTGGATGATAAGCCAGACCCTTAATAAAAACAACAATTCGGCGCCGCCGGAAAAATCAGCCCTGGATATTCTTAAAGAGCGATATGCCAGGGGTGAAATCGATAAGGAAGAGTTTGATGATAGAAAACAAGATTTATTGTAGAATCAAAAATTTTAGAACTATGAGAACTTTAGGAATAGTAATTATAACGACAGTATTTTTGGCCCTGAATAGTTTCGGCCAAAAAGCAAATGTAGACAAGCTTCCTTCTTGAGAAGCAGGAAACCCGAACGGAGGTATTCAACAAGATTATGAATGACCAGGAGCTCATGATGGACTTTATGGATGCGATGCAGGATAACGAGCATGCCATGAAGATGATGAGAAATAAGGGTCATATGATGGGTAAACAAAGTGACATGCCGATGCAGGACGGTCACATGATGAATCAAAGTCAGATGCGGCAGATGATGGATGAAAACCCACAACAAATGCATCAGATGATGGGCAACATGATGAATATGTATGCAAATGACTCCACCATGCGTCACTCAATGATGAACATGATGAAGCAACATCCGCAAATGATGAATATGATGATGAAGCATATGCATGGCGATGATAAGATGCATAAAAAGGAAAAAAGCGAACATCATAAGGGCTGCTCCGATAAGGATGAACACAATATGGATCATGATGACGATGATGATCATCACATGAATCATCAATAAAATGGCTGGTTTCCCTATAAGTCAGAAGTTATTTCCGTTAGCCCGGTTCTCGCCGGGTTTTCGGAAATGCTTTTATTAAAAACCGATTGGAGGACATGATATTCGATTCATGCACAAGAGAGTATGTTGTTTATATTGTTTATAAATAGCTGGACTACTGAACACATAGGCAAATAATGGTGTTTTTTTATTATTATCAATAAGACTTACCATGAAGAAAAATAAGGTCTTAAAACTGGTTGGCGTTTTAGGTTTCATATCCATAACTTTACTGTTGCTCTTTCAATGTAAGACGGATGGAAAGAATAACCAGATGGAAGGTAACAGAAAAGTATCTGAAGATTTTGTAGCCGATTTAGATATAGAACTGACTGCAGCCACTGACCAAAAGCAACTACTCCCCGGACCTTCTACAAAGGTGTATACCTACAAATCAAAGTTGCTTAAAGGAGAGCAAGACCGCGTTACGCAGATGGAGGATACTTACCTGGGGCCTATTATACGTGTTAAGCCCGGCCAGAAGATACGTGTAAGGTTCAAAAATCAGTTGCCGCAAGAAAGCATCATCCACTGGCATGGGCTGCATATACCACCTGAAATGGACGGACATCCGCAGTATGTTATAGAGAACGGCGAACAACATATTTACGAGTTTCAGGTGAATAACCGGCCGGGAACATACTGGTTTCACCCACACCCGCATCAAATTACGGGACCGCAGGTTTATTATGGTCTTGCGGGCATGTTCCTGGTTGAAGAGGAGAACCCGGACATGCCATCAGGAGAGTTTGACAAGCCCTTGATTCTTCAGGACAGGACTTTTGATTCAGATAACCGGTTAGTATACCTTGAAGATAGCCGCATGGCCCGGATGCAGGGATTCCTGGGAGAGCGGATGTTTGTGAACGGCAAAGCGGAACAACAGGCGGACGTTAAAAAGACGGCCTATCGGTTCCGCGTCCTTAACGGCTCGAATTCGCGCATATACAAACTGGCCTGGAGCGATGGCAGTGATGTCGTTGCTATAGGAACCGGCGGAGGATTATTGGAAGAGCCTGTACCAAAACCCTATATCATGCTGGCTCCCGGAGAAAGAATTGATATCTGGAAAGACTTTTCCAAAAACCAAACGAATGATGAGGTGATGCTGAAGAGTCTTGCTTTTGAAGCAGGTACTACCATGGGTATGGGTGGCATGATGGGCGGCAGCGGACAATCTGCCCGCAGCATTGAAAACGGAGAAGCGATGGACCTGTTCTCTTTTCGGGTAACCGGCGGGGGAGGTCCGCAACAGCGCCTGCCTGCCACGCTTTCAAAAGTTGAAAGAATCAATACGAAAGAGGCGGTGAATGCCGGCGATCCGCGAAGGTTTCATTTTGCCTTCGAAAGGATGCAATGGGTTATTAACGGAGAAACTTTTGAAATGAACGAAGTAGCCGATTGGGAAAAAGTAAAGCTGAATACAACTGAAATCTGGGAGTTTATTAATGGAGGTGATGGCGGCGGTATGGGTATGATGGGCAATATGATGCAAATGCCGCACCCGGTACACCTGCATGGATTGCAGTTTCAAATCATCAGCCGCGATGCGTCAGGAGTAGACGCCGCTGCATGGCAAACGGTAAAAGAGGGCTTTGTGGATGAAGGGTGGCAGGATACCTTCCTGCTGATGCCCGGGATGAAAGTACGGATTATTATGAGGTATGAAGATTTTACAGGAAAATACATTTACCATTGCCATAACCTGGAGCATGAAGACATGGGTATGATGCGTAATTATGAGGTAATAGCGGAATAGATAAGGCATGAAGAATAAAATCCAAAAACGGTATAACAGGATTGCACGGGTTTACGATATTCTTGAATCACCCATGGAGATGAAGTTTTCGAAATGGAGAAAGGAATTATTGAAAGAGGCAGAAGGCCAAACCCTGGAAGTTGGAATAGGTACAGGGAAAAACATCCCTTATTACCCGGCGGACGTGGAGTTGACAGGGATAGATTTCAGTGAGCGAATGATTGAAATAGCCGGTAAAAAAGTAAAAGACAACCACAACGTGCAGTTAAAAGTTATGAACGCTGAAAAGTTGGATTTTGAAGATGATGCATTTGATACGGTAGTCACCTCCTGTGTGTATTGTTCTGTTCCCGATCCTGTGCAAGGCCTTAAAGAGATGAAACGTGTATGTAAACCGAATGGCAGGATACTGATGCTGGAGCACGTCAGAAGCAATCATAAAACTATCGGGAAAGTCATGGATATACTCAATCCAATACCATTATACATATACGGCGCAAATATCAACAGGAGGACGTATGATAATATCCTCAAGGCCGGGTTTGAGCCTGATAATATTAGCATCAGACATCTATGGTATGATATTGTGAAACTTATTAAAATAAAATGGGGTATGTAATCATGACCCGTGATTTTGATTGACAATTTCTTTATAGGAAACAGGGGTTTTATTTACTGCCTGCTCAACTAACCTCAAAAATAAAAGCCCTCTACTTCTTGATGTT
>Ga0307967_1000815_pt1 | contig 20638 bp, 16 predicted proteins | sample OrgLakmetagen648_FD_201828 | JGI IMG/M metagenome (GOLD analysis project Ga0307967, IMG submission 201828) | Saline water microbial communities from Organic Lake, Antarctica - #648 | ecosystem: Environmental > Aquatic > Non-marine Saline and Alkaline > Saline | place: Antarctica: Organic Lake... | reverse complement strand
TACCCCTAACCGAAGGACTTAGCGCCGATGTCAAAGCCCCCCTCTGAACTGCGTGTTGCCATCGCCGGCCTGGGCGCCATCGGCGCCCGGGTGGCGGAGGCGCTTTGGGCCGGCTCCATCCCCGGCCTGGGCCTCAGCGCGGTGTCGGTGCGCGATGTGGAAAAGGGCCGCGCGCGCTTGCAGGCGCTGGGCATCGGGGGCGATGAGGCGCCGGTGCCGATCGTGGCGCTGGACGCGCTGCCCGACCACGCGGACATCATTGTGGAGGCCCTGCCGGCGGCCGCCTTCCGCGATGTCGCAACGCCCGCCATCGCGCAAGCCCGCATCTTAATCGTCCTGAGCGTCGGCGCGCTTTTATCGGCCCAAGATCTGATCGATCGCGCGCGGGAAACCGGCGCGCAGATCATTGCACCATCCGGCGCTATCCTGGGGCTGGACGCGCTGCGCGCAGCCGCAGAGGGGGAGATTGAGCGGGTGACCTTCAAGACCCGCAAGCCGCCCAAAAGCCTGCAAGGTGCCCCGGCGCTGGACGAACTAGGCATCGACCTGGACGGCATCACAGAACCGCTGCGCCTTTTCAAAGGGCCGGTGAGCGAGGCCGTGCGCCTATTCCCCGCCAACGTCAATGTCGCCGCCGCCGTCAGCCTGGCGGGCATTGGCCCGGATCGCACGGAAATAGAAGTCTGGGCCGACCCAAACGTCCAGCGCAACACCCACAGCGTCGAGGTGGAAGCCAGCGCCGCCCGCTTTTCCATGACAATCGAAGGCGTGCCCAGCCCCGATAACCCCCGCAGCGGCCTGATGACCCCCCAAAGCGTGCTCGCCACCCTGCGCCGCCTGCGTGCGACGCTGGTCGTGGGCACCTGAAGGTCGCGCGTCGGTCAGATCAAGAAGGCCGCCGCCCGCGCGCGTTTCTTATTTCCCTTACACCATAGACTGGTACGATAAAGGGAGGTGAGGGAGGCCCGCGACGGATGACGCAGCAACAATCAACAGGTTCGCAAAACGCGATGTCCGGCGACGGCGGGACGTCCACCGTCAATTCAACCATCATCAAGCACTACCACGCGGCCCCGGCCACGCCTGCGCCGCCGGCGGATGTTAAAGCCGCGATGCAGCAGCTAGCGGAAATGCCCATCGACACGGTGCCGGACCCTGCGGGATTGCCCACACCATCCCGCCCCCCGTTTCACCGTAACCGCCTTTTTGTTGGCCGCGAGGCGGAGTTTCGTAAATTAGCGCGCGCCTTGCGCGACGGCGGCGCGGCGGCGGTCGGGCAAAGCCCGGCGCTATCCGGTTGGGGCGGGGTGGGGAAGACGCAATTGGCGTCCGAATTCGCCTGGCGCTACGGCCAATATTTCCAAGGCGGCGTCTTCTGGCTGAACTTCGCGGAGGCGGAGGGCATCCCAACCGAAATCGCCGTCTGCGGCACGGCCATGGCGCTCCACGACGATTTCGCGAATTTGTCGCCCGACCAGCAAGCAGCCCTGGTGTCCAGCCGCTGGCAAGACGGTCTGCCGCGCCTGCTTATCTTCGACAATTGCGAAGAGCCAGATTTTTTAAAGGATTGGATACCGCCCGGCGGCGATTGCCGCGTCCTGGTAACCACGCGGCGCGCAAACTGGCCGCCCCATTTGGGGGTGACCCCGGTTCCGCTGGATGTGCTCTCACCGGCGGAGGCGACCGCGCTGCTGCGCAGCCACATCCCCGCCCTTGATCCGGACGACGAAACCCTGCCCGCCATTTGTAAGGCGCTGGGCTACCTTCCCCTCGCCCTGGAGCTTGCCGGCAGCTATTTGGCCCTGTACGGGCAGGAAAAGTGGGGCGCGCCGACGGCCTACCTCACCGCGATCCAAAAGCCGGATTTGCTGGACCACCACTCCCTAACCCTGGACGGCGAAACCCCGACGGGGCGGGAGAGAAGCGTGGCCGCGACCTTCGCGCTCAGCCTGGACCGCCTGGACCCGGAAACCCCCACGGACGCCCTGGCGCGCAGCATCCTTCGCCACGCGGCCTTCTTCGCGCCGGGGGAGCCGATCCCCCGATGGCTGCTGCAACACTGCCTAAAAGTGGCGGAGGCGGAGGCGGCCCGACGACAGTTCGTCGACGCCCTGCGCCGCCTATCCGACCTGGGCCTTATCCGCACCGATCAAGACAGCAAAACCGTGTCGCTGCACCGCCTGATCACCGCCTTCGCCCAAAGCGACAGCACGGAGGCGGAGGCGGCGGCGGTTGAGGAGGCAGCCAGCGCAGCGGCGTCTGAGCAAAACCAGACAGACCTACCGGCCCCCCTACTGAAATGGCAGGCGCATCTGCGCTTCGTCGCGCATGCGGCGGAGGCGGGGGGGCGGAAGCACGCCGGTCAATTATTCAATGCGCTGGGCTATCATCTCAATATGATCGCTGACCGATATGGGAGACACGATGCCTTCCGGCGCGCCCTAAAAATCAGCGAAGCCACCTACGCGCCCGACCATCCCGAGGTCGCGATTCGTGTCAACAACCTGGGCGGCGTGCTCGAAGCCCAAGGCGATCTCGACGGTGCTAAGAAAGCCCATCAGCGCGCGCTTCAAATCGACGAAGCCGCCTTCGGACCCGACGATCCCAAGGTCGCGATTCGTGTCAACAACCTGGGCAGCGTGCTCCAAGCCGAAGGCGATCTCGACGGTGCTAAGGAAGCCTATCAGCGCGCCCTAAAAACCGACGAAGCCAACTACGGGCCTGATCATCCCAATGTCGCGATTCGTGTCAACAACCTGGGCAGCGTGCTCCAAGCCGAAGGCGATCTCGACGGCGCTAAGAAAGCCTTTCAACGTGCTTTAAAAATCGACGAAACCACCTACGGACCCGACCATCCCAAGGTCGCCATCTACGTCAACAACCTGGGCATCGTGCTCCTAGCCGAAGGCGATCTCGACGGCGCTAAGGAAGCCTATCAGCGCGCCCTGAGAATCGACGAATCCGCCTTTGGACCCGACCATCCCAAGGTCGCTAATCGCGTCAACAACCTAGGCGGCGTGCTCCACGCCGAAGGCGACATCGACGGCGCCAGGGACGCCTACCAACGCGCCCTCACAATCTTTGAAAAGCATCTTGGCGACGATCATCCAAATACGCAGATAGTCCGCCGAAACCTTCAATCCCTAGACACCGCGTAAGCGAGGAACAGAGCCAATGGATCCGATTTCGACGGCGCTTATCGCGGCCATAACGGCAGGGCTTGTGACCGGGACCAAGGATGTGGCGGCGACGGCGGTGGGGGATCTTTATGACGGCCTGAAGGGGCTTATCCGGCGCAAGGCGGATACGGGGGCGGCGTCGGTGGGGTTGATCGATGTGTTGGAAGCCAGCCCCGGCATGGACGGCGTGAAGGCGGAATTGCCCGCCGCCCTGGCGCGTGACGGCATCGCGGGGGACCCGGAAATCCTGGCCGCCGCCGAAAAGCTGCTGGCCGAACTGCGCACCGCCGCGCCGGATGCCATCACCCACACCCAAACCGTGATCGGCGATTACAATGCCGTATCCGGCCCCGGCGGCACATCGACGGTGACCGTGCAGGCGGGCAAGGATGGGGCTTCTTGAGGGCGCGTTAGGGGCGTATGGTCGCGGCGCGCGCGCGCGCAATTGGCCCCCATTTACCCCGCCGACCCCGAGGGATTATCCGCATCCATGTTGTTTGAGGCCTTCACCTATCTGAGGACGCCCTGCGCGCCCGCCTTTCGTAAAATGGGCTATGGGCGGGAATTGATCGCGTTGCAGGCGCGCGCCAAACGCTGTGCCGCCGCGTGGCAGCCGCATTTGCAGCGCACGCGATCGATGATCGAGGGGGTGGCAGAGGGGGCGGGGCCGAAGGGCCAAGCGGTCGTGCTCGGCTCCGGCATCCTGGCGGATATTCCGATTGAGGTTTTAAGCCAGCGCTTTGAGCGGGTGGAGTTGGTGGACCTCTGTCATCTGCCCCAAACCCGCGCGCGGGCCAAAGCCTTTGGGAATGTCACGCTGCGCACGGCGGATGTGAATGGCCTGGCAGACGCGTTGGTGGCCTGGGTCGCGAAGGGTGCGGCGCCCGACGCACTGCCCAGCCCGCAGCCGATGATCGGCGATATCTTGGGGGCGGCGGATTTGGTCGTCTCTGCCAATCTGTTGTGCCAACTGCCCCTGCTGCCCCTCGACTACATCCAGGATAAAGCCCCGCGGGTGGCGGAGGACGCGCTGCGCACCCTTGCCCGTGAGATTGTGGAGCGGCATATCAGACTGCTCTCCCAAGCCCCCGGCCGCATTTGTTTGATCAGCGAGGTTGAGCGATTGAAAGGGCAGGGACCTGAGATGTCGGCGGCGCAAAGCACCCTCTGGGATGCCGCTGTCACCTTGCCGACGGATGGGGTGTGCGACGAAGAATGGTTGTGGGATATCGCGCCCGCGCCCGTGGGATCGCGCTCAGCCCCTGTGCAAAACCGCGTGCGCGGCCTGATAGCACCCGACGGCCAAACCCTGGCGCGGCGGTGTTTGATTTAGGGTCGGGCCGCATGCCTTCGTTCCGTCCAAGCAGAAAGAGCCCCCAAGCGGCTTGAATTCTGGCAGCCAAGCCGTAGCTTGGGCTCTGGTAAAAACCCACGCATACGACCCATCCTTTGGGGATGGGGGATGTTAGGAGGATAGATCATGCTGACGCTGCTCTCGCCCGCGAAAAAGTTGGATATGACCCCGTCGCAGCGGGATATCCCAGTGACCCAACCGCGATTGCAGGACGATATGCAGGCGCTGGCCCAAGTTGCCAAACGTCAAACGGCGGCGGACCTGAAACGCCTGATGCATATCAGCGATAGCCTCGCCAGTCTGAATTTTGAGCGCTTTCAGGCCTTTCAAATCGACAATCGCAGCAACAGCGCCAAGCCGGCGGGCCTGGCCTTCGACGGCGACGTCTATTGGGGCTTGGCGGCGGATAGCCTGTCGGCGGACACGCTGGCCTATGCGCAGGATCATTTGCGCATCCTGTCGGGCCTTTACGGTCTGTTGCGCCCGCTTGATGCGATCCAGCCCTATCGGCTGGAAATGGGCACCAAGTTGGCGACCGCGCGGGGCAAGAGCTTGTATGATTTTTGGGGGTCGCGCATCGCCGATCGGCTGAATGCGGATCTGGCCGACCATGCGGATGGCACCGTGGTCAATCTCGCCTCAAACGAATATTTCAAGGCGGTGGACGCAGACGCCCTGGGCCGACCGGTGATCGCAGCCAAGTTCCTGAACATGAAGGATGGCGCGCCGCGCAGCCTGATGTATTACGCCAAACATGCGCGCGGCAGCATGGCCCGCTGGATCATGGAAAATCGGGTCGACCGGGCCGACGGCCTGAAGGACTTCAACGCCGACGGCTATCGCCTGGACAAGGCAACCTCAACCGCCACAGAGCTGGTCTTCACCCGTCCCCAGCCGCCGAAGAAGGGCTGAGCGGGTTTATATCACACGGGGTCCCGCATCACGGCGCTATTCGGGCAGATATTTGTCGGACCACCCCTCCGCCGCGATGGCGTGCGCAATCATGTGCTCAATGTCTTCGGGGCTATAGCCCAATTGACTTAAGATGCTGCGCGTCTGCGCGCCATATTTCGGGGCGGGTCCGGGGATGGTGATAGGGGCCCGTGCGGGGCGAACCGCATTGGGGGCGGCCAGATCAACCCAACGCCCCATCGGATGCTTGTCATGGCGCACGGCGCGATAGGTTGCGCGCGTGATGTCGATATCGCCGGCGCTTTCCCGTTGCAGGGCCTCTTCGCGTGTTCCTGCCAAGGAGCCGAGCGGCACCACGCCGACCGACGTGCCGTTAAAGCCTTCTGCCCAATGGGCAATCGGTGCCTTGTAAAAACGCGCAGCCAGCGCATCGATCAATTGATCCGCGTCGATATCAACCAGGTCCGCCAATTCCGGCATCTGCGCCAAGATGGTTTTTGGCGCCGTCGGGGCGGCAAAAAACATCCATCCGTCCGCGGCTTCATAGCAGCGATAGAATGGCCCCCAGCCGCGCACGCCCCGCCCCGATGGTTCATCAAAGGGCGCGCGCGTGGGATAGTCATACATGAACTGCGCTTGGATCATCTCCCCCGCCGCCGCCAGGGTCGCGCGCGCGATGCCGCCACGACCGGTTTGCCCCAACCGGTGCATCGCAGCGCCCAGCGCGACGCAGGCGCAATAGCCGGTTAGGACGTCGATGGTTCCGAAATGGGCGTGTTCTTCCGGTGTGTCGGGGCCACCGCCAAAGCGTGTCATCACGCCCGTGGCCGCCTGCGCCAAATCGTCATAACCCAGATGATCAGACTTTGGTCCGCGTTTCGGGCCACCGAATGCATCGAGCTGCACCAGGATTAACCGTGGATTGATCTCTGCCAGACGCGCCTCTGTCAGGCCAAGGGCTATGCGCTGTTCGTCCGTCGCATTGATCGTGACCACATCAACCTCCGCCACGAGGCGCCAAAGGGCCTCCTGCCCCTGGGGATCGCGGAGATTCAGCAGGACACTCTGCTTGCCACGATTGGCCTGCAGGCCGAAGACAATCGCATTCCACGGATCGACCGACGGGGCGACCGGCTGCACATGGCGCACCGTCGCGCCGAAGCGCGCCAGCGTGGCGCCGATCGTCGGCCCCGCGATCACATTCGTTAAATCCAGAACCTGCAGCCCATCAAGCCAGCCGCCCCCCGCTTGGCCGTCCCCCGCTTGGCCACCCGCCACTTGGCCACCCGCCACTTGATCGCCCAATCCCTGCCGGGCCGGTTCTGCCAATAAGGCCGGTAGCGCTTGGCTAAACTCATTAGGCTCAGGCCCTGGGCGCTTTTCTAACGCCCCCTCGTCGTCCGCAAGCCAGGCGACATTGCCCATCTGGCGCATGATGCCGTGGCGCGGGTCATCAACCGCAATGACCAAGCCGGCGGCTAGGGCATGGGGATCCGCCAACCATTCGCGGCTGCTACGCTGCGCCGTCGCCGGGGCTTTGGCCGCGCCAAATAGCGCTTCCCATTCATGCGATGGGCGTTTCAGAAAGGCGCGCTTCATTGCATCGGACAGCCATTCACGCTCGCTCGGCCCGACCGGATAGCTTCGCAGCGCCCATTCCTCCGGCCAGTCGTCCTGATCTGTGTAGACGTCGAAATCCGGCAAAATCGATAGCAAATCACCCAGGCCCAAAACCTCCAGCACCCGGCGCGGGTGGGTCGCGATCGAACAGGAGACAATGTAGAACCCGCGCCCATCCGCACAAACGTAGGTGCGGTAGAAGGGATCCAGGAATTCCGATAATTGGCCGTAATCCAAGTCGTTCGGCAGGCCGAGATCGGCGCGGCGTTCCAACTCAAATTCGCGGGGTGATTTGTAACGGCTTGGATAATCCTCAACCAACTCACTATTATAGGCCAAGCCCTCAAAGAGGGCCGAGGCCAACGGCACCTCAATATGCTCACCCCCCAAACGATCGCGGGAATTAAGCGCAAAGAGGACCGACATCGCACCAAATGACGCGCCATAAGCCGATGCCAACCCCAGCGGCGTGAAAGACGGGTTGATCCCCATCAGGCGGCGGTTCAGCCCCATATCCGTAAATTGCCCGGTGCGCGCCGCAATCGCCGCCTCCCAAGCCGCAATATCACGCAAGTCAGGATCGGTTGAGGCAAAGCCGGGCATCGACAGGGAGACAATATTCGGGTTGATCGCCTTCAACACATCGTACCCAAGACCGAGGCGAGTCATCACGCCGGGGCGAAAATTTTCAAGGACCACATCAGCGCGGGCGACAAGTTGCAGCGCCGTTTTATGGCCCGCATCGGATTTCAGATCGAGCGTCAGCGCGCGCTTCCCGCGCGATAGCATGTCAAAGGCCGGATCACGCCACCTGGGGCCCGTTGGGGGATCGATCCGAATGACCTCCGCCCCCAGGTCGGCCAGCATCATGCCCACCAGAGGCCCCGCCAAATACTGACCAAAATCGAGAACCCGGATGCCGGAAAGCGGGGCTTTTTGCGAGGCGGGCCGGGGTGAGGGTGCACTCATCAACGCCAATCTCCCTGCCAGCAGTTGTCGCGCCGACTATGGCTTAAGGGTAACCGCTGCATCACGCCCCCTATTCCCGCAGCCCCGCGACGGCTGCATCAAGGGCTGTCTGCGTCAGCTCAAAATCGGCTTCCTCAAGCGCCAAGTGGGGATAGAGTTTGCCCGGTGACTTGAAAACACCATGGGCGCGCAGGGTCTTGTTGAAGGCGGCATTGAGGCTCGCGTCAGCGGCCTGAACATCGCGGTAGGTGTGAACGTCGTTGCTTGTGAACAAAACATCGAACAAGGACGGGTGCCCAACGATGCGATGCGCGATGCCCGCCCCGTCCAGCGCGTTCGAGATCATCGCCATCAACCTTTGGCCATGGCCGTGCAGTTTATCGTAAGCGCCGTCGCGCCGCAGGATTTCGATAGTCTTCAGCCCCGCCACGGCGGCGACCGGATTGCCCGATAGGGTGCCCAACATCATCAACCATTTGTCGGCACCGACCTCAGCCTTATCGAAATGGTTCATGATCGCGCGATCGCCTGCGACCGCCGCCAGCGGGAAGCCGCCGCCGATGATCTTGCCCAAGGTGCAAAGATCCGGCGTCACCCCATAGGCCGCCTGCGCCCCGCCATAGGCGAAGCGAAAGCCAGTTACGACCTCATCAAAAATAAGCACGACCCCATAGCGCGTGCACAGCGCGCGCACGGCTTCCAAAAAGCCGGGGTCAGGCGGGATAATGCGCTGCAAGGGCTCAACAATCAGGCCCGCGACCTGGCCTTCATACTCCGCCATCAGGCTTTCCAGATAGGCGATATCGTTGAAGGGGGCGATCAGCATTTCTGCGCGCACGGCCTCCGGGATACCGGCGCTGTCGGGCAGGGCTTGGGGGAAGTTCATGCGGCGCGCAGGCGCTAGGCTCATCTGCGCCTCAGCCGACATACCGTGATAGCCGCCTTCGAATTTGATGATCTTATCGCGCCCGGTATAGGCGCGCGCCAGGCGGATGGCGTACATATCCGCCTCGCCGCCGGATGCCAGGAAGCGCACTTGATCGGCGCAAGGGACGGCGTTGCAAATTTCCTCCGCCAACTCCACGCCCGCGCTATTGTTGGCGAAGAAGGTCATGCCCTTGGGGATTTGCTGGAAGACGGCTTCTTGCACCTCTTCATTGCCATGGCCCAACAACATCGGGCCGGACCCGATCAGGTAATCGACATATTCCCGGCCATCCTCATCCCAGACCCGGCTGCCTTTGCCCTCGCGAATGAAGATTCCGGGGTCGAAATTGCCGAAGCCACCGGCGGGCAAGACGTCGCGCGCGCGGGCGATCCAATCGGCTTGGGTGGTGTGCTTATGCATCGGCTAACCCTTAACAATAGGTGGCGACAGGCGCGCCTAATGTGTCCTCGTCCGGATGCACACCAAGGCCTGGCGTTTGGGGTAGGTGCAGGTGGCCCTCAACGTTGCGCGGGCCCCGACCGCTGGCGATATCGACCGTCAGCATATCTTGGCAGGCCCACACCGCGTGGCAGTTTTCCATCGGGATGGTGGCCGCTAGATGCAGCGCTTCGGCATCGGCCAACACCGACCCGCCGGTTGCCATCACGAACATATCGATCCCGTGCGCCAAGGCGACATCGCGCATCCGGGCCGCCTTGGTCAGGCCGCCAACACGGTTAAGCTTGATGCCGAACACTTCCGCCAATCCATCGCGGGCGATGCGGGTGGCATCCTGCAAGGTGACAAGGCTTTCATCGACCGATACGGGCGAGGCATGTTTGCCCGAAATCGCTGCAATATCGTCCAGCGTTTCGCAGGGCTGTTCGAACATCACGTTTAAATCCGCACACGCGCTCATCACCCGCAAGGCCTGCTGGCGTGTCCAGCCCCGGTTGACGTCATAGAGCATGATTTCGCCGGGCATGCGGATGCTTTCGACATCGCGAATGCGGGCGATATCACGCTCAACATCGCCGCCGATCTTAACGGAATGGGCGACATAGCCGCGATCGCGATAACGCTTGATGACTTCCCGGGTCTCTTCCAACGTCTTTGCCCCGACGGAAGATGCAATGGGTCGCGGTGTCCCGGCATCCCCGCCCATCAGGGCCGCAATAGAAAGCCCCGCCGCTTGGCCCGCGATATCCCAGCAGGCCATATCGACCGGGCTTTTGGCGTATAGGTGGCCCGGCAGGGCGATATCCATCGCACGCTCCACCGCCAGCAGATGGCGCGGGTCCAAGCCGATGATAAAGGGTGCCATCGTCGCAAGCCCTGCACGGATGCCCGGCCCGTGGGCAGGCACATAGGTATGGCCCCAGGGTGTTCCTTCGCCCCAACCGGTGATGCCAGCGTCGGTCTCGATCTTCACCAACGTCGCATCCAGGGTTTCGAATTTCAGCCGTCCCCCGGATAGCCAATAGGGATGCTGCAACGGCAAATCGACGTGATAGACGCTAAGCCGCGTGATCTTCATGGACACACCACGATATTGCCGGTGTGCTGCTTCGCGATGAAGGCCGTCTGTGCCTCGCGCAACTGATCAAGCGGATAACTTGCCGCAAGGGCCGGCTTGATCGCGCCTTGTTCGATATAGCGCACGATGGTGGGCATGACCTGCGGGTCGATCACGGTGGAGCCGGTGAAGGTTAGGTCGCGCAGATAAAAGGTGCGCAAATCAAGCTCAACCATCGGCCCCGCGATCGCGCCGGAACAGGTATAGCGCCCACCGCGCGCCAGAATATCGATCAGCCGGGGCCAATAGGGCCCACCCACGACGTCGGCCACCACGGTGATTTTTTCATCACCCAGCGCGGCCCGCAGATCCGCCGGCGCACGCGATAAGATCAGATCGGGATTAAGCCTGCGCACATCATCATGCTTATGGTCGGCGGCCATGGCGATCACCCGCGCGCCGCGCAGGCGGGCCAACTGCACCACCGCGCCCCCAACCCCGCCGGAGGCACCGGGCACCAGCACCGTATCGGCCTTCGTCACGCCCGCGCGGGTTAACATCCCCTCCGCTGTTGAATAGGCGCAGGAGAATGTAGCCAGTTCCGCATCCGAATAGTCGGAGCGCACCGCCAGCGCATTGTGCGCGCGCACGGTGCAATAGTCCGCAAAGCCCCCATCGCATTCCGATCCGAAATAGCCCGTCTTGTCCTTGTCCAGCGGATCATCGGCATCGCGCAGCCAGTTGTCGGTGATCACACGCTCCCCAATCCGGGCACGGTCCACGCCCTCGCCAACTTCGACGATTTCGCCGCAGACATCGGCCCCCTGAATGCGCGGGAAGGTCAGCGGACGACCGCCCCAGGTCGGGTCATCTTCCCCCACGCTGTCGAAGGCGTCACCGGTTGTCGCGTCACTGACTGTTTTCGAATACCAGCCGGAGCGCGTGTTGACGTCGGTATTATTCAGCCCGCACGCCCGCACGCGAACCAACACCTCCCCCGCCGCCGGGTCGGGCCGGGGCCAGGCTTCGTGCAGCTGGATTTGCTCCAGCCCGCCATGGCCCATGGTCACCATGGCCCGCATCGTTTGGGGTAGGCTCATTCGGCAGCCTCCCGCACCACATCTGTGCGGGGACGCAGGCTTTCCGGGTCATAGGGGGCATCGGCCAAAACCGTGGCCGGGCGCGCCGTGCCGGCGATCATGACCTGAAGTGCCTTGCCCGGCACATTGGCGCTGGGCCGGATATAGGCGAAGGCCAAGATTTTGCCCACGCTATGACCATAAACCACGGAGGCGGTGGAGCCGACGACAACGCCATCGGCCAAGACCGCTTCCCCACCATGGCCATCCTCGACGCCGTCAGGCTCGATCGCCAGATAGGCGCAAATCCAGGGCATGGTGCCCGCCGCTGCGGCCTCAGCGCTGGCGCGGGTTGCCTCAACACCCAGATACTCCTTATCCAATTTGGCAAAGCGCATGACATCGGCTTCCGGCAAGGTGACTTCGTTGGTTAATTCGCCCGCCCCCTTGAAGGCCTTTTCCATGCGCAAAGCGTTCATTGCAAAGCTGCCGTAATTAGCGATGCCATGGGCCTGGCCGACGGCCCATAGGGCGTCATAGACCGCCAATGTGCTATCGCGCGGGATATGTAACTCCCATCCAAGTTCGCCCGCATAGGATAAGCGAAAGGCCCAAAGGCTATGGCCGGCGACATCGATCTGTTGCGCCGACAACCATTTGAATCCGGCATTGCTTAGGTCCGCGTCCGTGCAAGCACCCAAAACATCGCGGGCCTTCGGGCCGTTCAGGGCCAGCGCGCAGGTGTCATCGGAGCGTAAGATAACCTCCACGGCCTCATCTGCCTTATTGACGCTCAGATGGTCCAGCAACCGTTGCTCAAAGAACGCGGCGCAAACCAGGTAATAGCGCCCCTCCTCCAGTTTCACGACCGTTGTCTCAAGCTCAATCCGCCCGCGATGGTTCAGCATGTGGGTCAGCCCAATGCCGCCCACCTTCTTCGGCAAGCGGTTGGCGACAAGCCGGTCCAAGAAGGCTTCCGCGTCCGCGCCCGCCACTTCAACCTTGGTGAAGGCGCTGATATCCATCAGGCCAACGGCTTCGCGCACCGCCCGGCATTCCGCACCCACCACGTCATGCACCACCGTGCGGCGGAAGGAATAATGATCTATCTGAGCCACACCATCGGTGGCGAACCACCGGGGGCGCTCGTGGCCATAGACCTCCTCATAAACCGCGCCCTGATCTTTCAGGCGCTGGTAAAGCGGGCTTGGCTTCACCGGGCGCCCCGCCAACCGGTTAAAGTGGGGGAAGGGAATTTCATGGCGCAGGCAGTAATCTTCCTTCGCCTTGATGACCTGCCAGTCCTTGGTGGCGTAGCTGCCGAAGCGGCGCGGATCATAATCGCGCATCGAAATATCCGCCGCCCCATGGACCATCCAGCGCGCCAATTCCCGCGTCAGGCCAGGCCCCCAGCCAATGCCGATCTGGGTGCCGCAGCAGCACCAATAATTCTGCACGCCCGGCGCCGGGCCGATCAGCGGGTTACCATCAGGGGGATGGGAAATCGCGCCGTGGACTTCGCGCGTGATGCCAAGTTCGGCAAAGATCGGCATCCGGTCCATGGCATTTTCCAAATAGGGCATCACCCGGTCATAGTCGGCGGCGAATAGCTCATTCTCCGCCTCCCACGGGCAATGATCTTCCCAGACCGTGTTCGGATTTTCCTTCTCGTAAATACCGATCAGGCCCTTTTTCTGCTCCATCCGGATATAGCCGGACACCAGCTTATCATCGCGAATGACCGGTAGCTCCCGCTCCAGATCAACGAATTCCGGCACGGTGTCGGTCACAAAATAATGATGCGTCATGGAGGTCATCGGCAGTTGCAGCCCCGACCATTCCCCCATCTGGCGGGCATAGGTGCCGCCGGCATTGACCACATGCTCGCAGGTGATCGTGCCTTTCTCGCTCTCCACCACCCACTCGCCGCTATCGGATTGGGTGATGTTGGTCGCGCGGCAGCGCCGGATGATCTTAACGCCCAATTGGCGCGCCCCGATGGCCATGGCCATGGTCACGTTCGACGGATCGACATGGCCATCGTCCGGCGTGTGCAAGGCGCCTAAGACCCCGTCTAGATTATAAAAGGGATGCAGGGCGGCCACCCGCTCCGGCCCGACCAATTCGATGTTGAAGCCCAGCGAATGTCCGACGCTTAAGGTGTGGCGCAGCCAGTCCATTTCATCGTCGCTATAGGCGAGCCGAAAGGACCCGCAGCCGTGCCAGGTGACGGCCTGCCCCGTTTCCCGTTCCAACGCGCCCGCATAGAGGCCGATATTGTAATCAACGCATTTCCCAAGACCGAAGCTGGAGGTCGAATGGGTGATCTGCCCCGCCGCATGCCATGTGGACCCGCTGGTCAGTTCCGCCTTTTCCAGCAGAACCACATCGCGCCAACCTTCATGCGCCAAGTGGTAGGCCAACCCGCAGCCCATAACGCCCCCGCCGACGATGACGACACGGGCCTGTGTTGGGAAATCAGAAGAATTGGAAGCAGACATGGGGGGGGAACGTCCTTTTTTCGCCAAGCGCCCGGTCGGGGGCGGTTCTAAGAAAATCTCGGACCCGAAAATCTCAGGTCACCAAAACTACTAGACAGGTTAAAAGTACATATGTACCGTCGTCAATCATGAATGACACAAATATATCATCGATGGTGTTGGCGCGCCTCTCAAAGGATTGGGATGCGCTCACCCCGGAGGCGCAGAAGGCGGCGCGCTACGTCCTGGACAACCCGCTTGATGTGGGGGTTTCGACCGTGCGCGAAATCGCGGATGCGGCAAAGGTGAAACCCAACACCTTCGTGCGCATGGCCCGTCAGGTTGGTTTTGACGGCTATGAAGATTTCCGCGAACCCTTCCGTCAAGCGATCCGCAGGGGCACGGTCAGCTTTCCCGACCGGGCGCGCTGGTTGCAGGAAATTCGCAAGTCGGATCACTTAGGCGGTCTCTATGCCGATTTGGTCGCAGCCGCGCTGCGCAATATCGAAGAAACCTTCGCCGGCATCGATGTCGCCAGCTTGAAGGCCGCGTCCGATGCGATTTGGAATTGCCGGAACGTCTATACCTTGGGCGTGGGGGTGAATGCGGCGAACGCGCAGAACTTCACCTATCTTGCCTCCACCGGCATGGTGCAGTTTCGCGCGATCCCACAAACCGGATCGACGGCGGTGGATGATCTGGCCTGGGCCGATGGGCGCGATGTCGTGATTGCCATCACCTGTCGCCCCTACCGGCAGGAGGTTGTCGACGCGGTCAAAATCGCCCGCGAACAGGGCCTAACCGTCATCGGCATTTCCGACAGCGCGGCCAGCCCGATCATCCGCGCCGCCCAGCATCGCTTCATCGTCGCCGCCGATACGCCGCAATTCTTTCCCTCCTCAATTTCCACGATCGCATTATTGGAAACCCTGCTATCCTTTGTGATTGCAGGGGCGAGTGAGGAAATCGTCGATCGGGTCGAAACCTTCCACAAACGCCGCCATGACCTTGGCCTTTATCATGAGGATCCGGAATGACCGACACCCTGATCCGCTCGCTCGCGGGCCGCTTCTACACAGATCCTGCAATTTTTGAGGTTGAGCGTAAGGGCGTCTTGGCGACCACCTGGCAATTCGCCGGCCATGCCACGCAGGTCGCAGATATCGGCAGCTATTTCACCTTTGACATCGCGGGCGACAGCCTGTTTTGCATTAAGGGGCGGGATGGCGAAATCCGCACCTTCTATAATGTCTGCCAACATCGCGCCCACCAGCTGGTCAGCGGCGAAGGCACGACGCGTTCGGTCGTGTGCCCCTATCATGCGTGGACCTATGATCTGACGGGCGCGCTGCGCGGGTCACCCAACACCAAGCGGGTGGAAAATTTTGACGGCACGAAAATCTGCCTAACCTCGGTGCGCACGGAAGTGTTCTTAGGCTTTATCTTCGTCAATCTTGACCCGGACGCAAAGCCGATGGACGACTGGTTCCCCGGTGCGCGCGCACAGTTGGAAGAGTGGGTGCCGGACTGGCAAGAGCTTGCCCCTATGGACTGGGTCCCGGTTGAGGAGGCGTGCAACTGGAAAGTCTCGGTTGAGAATTATTCGGAATGCTATCACTGCTCCCTCAACCACCCGACCTTTTCCAGCGGCGTGATCAAGCCGGCAAGTTACGACATCCAGCCGCAAGGCTATTGCCTGCGCCACACGACAGAATGTCAGCCCCTGGAAACGATGAGTTACGAGGTCGACACCAGCAGACCCCACGCCGAAGGCTATTCAAGCTGGTTCCTCTGGCCGATGTTTTCCTTCCAGGTCTATCCCGGCAATGTCCTGAACACCTATCACTGGCGCGCGATTGATGTGGACCATGTGGTCGTGTGGCGCGGATGGTACACGATTGGCGGCGCAGATAGCGACGTGATCCGCCGCCTCGCGCAACAAGACCGCTCCACCACGGTCGAAGAAGACATCCATCTGGTGGAATCCGTCCAACGGGGCCTGGGGTCACGCGGCTACAATCCCGGCCCCTTGGTGATTGATCCGGCGGGGGGCTTAAGCTCCGAACACTCCATCATGCATTTGCAAAAATGGATGCGCGAGAGCCTGCCCGACCCCGCCTAGCCACCGCTTGGCCACCGCCTAGCCACCGCCTAGCCACCGCTTTGGCCTAGCCATCGCATGTCCTAGGCAATCGCTTGTCCTAGAGCGATAAAACCCACACCAACAGGGGAGTCCACGCCCATGAGCGATTTCAACAGTGATTTCGACGAAGACCTCTTCAAAAAGGGGCTCGAACAACGCAAGGCGACCCTTGGGGCCGCCTATGTGGAAAAGAACCTGGCTGCGGCGGATGACTTCACCCGGCCGTTTCAGGAAGCCATGACGGCGTGGTGTTGGGGCTTCGGCTGGGGCGATGATGCCATCGATGCCAAGACGCGCAGCATGATGAACCTCGCCATGATCGGGGCGCTCGGCAAAATGCAAGAATGGGAAACGCATTGCCGGGGCGCGCTCAACAACGGCGTCTCACGCGCAGAAATCCGCGCGATCATCCATGTGATCGGCATCTATTGCGGTGTCCCCCAGGCCCTGGAATGTTTCCGCGTGGCTAAAAAGGTTTTGGAAGAAAACCCCGCTTAGATTAAAGGCTAATTTTTCTGTGTGGACGGTCTACGCCCATAACAGCCGCTTATAGGACCTCGTCTCGATGAAGCTTATTCACCTAACCGACACGCACTTCGTGCCGCCGGGTAAGACGCTCTACGGCGGCGACCCGCAGGCGACGCTCGCCGCCGCGGTGGCGGATATCAACAGGCATCACGCGGATGCGGACCATGTGCTGATCACCGGTGACCTGACCCATTGGGGTGAGCCGGATGCGTTTGAGAGCCTGAAGCAGACGCTGCAGCCGTTGGCTCCCCCCCTTCACCTGTTGATCGGCAATCACGATCATCGCGAGATCTTCGCGCGCACATTCCCTGACCAACCGCGCGACGCAAACGGCTATATTCAGTCCACCTTGCGCACGGCCCAAGGCCATCTGATCTGCTTGGACACGGTCGTTGAGGGCACGCACGCCGGCTGGTATTGCGAGACCCGACGCCAATGGCTGGCTGAGCGTCTGCAGGAGGCCGCCGAGCTGGATGCGCCGGTCTTTCTTTTTATGCACCATCCCCCCTTCCCTATTGGATTGGCGTCGCTTGACCGCATCGCCCTTCAGGAGCGGGAGGCCTTCGCCGAGGTGATCGCGGCCTCGCCAGCGCGCATTCGCCACCTCTTCTTCGGTCACATCCACCGACCGCTGATGGGCAGTTGGTGCGGCATCCCGATCTCAAGCATCCGGGCGATGAACCATCAATGTTGGCTGGACTTCGAGACCGAGGGCGAAATCGACGGCAGCTTCGAGCCGCCAGCCTATGCTGTCGTCCTGATCGACGAGGAATGCGTCATCATTCATCCCCATGATTTTCTGGACGCCAGCGCCAAATTCTCCCTAATAGACAGTCCTGTCGACGATTGGGCCCAAGCCTATGATTAGCCTGGCGCAGGGGCGGATAGGCGTGGCACAAAAGGACCGCCAGACCTGAACACGGGTGAAAAAAGCTATGACTTTGCCAATTCCAGATATTCACCGCCGACTGTCGGCGCGTGGCACCCCATCATGACCGCCGGCCGTCTTATTTTGGTGGTGGGCCGGTCCGGTGCCGGCAAAGACTCAATTCTAAATGGTGCGCGCAAAGCGTTGGCTGATGATCCGGATGTGGTTTTTTCGCGCCGCGTGATCACGCGGCCGGCCGACCCGACGGTTGAGGATCATGACACCCTAAGCGTTGAGCGTTTTTGGGAGGCCCGACAGGCGGGCGACTTCGCGCTATTCTGGTCGGCGCATGATCTGCATTATGCCATTCCAATCAGCATCGAAAATGATCTGGCAGCAGGCAAGATCGTGGTGGCAAACACCTCGCGCACCATCATTGCTGAGGCCCGATCGCGCTACCCAAATACGCAGGTCATTCTGGTCACCGCTGCACCGGAGACCCTTGCCGCCCGATTGGCCGCGCGCGGCCGCGAAGATGCCAAGGGCGTTGAAAAGCGGCTGGCCCGCAGCGTCGACACCCCAAGCGATGCCGAGGGTACTTGGATTGTCGAGAATGACGGGCACCTTGCCGACGCGCTCGATCGGTTTGTTGGGCTACTCCAAGGCGCAAAACCGTCGCACGCCTAGTCGGTGAGCACCCCGTACTGCTGTCCCCGCCCCTTCAAACCTATAATGAAAGATAGGCGGGCATGTCTTGATAGCATACCGGTCGCAGCCAGCGCCGGATTGCCATGGTGCCGACCGAGGTATGCCCGAAGTTGGTGGAGGCCGGATAGGGCCCGCCATGCACCATGGCAGAGGCTACCTCAACACCCGTCGGGAAACCGTTGGCCAGCAACCGCCCCGCCTTGCGTTCAAGGATGGGGATCAGGGTTTCGGCAAGCGCCTTATCGCCTTCATCCATTTGCAGCGTGCAAGTCAACTGACCATCCAGCGATAGCGCAATCGCACTCATCGCCTGCGCGTCAGGGGTCCGAACGACCAACCCAAAGGGCCCGAAGACTTCATGAGACAGGTCCGGGTTCGCCACGAACTCGCCCGCCGTCACGGAGGCGACAGCGGGCGTGGCCTTGCGCCCCTCAACCGCGCCATTCATCTGGCTGGTGCCGGCACTCGCCATGGCTCGCTGGTCCCGATCATAGCCTTCTGCAATGGCTTGCGTCAGCATCGGTTGGGGCGGGGTATCGCCCAAGGCTTTTAAGGCCACGTCCAGGAACGCATCCCCGTGCGCGCCATCGGGCAAGATGATGACGCCTGGATTGGTGCAGAATTGACCGACCCCCATGGTCAGCGATCCGGCCCAGGCCTTGGCGATATCGTCGCCGCGGGCGTTCAGGGCCTCGGGCAGGATGAAAACGGGATTGATCGATCCAAGCTCGCCAAAAAACGGGATCGGCACGGACCGACGCGCGCACAGATCGAACAGCGCACGACCGGCGCGGAGCGAGCCTGTAAACCCGACCGCGCTGATCAGTTTATGCTCGACCAACGTCTGGCCCAGCGCATGGCTGCTTCCCTGGATCATCTGGAAGGTGGCGGGCGGATAGCCTTCATCGGCCACAGCCTGCGCAATCGCGCGCGCGACAAGCTCACTCGTTGCAGGATGGGCGGGATGGCCCTTCACAATGACCGGGCACCCTGCCGCCAGCGCGGAGGCCGTATCGCCGCCGGCGGTGGAAAAGGCCAACGGGAAATTCGACGCCCCGAAGACGGCAACCGGGCCAATCGGTCGCTGGCACAGGCGCAAATCAGGCCGGGGCATCGGCGTGCGCTCCGGCAGGGCGGCGTCATGGCGGTGGTCCAGATGCTCCCCGGTCTCGATATAATCGGCGAACAGGCGCAATTGTCCCACCGTGCGACCGCGCTCCCCGATCAGGCGGGCTTCGGGCAGGCCGCTTTCAGCCACGCCATAAGCCGTGATTTCATCGCCCACGGCATCGATCTGGGCTGCAATCGCGCGCAGCAAGGCGGCGTGGCGCGCCGGAGGCATCGCGGCCAGGGTGGGAAAGCAACCCTCCGCCGACTGGGCCGCCGCATCGACCTGGGCGGGGGTTCCTTCGGCAACGACAAGGGCGGGGCCGTTCAAGGGCGTGCTGGCGAATGTTGTATCCGCATTGACCCATTGGCCATCAATCAGGTGGTAACCGGTTAGTGTCGTCATGGGACTCTCCAAATCTATCGGGGAAACTCTTAAGCCCGGTTAAAAGCGTCGCACGGAAAAGGCATCGGTCTTTATCGGGGGATCGTGCCCCAAGATTAAGGCCCGCACCAATTCCGCCGTGCCGGCCGCCTGGGTAAGGCCCAGATGACCATGCCCAAAGGCGTAGACCACCTTGTCAATTTTAGGGGAGCGATCGATGACCGGAATACTGTCCGGCATAGACGGGCGAAACCCCATCCATTCCGACCCCTGGTCGGTGTTCAAGCCGGTCATAAATTTTCCAGCCTTGTCCAACAGGACCTGCGCGCGTTTGAAATTGGGCGGCGCAGACAGCCCGCCCAGTTCGACCGCACCGCCCACCCGAACCCCGTCATTGATTCGGCTGGCCACAAACCCATGACCGGCAAAGGTGAGATGCGTTTTTAGTCGAAAGTCACCCTGTGGCAGGGTGGTGTTGTATCCCCGTTCGGTCTCCAGCGGGATTTTGTCCCCCACGGTTTGCGCTAGGCGATGCGACCAGGCACCCGCCGCAACGACGACTTGGGCCCCGACCAATCGCCGGGCCTCGCCGATCACTGCGACGCCGTCATTGACCGGGTCGGGATCGGCCTCCAGCCTCACCACATTTAACTGTTCAACTTTACCGCCCCGCGCGACGAAGACGCCGATCAGGTGATTGAGCCATTCGGCCGGGTCGCGTGTGTTAATCCAATCCGGGGTATATCCGGCATGGGAAAATTCTGGGTTGAGCCCTGGTTGAATTTCCGCAATCTCGTCTGCGGTTTTCAACAGATCGAACGCAACCCCCTGCTCGCGCAGGAAGTTCCAGTACGGTTTGCTG
>Ga0307967_1000808_pt1 | contig 20800 bp, 19 predicted proteins | sample OrgLakmetagen648_FD_201828 | JGI IMG/M metagenome (GOLD analysis project Ga0307967, IMG submission 201828) | Saline water microbial communities from Organic Lake, Antarctica - #648 | ecosystem: Environmental > Aquatic > Non-marine Saline and Alkaline > Saline | place: Antarctica: Organic Lake... | reverse complement strand
CACCATGCCCCTGATGAGACGCTTCGTCGAGGCGGTGGGCGTGCGCATCGCTGTGATGGCCGCGGGCTTGGGGATCTCCGTCCTGCTGGCGCGGACCCTCGGGGCCGAAGAGTTTGGCCACTACGTCTTCGCTTTTTCGGTGGCGACAATTCTGTCGATCCCGGTACAGGCGGGCTTGCCGCTGCTGCTGACCAAGAGCCTTCCAAAATACCAGGTCGTCGAGGATTTGGCACGGCTCAGGGGTTTGTTGCTCTTCGCGTTGATGTTTACGCTGGTGTTCTCCGGTTTGGCATTCGTTGCTTACTGGGCCGTCGATTTTTGGCTGAGCCGGCAATTCGGAGGGTATGCTGGGCGCGAAACCGTACACTTGGCGATCCTGCTTCTGCCTTTCATTGCGCTGTCGACATCGCTCGGCGCGGCAGTTCGGAGTTTGGGGCGACTGCTGGTCGGGCAGATGATTGAGACGGGCCTGCGGCAGTTCACACTTCTGGCGATGCTGGGAGCCGTCGCACTCGGCGCCGTCGGAGCACAGCTGAGTGCGGAGATGGCGATGCAGTTTCACATCGCCGCGGCTGTCGTTACGACCGCCGTCGGCGGAACTGTCTTGGGTCTCGCCTGCGGCGTCGGCCGTGGACCAGCGGGCATGTCGATGGAATGGCGTAAATGGGCGTTGACGCTGGTGCCGCTGTCGCTGATCGCTTGCCTGCAAATCATCCTCAACAAGACCGACGTGGTGATGCTGCGCGGACTCATTGGTGCAGAAGAGGTCGCGATCTACTTCGTTGCCAATCAACTCGGCAACCTTGTCTTCCTGGCCAACCAGGCAGTGCGCATGGTCAAGGGGCCAATGCTGGCCCGTGCGGTTCAGAAGCAGGATTTGGGAGCATTGCAGCACGTCTATTCACGCGGCGCGCTGTTCGTCTTCCTGTTCGCGCTACCTGGGGCAGTATTTCTGCTTCTCTTCGGAGCGCCGATCCTCGGGGTGGTCTTTGGACCTGAGTATCGCAGCGCCTATCCGGTGGTCGCTGTCTTCGCGATCGGGTACGTGGTTCAAGCACTGTTTGGCAACACCGAACTATTGCTGAAGGTGACGGACAATGAATGGGTCGTGATGCGCGCGATGATGCTCGCCATCATCGCAAATCTGGGACTTAACGCGTTGATGATCCCGTGGCTCGGCGCGCTTGGCGCGGCGCTGGCCTCGTTCACTGTTACGCTCTGTGTCAAGTGGTACCTGTCCCGTGAGATCCGCCGTCGCGTGGGGATCTCGGCTTTTGCCTTCGACGTTAAATGGATATATTCAGGCACGACCGGTGTCAGCGCATTGAAAAAGCGTTCTCAGAGCGGCTCGCTGAAAGTTGGTAGGACCGGGAGAGGTAAACTATTTTGACCTGGACGCGAACTACTCCAAGGGCCACTCTTGGTACGGTGCCAAAGTCTCTATTGCGAAAGGGAATGCCGATGCTATTTATAATGGCCGCCGCCAAGAAACTAGCCCGCGAGCTCACCGGCTATGCCGTGATCCTCACGAAATCAAGAGTCCCCCTGGGCATAAACCGCAAAATCAACCAGGCGGTGGCCAAACCCAGCCCATACACCGAGCTTCTGCGCGAGAGTGTCACGAACGAGGCTTTCACCAAGCGCGACCGTGTAGTGGAGTACGTGCAGACTATGGCATCTGAATTACCTACAGATTGCGAAGAACCTCTCGTAGGCGACGATGTAGTAGCTTCGCTGATCTCCAATCAGAAAGCTTTTACTTCTTGTCTCTAATTGTTCGGAAGACAAACCTTATATCGACGGCTTTTATGCTCCTTTTGTCGATTGGTTTACTTTTATTCTCCGCTTCCAATCCCTATGGGCACTCTCCAGGCTCCGTTGCGCTGGGGTTGGTCGCCATTGCAGTCATGCTCGCTCCTTTCACCTATTGGACTATGTTCACTGAACGGAGAGAGGTACCATACCTTGGTTTGCATGGCATTTTTTTGGCTGCCACATATGGCATGGGTGGATTGGTTTACGCGGCCGGATACAGAGGGGCATTCGCTAATTATCTCTCCCCTTCTGACTTCTTTGTTCCATTAGCATACTCGCTTGTCAGCTTTGTTGTTGTTTCGGCTTTCTATTTCATGTCGCGCAATAAGGCAGTTTTTCCAATTCCTTCGTCCATCAAGGCCTTACCAAGCAAGGTTAGTCCTGATATCTTGGTGGCAATGATGCTTCCACTTGCATTATTGGCGTACCAAATTGTCACAAAACAACAAATGTTTTCGGCCATTGTGCAGCCGGTCATAGCCATCCGAGTTTTCCTGTTGGTTTGGGGTAGCTTTCTATTCTTTTCCGGAATGCTTCGACCATGGCAATCAGTCGTTTACTGGTTACTCGTTGCGTTTGATGTGATATTCAATTCTGGAATATTTTCGGGATTCTTTGCTGACATTATCTGGTATTCCTTATACTTCATAGTTCCGTTTTTGGTCATGCGTCGACGTATTCCGTGGTTGCCGATAATCCTTGTTGCTGTAGCGTTGTTCACGTTAAATCCGGTTAAACACGAATTCAGGTTAGTATACAGTAACTTTAAGGATGACCGTGAGTTCTCATCCGAAAAAATCGGCGTTATGGTTGATTTGGTTGGGAAAGAACTCAGCGAGTTGGAAATGGCAGACCTAAAAGAAAACTTCGATGACTTCTACGCCCGAGTTTTGCTAATCACAACCTATTCTATCGCCGTATCGGATATTCCTGAAAATAATGACTTTCTAATGGGTGAGACATATTTGCCCTTTTTTACTAAGTTTATTCCCAGATTGTTTTGGCCAGGCAAGCCAAAGCATGATTCTTCTGGTTGGGCGCTGGAATACGGATATATGAGTGCAAATTCAGACGCTGCCTACCGCCTTCCTCTTCATGTTGAAATGTATCTTAACTTTGGACTATATGGTGTAGTTGGAGTATCGGCAATTTTAGGGCTAATTATGGGCGCAGCTCGAGCTACGTTCCATCACTACTCAAAGAATCCTGCGGTGTCTTCGCTTGGATTTATGGTGGCATTGCCATTTTTTTGGGCTGGCGAGAGGTTCGCAACAATGTTCGGTGGAGTTGTGATTCAGTTCATCTCTGTCTTCTTGTTTGCACTCCTAGTTTCACTAATTTTCGGCCATTCCGTAAGGCGATGATGCGATCCTTTCCAGCGAAATCCAGGTTTAGCTTTGAGAGCTCTTCTCTGATGAAAATATTATTTAATACATGCAGAAAGAATTTTATGCTCCTTATTACTAAAGGCTTTTGTGCGTCACTCGCCTCCCTTGTATTTACATGCCCGAAACAATGACAGTGCCGAACTTCTTCCTGATCGGCGCGCCCAAATGCGGGACGACCTCGGTGGCAGCGTGGCTAGCACAGCACGGCCAAGTGTTCATGTGTACCCCGAAAGAGCCGTTCTTCTTTTGCACTGACATCGCAGCACAGCGCGCAGCGCGGACCTGGGAGGAATATCTTCGCCTGTTTGACGGAGCGGCCGGCGTGCGAGCCGTGGGCGAAGCCTCGACCAGCTACCTGCGGAGCCGCGTTGCGGTACCGGCGATCCTCGAACGGCTGCTAGGCGCGCGGTTCGTCGTCTGCCTGCGCAACCCGGTCGACATGGTCGCTTCTGTGCACGGTCAAATGGTGCGCGGCGTGCGCGAAGACGTGCGCGACCTCGCTGCGGCTCTAGCGCTGGAGCCTGCGCGGCGTCGTGGAGAACGACTGCCGCCCGGCACCCAGGAACCGGCGGACCTGATCTATTCCGAGACCTGTGCGCTCGGCTCCCAGCTGGCGCGGCTCTACGACAATGTCGACAGGGAGCGCGTACATCTCGTCTTTATGGACGATTTGCGCACCGATCCGCGCCGGGTCTGGACCAATCTGCAGGCCTTTCTCGGGGTGGATGACGACGGGCGAAGCGCATTTGCCGCCGAGAACGCGCGGGCGGTGCCGCGCTTTGCCGCGGCGAGCCGCGTGGTGCGCGGGCTACAGCGGGCCAAGAACTGGGTGATGCCGGGCCGTAGCCTCGGGATCGGAGCGGGCCTCAGCCGTGCGCTGGAGCGGACACCTACCGCAGCGGAGATGGCGATGACGCCGGCGTTGCGGGCCTATCTGACGCGGCGGTTCGCGCCTGAAATCGATATCCTCGAACGGCTGACCGAGCGCGATCTGTCTGCCTGGGTAAAGGACGAGACCGCTTGACTCGCGCCAACGTCTTCATCCTCGGAGCGCCAAAATGCGGCAGCACCTCGCTTGCCGCCTGGCTGTCCCAGCACCCCGACGCTTTCGTGTCCGACCCCAAGGAGCCGCGCTATTTCAATTCCGACTGGGCGTTTCCCTTCCGCGTCGGGGATGCGGAGGACTACGCGGCCCTGTTCGCGGAGGCGGAAGGCCGGTGCGCCGTCGCCGAGGCTACGACCGGGAACTTGGTGTCGGACGTGGCGGTGCCGGCAATCCTTGAGTACCAGCCGGAGGCCCGCTTTGTGGTCTGCCTGCGCGACCCTGTGGAGCTGTTTTTCTCGCTGCACGGTCAGCGTCTTAAAGAGGGTAACGAAAATCTGGCCGATCCTGCCCTTGCCTGGGAGGCGCAGGCGGAGCGGCTGCAGGGACGAGGCGTGCCAAGGGGGGTCGCCGACCCAAAATCGCTGCACTACGAGAGGTTCTGCCGGCTCGGCACGCAGATGCGCCGTCTCTTAGAGCGTGTCCCGCGCGAGCGTGTATTCGTGATTCTGATGGAGGATCTGCGCGACGCGCCCGACGCCACCTTCCGCGCCCTCTGCCGATTCCTCGAGATTGAGGAGCGCTCGCTGCCTAAATACGCCGCGGAGAATACCGGGCGCCTGCCGCGCTTGCTCTGGCTGCAGCGGGCAGTCCGGCTTGCCGGTTTGGTTAAGAAGCGCATCGGCCTGCCCTCCATGGGGATTGCGACCCGCATCCGCGACGCCAACCTCTCTGGTACGCGGCGGTCCGGTGATACGGCGCTGCGCGCCCGGCTAACCGACCATTTCGCTGAAGAGGTAACACGACTGGAGCAGATGATCGGTCGCGATCTATCGCACTGGCGGGCTCGGTCAACAGGACAGGAAGCTCTGCACCCCCGGGCGGGAGAAAACGTCAAGCCATGACCGCACCGGCGCAGAAAAGGATCGTGGTGTTCCGCGTTGGTAGCATTGGCGATACGGTGGTCGCTCTGCCCTGTTTCCACACGGTGCGAAGGGCCTTCCCGGACGCGCACATCACGCTCCTGACCAATGTGCCGACCTCCACTAAAGCGGCGCCGCTGATGATGATACTGGGCCAGGACGGCAGTTTTGTCGACGACGTGATTGACTATCCCGGCGGCCTGTCGAGCCCACTCGAGGCCGCAAAGCTGGCGCTGCGTCTACGGCGAGTCGGGGCGAACACGCTGGTCTACATGATGCCGGTGCGCAGCGCCAAGGGGCTCAAGCGCGACGCGATGTTCTTCCGGCTGGCGGGCTTCCGCAACATCCTGTGTATACCCAAGGGCGAGGCTCAGCGCGTCTCGCGCGTCGATACCCATGCCGGCGTAGTGGAACCTGAGGCGCAGCGCCTCGCACGCTGCCTCTCGCCGCTGGGCGAGACCGACCTGCGGGACCGCGCCCAGTGGGATATGCGCCTGAGCGAGGCCGAGCGGGCCGAGGGCACGCGGCTGGCTGCGCAGGTGCCGGCGCCATTCTTGGCGCTCAATACCGGCGGAAAGGTGGCGTCGAAGGACTGGGGCTTCGACCGCTGGGCGGAGCTGCTCGCGCGGTTCCGTGCGCGCACCGAAGCTCCAGGCCTGATGCTTGTGGGCGCCCCAGACGACGCCGACCGGGCCGCAGCGTTGATTGAGGCTTGGGGTGATGGCGGCGTTAGCCTCTGTGGCGGGCCGAACCCGCGCGAGGCCGCCGCGGCGCTGTCCCATGCGCGGCTGTTTCTCGGTCACGATTCGGGACCACTACATTTGGCGCAATGCGTCGGGACCCCCGCGCTTGGCCTCTTTGGCGACTACAACAAACCGGTGCAATGGCATCCGATTGGCTCGCACGTCTCGGTCCTGCACGAGCTTCAAGGGATTGACGCAATCACCGTAGATCAGGTGCTCGACCGCGCCTTCGAAATGTGGACCGCCCAATGAGCCAAGCCGCGACATCCGTGCCGACGTCCCCCGCCACCGTCGAAGCGCTGCGCCTATGGCTGTGCGACCACGCGGCACCGCTCTGGGCCGTGCACGGTGTCGACCGCGTCCGGGGCGGTTTCTTTGAGAAGCTGACCCATGACCTGACCCCGACCGACGAGCCGCGCCGCGCTCGGCTGGTGGCGCGGCAGATCTATCTCTTCGCCGCCGCCGCGCGCCTGGGGTGGAATGGACCGGCGCCGGACTTGGTGCGGCACGGGCTGCGCTTTCTGAAAGACCATCTGATCACCCTGGAGGGTCGGGTGTGCGCCAGTTGCATGCCGGGCGGCACTGTCGTCGACACGCGGCAGCATCTCTACGATGTGGCCTTCGTGCTATTTGGGCTGGCCCAGGCCGCTGAGGCGCTGGCCGGCACCCCTGAGGCTGCGGAGGCCACCCGCTGCGCCGATCTCGTCGCCGCACGGCTCGACGCCGAGGCTTCGCATCCGTTGGGCGGCTATGTCGACGAGACGACGCCTGAGCTGCAATGCGCCAACCCGCACATGCATCTGTTTGAGGCGTTCCTCGCCTGGGCTGAGGTGGCAGGCGTTCCGGCCGAGAGCTGGATGGCGCGCGCGCGCGGTATCGCCGAGCTCGCGCTCGATCGCATGATCCTGCCGGGCAACGGCGCGCTGCCGGAGCATTTCGACGGCGACTGGCACCCGGTGCCCCAGGGGGGATATCTGGTGATCGAGCCAGGCCACCAGTTCGAATGGAGCTGGCTCCTCACTCGCTGGGCCTGCCTTTCCGGTGCGCCTGCCGCTGGGGCGGCCGCGGCGCGGCTGGCCGGGATCGGAGAGGCCCACGGCGTCGATCCGGAACGCGACGTGGCTGTGCAAGCGCTCGACGCCGACCTGGCGGTGCGCGATCCCTCCGCGAAGCTGTGGCCGCAGACCGAGCGTGCGAAGGCATGGCACGCCCAGGCCCTGATCACCGGTAGCGCCGAGGCGGCGGCTCGGCGCGACCGGGCGCTGGCGGCGATCGGGCTCTACCTCTCGGGCTCCCGGCTTGGCCTGTGGCATGAGGTCATGGACGTGGGCGGCGAATTCGGCGACGAACCGGTCAAGGCCAGCAGCGGCTACCACGTGGTGTGTGCCATCGAAACCGCCCATTCCGACCAATTGACGAAAGAGATGTCCCAATGACCCCCGATCAGTCGCAGGCGCTTTCGGCGCTGGTACAGCAGTTCTCGACAGCGCGCGTGTTGTGCCTAGGCGACGTCATGCTGGACAGTTTCAACCATGGCAGCGTCGAGCGCATCTCGCCCGAACGGCCAGTGCCGGTGTTCCGGCCCGGACAGGTCGACGACATTCCCGGCGGTGCCGCCAACGTGGCGCGCAACGTGACCGCGCTCGGGGCACATTGCACGCTCGTGGGTGTGGTGGGCGAGGACGCCGCCGCGGCGGCGATGCGCCGCGCGCTCGAGGTCGATCCCAATCTCGTGCCGCGCTTCGCGGTGGCGCCGGGGCGGCCGACGACCCACAAGGTGCGCTTCACCGCCGCCGGCCAGCATTTATTGCGGCTCGACAGCGAGGAAACTGGTCCTATCGGCGCGGACATTGCGGCTCAGGTCGTGGAGATCGTCCAGGGCGCGATTGCGGCGCACGACGTCCTCATCCTGTCGGACTATGCCAAGGGTCTGCTGACGTCCCCCCTGCTGTCGGAGGTGATCGCGCTCGCGCGGGGCGTCGGCGTGCCGGTGATCGTCGATCCCAAGAGCCGCGACTTCGCACGCTACGCCGGGGCGACGCTGCTGACGCCCAACGCTCTTGAGGCCGAACGCGCTACCGGCGTTCTGATCCGGGACGATGCCAGCGCCGCGGCCGCAGGGCAGGCGATGCTTGCGCAGGGCGGCGTGGCCGCGGTGCTAGTCACCCGCGGGGCACAAGGCATGAGCTTGATCGAGACGGTGGGCGCGCCGCTACACCTGCAGAGTGACGCGCTCGAGGTCTTTGACGTGGTCGGCGCCGGGGACACGGTGATCGCCGCGCTGGCCTGCGTGACCGCGGCCGGCGGGCCCCTGTCCGACGCCGCCGCCTGCGCCAACATCGCCGCGGGCATCGTCGTCGGCAAGCGCGACACCGCGACCGTCGCCCCGGACGAGGTCCTGGACCGCCTCGCGCGCCTCGGCGGCGGGCGCGTGCGCGAGGGCACGCCGATAATGCTGGAGCGATCCGATGCCGCCGCCTACGCCTCGGCCCGGCGGGCCGAGGGCAAGCGCATCGGCTTCACCAACGGGGTCTTCGATCTCGTTCATCCCGGCCACGTGGCGCTTCTGCGGTTCGCACGCGAGACCTGCGACATACTGATCGTGGGCATCAACAGCGATGCCTCGGTCCAGCGGCTGGGCAAGGGACCCGAGCGCCCGATCAACGGTCAGCTTGACCGCGCGCTGGTGCTCGGCGCCTTCGGAACGGTGGACGCCACGATTATTTTCGACGAGGACACGCCGCTGGACCTCATCCGGGCGATCCGACCCGACGTCCTGATCAAGGGTGCCGACTACACCGTCGAGAACGTCGTCGGCTCCGAGATTGTGCTGGCCTATGGCGGCAAGGTACGGCTTGCCCCGCTTGAGGCCGGCAAGAGTTCCACCGGCATCATCCGAAAAGCAATGAGTACGGCACAATGATCATTGTCACCGGCGCGGGCGGCTTCATCGGCTCGAACATGGTCGCGGACTTCGGGGAGGCGGGCCTGGGGCCCATCGCTGTCAGCGATTACTGGGGCACGGGCGACAAGTGGAAGAACGTGGCGCGGCACTACGTGTCGGATTTCGTGCATCCGGGCGAACTGCTGGATTTCGTCCGCGCCCGCGGCGACCGGATCCGCGCAATCGTCCACATGGGCGCGATCTCGGCCACGACCGAACGCGATGTGGACAAGCTGATCTCGCGGAACATCCATGCCACGGTCGATCTTTGGGATCACTGCGCAGCAGCGGGGATCCCATTCCTCTACGCCTCTTCCGCGGCCACCTATGGCGCGCTGGAGGAGTGTCTGGTGGACGACCAGAGCCCCACGGCGCTGGCGCGGCTCCGCCCGCTCAACGGCTATGGCTGGAGTAAGCACGCCACCGACCGCATCCTGATGCAGCGTGTCGCCGAGGGGCACCCGACGCCGCCGCAATGGTGCGGGCTGAAATTCTTCAACGTCTACGGGCCCAACGAATACCATAAGGGCGACATGCAGAGCGTGGTGTCGAAGTTCTTCGCAGACGTCCGCGACCAGAAGCCGATTAAGCTCTTCCAGTCGCATCGGCCGGGGATCGAGCACGGCGCTCAGGCCCGCGACTTCGTCTACGTCAAGGATTGCACCGCGGCGATGATGTGGATGCTGGACAATCCGCAGGTGTCGGGTCTGTTCAACATCGGCTCTGGTAGGGCGCGCAGCTTCCGTGACCTGATCACCGCGATAGCTACGGCACTTGACCTGCCGATCGAGTTCGACTTCGTGCCGATGCCCGAGCATCTGCGCGGCCGCTACCAGTATTTCACAGAAGCCGAGATTGGCAAGCTGCGCGCCGCCGGCTATGACGCACCATTCCACAGCGTCGAGGCGGGCGTGGCCGATTACGTGCTGCGCTATCTCGCCACAGAGGATCCCTACCGATGACGGCCGTTCCCACGCCCGTGCCCCACGCGTTTCTCGACCGCGACGGCACGATCATCCGCGAGGAGCACTACCTGCGCGATCCCGCGCGTGTCGCGCTCGAGACCGGGGCGGTTGAGGGGCTGCGCCGCCTCGCTTGCGCAGGCTTCCGTCTGGTGGTGGTGTCCAACCAGTCCGGAATCGGCCGCGGCCTTCTGACCGAAGCGGACGTCGCCGCGGTCAACGCCCGGCTGGCGGCGCTTCTGGCGGAGAACGGGGTGAAGATCGCCTCTTGGCACCACTGCCCGCACGAACCGGACCTGGGCTGCGCGTGCCGCAAGCCGGCACCGGGCCTGTTCCGCGCCGCCGAGGCGCTTTGCCCGGTGGACTGGGCGCACTCGATCATGGTGGGCGACAAGCTCTCGGACGTCGAGGCGGGCTTGGCGCTCGACATGAAAGCAGCGCTTGTCACCACCGGGCACGGGCACCGGCACGTGAGCTGGGCTCGCACGGCCGGGGTGCCGGTCGCCGGTGGGCTGGATGACATCGCGGCCCACTTCCTGGGCGCGTTCAGCCCGACCCCGAAGGAGGTCGCACGATGAGCGCATCTGTCCAAACCTACTTGAGAAACCAACGCATCTCCGAAACTCTGCAGCGCTGGCCGTGGCTATATACCGAAGTGCAGAAGACCCGTCACCGCCGTAAGGGTTTCGTTCGGCGCATTGTAACGCGCAACCATGCAATCATGATCGAGGGATTTCCGCGCAGCGGCACCAGCTTCGCGGTGCAAGCGATGCAGTCGGCCAATCCAGCCTTGGTCGGTCGAATCGCCACGCATCTCCACACCTCGGCACACCTCATTCGCGCCACGCAACTTGCCGTGCCGGGCATGGTGCTGGTGCGCGAGCCGGCCGCCGCCATCACTTCGATGATTGCGTTAGGCATCCAGACTGGGCGACTGGATTTGGATACTGCAAACAACACAGAGAAAGCCGCGGTGATTGCGCAGGCGACCCGGCGCTATGCGGCCCTCCACCAAACCCTGCTCGGCCTGCGTGACCAGCTGATGATCGTACGGTTCGAGGATGCCACGGCCGATTTCGGCGCGGTGATCGACGCTTTCAACCGGCGCTTCGGTACAACTTTTGGCCGGTTCGAGCACACGCCTGAAGCCACGGCAGAGATCTTCGAACGTTCTAAAAAACGCAAGAAAGTACATCTCAGCCCCGATGCTGGACGCAACGAGATCAAGCAGACTCTGTCGGCGCACTACGCCGCGCCGGCCAATGTCTCGAACCGGCAGATCGCCGAACGGGTCCATGCCGAGTGCCTGGGGGCGGCGACGCGCGTCGCGCCGAGGGGCGAGAGGGTCGGGACGCCATGACTAAGATCGAAGGGCACAGACCCCGCATTTTGCACGTCGCGCCAGCCTATTTCCCGGCTATCATCTATGGCGGACCCGTGTTTTCCACGATGGCGGTGTGCGACGGGCTGGCTGCCTCGGGCGCGGTGGACGTGACCGTCCTGACGACGGACAGCAACGGACCGAAGGTGGCCGACCGAGTGGAAGTCGACGGCAATCCGGTGCGCTTCGCGGCGGGCTACGACGTCCGCTATTGCCGGCGGATCGCCCTTGGGTCGGTTTCGGTCGAGCTCCTGCGTCGGCTTCCGGACCATATGCGCCGGGCGGATATCGTGCATCTGACCTCGACGTACAATTTTCCCACGCTTCCGACCCTGTTGCTGGCACGGATCATGGGCAAGCCGGTCGTCTGGTCCCCGCGGGGGGCGCTGCAGGCGACGCAGCAATGGCAGGATGCCCCTCGCCGCGGCGTCAAGGTCGCCTTCGAGCGGCTGTGCCAGCGTCTCAGACCGCGTGACACGGTCCTGTCTGTGACTGCGGCGGAGGAGGCGGAACTGAGTGTCTCCAATCTTCCCGGTATCCGGACCGCGGTGATCCCCAACAGCATCGACGTGCCCGAGGCGCCGCCCGTGCGTGACTGGCGGCCCGGGGGACGCTTGAGGCTGATGTTCCTCAGCCGGCTACATCCGAAAAAGGGGCTCGACCTCTTGCTGACGGTTCTCGCGAGATTGCCCGAGATCGTGACGCTGGACGTCTACGGCTCCGGCGCGCCGAAGTACGAAGCCGACCTCGCGCGGCAGGTTGCAGAGCTCGGTCTGGGCAGGCGGGTGGCCTTTCACGGCCATGTCGCTGGCGTGGCGAAGACTCAGGCCTTCGCCGAGGCCGACATCATGTGTCTGCCGACCCACTCCGAGAATTTCGGCCTCGTCGTCGGCGAGGCGCTGGCCCATGGCGTGCCGGCGATCACCACGACTGAGGCGCCGTGGAGCGGGCTGGAAGGTCACGATTGCGGACGCTGGATCGCACCCGAGACGGACGCGTTGGAAGCCGCGATACTCACGCTGCAAGACGCGGACCTGGCCGAGATGGGCGCGCGCGGGCGCGCGTGGATGGCGCGCGATTTCTCGAGCGCGGGAACGACGCGGACGCTCCTGTTGGTCTATGACGATCTGCTCGCGCGCCGGTCGTCGGCGGACGCCCGCCCGGTGACGATCGAGGGCGGGGCAAACGATGATAGATGACGATCGCCAGGCCGGCCCGCGGATAGACGCGCGAGCAAACCGCACGGCGCTTAAATGGAGCCGCCGCGAGCAGTTTATGCGGGTGCTGTGGGGGGCGGCGATGCCGCTGTTCCGGTTCAGCCCGCGGGTCGCCTGGGGCTGGCGCCGGATGCTGCTGCGCGCCTTAGGCGCGCGCATCGACGCAGAGGTGCATATCTATCCCAGTGCCCGCATCACCATGCCCTGGAACTTGGAGATTGGCGAGATGGCAGCGATCGGTGACCACGCGATCCTATATGCGCTCGGACAGATCAGCATCGGGCCGCGCGCTACAGTTTCACAATACGCGCATTTGTGCGCCGGGACCCACGATATTTCACGGGCTGACCGGCCTCTACTCAAACTACCCATCTCGATTGGCGCAGATGCTTGGGTTGCCGCGGAAGCCTTTGTAGGACCGGGCGTTATCATCGGCGCACGTGCCATAGTCGGAGCTCGCGCGGTGGTGACCAAGGACATTGCCTCGGACCATGTCGTGGCTGGGAACCCCGCAAGAACGATCAGGACATTGGACACATGAACGACAACACCGACATTTCTGGGTATGGCTATGAGGATGGTGAGTTAAACAGCAGCCACGGTTACCTGCTGCCTGCGCTTCAGACAGAACTCGGGCGGCTGGATGGAGACGACAAGCGGCTCTTCGACCTAGGCTGCGGTAACGGCAGCATCGGCGCTGCTGTCGGTCGGGAGGGCTGGGACGTTACTGGTGTCGATGTATCTTCTGACGGTATCGCCTACGCCAACCGCGTCCACCCCGAACTCAGGCTCGAGACCGGCTCCGCTTACGAAGACCTGGCAGGAAAATACGGCACGTTCCCCGTGGTGGTCAGCCTAGAGGTGGTGGAGCACTTGTACGATCCGCGCACCTATGCCCGCACCCTCTTCGACCTGCTGGAGCCGGGCGGCACCGCCATAGTATCCACTCCTTACCACGGCTACTGGAAGAATCTTGTCATCGCCCTGACCGGGAAGATGGATCATCACTTTCACGCGCTTTGGGACCACGGACATATCAAGTTTTGGTCGATCCCCACACTGACAGAACTACTGCGCGAGGCTGGGTTCGAGACGCCCCGTTTCGAGCGTGTGGGCCGCATTTCGCCACTGGCGAAATCAATGATCGCCATCGCCCGTAAGCCGAGCTGAAAGTCGAAGGATGTACCTGACAGTCGTTATACTGACCAAGAACGAAGAGCGCCACATCGCACGCTGTTTGGACTCCGTCGCGCCTTTTGCATCGCATTGCCTCGTGATGGACAGCGGATCAACCGACCGTACGGTCGACATCGCTGAGGGCAAAGGCGCAGAGGTATATTTCAACCATTGGGTGAACTACGCCACTCAGATGAACTTGGGGATCGACCGCGTTCCCCAAGAGTCAGAATGGATTCTGAGATTGGATGCAGACGAGGTCATTACACCCGTGCTGGCGCAGGAAATCCGCGACCGCTTGCCAAGTCTGGGAGCTGATGTGGAAGGCGTCTATGTCTCGCGGCGCATGACTTTCCAGGGTCGGTCGATCCGCTGGGGGGGCATCTTTCCGGTGCGAGTGCTGCGGCTTTTTCGCGCCGGGCGCGGCCGCTGTGAGAACCGCTGGATGGATGAGCATATCTTAGTGTCCGGTAACACGGCGGACTTTAAAGGCGAGTTAATCGACGACAACCTAAATTCACTGACCTGGTGGACGGAGAAACATAATGGCTATGCGTCACGCGAGGTCGTGGATCTGCTGAACCTTGAGTACGGTTTCATGGCATATGAAACCGTGGCGGACCTCCGGGGCGGGCAGCAGGCAGGCGTCAAGCGCTGGCTCAAGGAGCGGGTCTATGCACGGCTGCCGGGAGGGTTTCGAGCGTTCGCGTATTTCGTCTATCGGTATGTGGTCCGGTTGGGGTTTCTTGACAGCAAGGAAGGCACAGCGTTCCATGTTCTGCAGGGCTTCTGGTACCGGTATCTCGTCGATATGAAACTCCACGAGGTGAAAGCGTACATGAGCGTGCATGATGCCGACGTGGTCGACGCCATTCGGGACGTTCTTGGGATAAAAATCCATGTTGATGCGACGGATCGTGATTGACGCGCCAGGCCACACATCTCGGCAAGCTCAATCCTGATGGAGACACTGTTTTTCGTCGCCTCAAAGCTTTTCTGGCTGGTAGCCCGGCCGGAAAGCTGGATCGTCCTGCTTCTGGTTTTGGGCATTTGGTCCCTGCGCCGGGATCGCGTTGGGGCTGCCGGCAAGATTTTCGTCTCGGCGCTCTTTCTGGTCCTGCTCATAGGTCTTTTGCCCGTTGGACAACTTCTGATGCGGCCACTGGAAATGCGATTTCCAGCCACGCCTGATATCTTGGCACCGACGGGCATCATCATCCTGGGTGGTGCAGAAGATGCGCGCATGTCGGCCGCCACCGGCCTGCCGGAACTCAATGCGGCAGCCGAGCGGCTTGTTCTGGGCTTGGCACTCGCCAAAAGCTTTCCCGGGGCGCAACTCATTTTCACCGGTGGCAGTGCCAGTCTGGTTGACCAACGCATCTCCGGGGCTGATGGTGCGCGAACCCTCTTTGCGCGTTTCGAGGTTGCAGATGGCCGCATCATGCTGGAGCCAGAAGCGCGCAATACGGCGGAGAACGCCACACGTACGTATGAGCTTGTCGAGGATGCCACGCGTGGACCTTGGGTTCTGGTCACGTCGGCGTTTCACATGCCGCGTAGTGTGGGCAGTTTCTGCGCAGCGGGTTGGCGCGATATGATCCCATATCCGGTAGATTACCGCGCCGCCGATATCGGTGGGCTGTCCTGGTCTTTCGCCGAAAACCTCGATCTTCTCAACATGGCCATCAAGGAGTGGATTGGTCTGGTCGTGTATTCCCTGACAGGCCGGACACAAGCTCTGCTGCCCAAGAATTGTTGAGGCAATAAGCCTGCAGCATGGTATGGCAACTGTGTGCCTCGACGGCTCGACATCATGCTCAGCATGGGACCACGATAGACGGCGTTTATGACATCGGGCAGTCGCCCAATTGCGCATGCGCAAGGTTCGTCGCGTCGGTCTGCAGCGCCGCCTTGCATTGTGCGGCTTTCGGAACCGGCGGTGTTGCACCGTCAACCGACAGCCCCGCGCGCGACAAGTTTCAACCCTCGCACTCCCAGGCATTATGTTCCGCATAAGCAAGGTAGCGAAAGAGCACGTTAATTGAGATCCAACCGCCTGCGCGCATGACGACGGCGGTTTCAAAGCTCCGCCGCTTGATCTGACCTTATCACCCAAGATCCCGCATGGCTCGGTGGAGTCATGTCCAGACGCTATAAAGCCGTCCTCTCCGCTTAAGTCAGTTTGCTCTGACGAAGCAGCGAGACGTTTTATGTTGCTAAAAACTGCAATTGTTTCCACCATAGCGGGAGTTGATTTCAGATTTTTGGAGGCATTGCGTGAAAAAAGAGAGTATCGAGACTGCGTGGACGAGCCGTTCAAACAATCTGATTGCACGCAGAGACAGTCCGCATTTCAACCGGCGACAGGCCCTTGGGCTTCTCGCGGGCCTTGCCGGATCCACGGCGCTGTCCTGGCCGCACGGGCTGCATGCGAAGACCGCAGGCGGCGTGGCGCTGAACAGCCCGCCGATCGGCACGCGTCTGACCGCGCAATCGGATCTGGCGAAAGACTATCTCAAGGCGTTGAAGCGCGTGCCCGGTTTCTCAGACGCATCCCATCCCGACAGGCTCTTCGCACTTGCATCGACGACGCGCCGGGGCGCGGATCTTTACGGTATCGCGCTGACCGCGCCGGCCTATCTCGACCCGGCCTCGGGCGACACCGCGCCGCCCGTCGTCGGCCCGACGCTGGAATTCGTGCGCGGCGAGACGAATGGCGTCTACCTCACAAATGACATCACCATCTGCGGCACCGACCACAACATCGTCATGACCTCCCCGCAATCGGGATGGCGGCCGCATGGATATACGACGACTAACCTGCACACGCATGGGCTGCACGTGACCCCGCAGGCGCCGTCGGATGACGTTCTGCTCTCCATCCGCTCGGGGGCGGACACCGATCCGATGATGATCGCCGACCCCAAGGCCTATCCGTACCGCTACGAGATGCCCGCCGATCACCCGGTCGGCACCTTCTGGTACCACCCGCACAAGCACGGTGCGGTCGCAAGCCAGGTCGGCCCCGGCATGTCCGGCGCTCTGATCGTGCGCAGCCAGCCGGGCGTGACGGATTTCGACGACCTGCTTGCCGCCGCGCCCTACAACATCACGCGCGACGACGAAGAAATCCTGGTGATGCAGACCATCCCCTACTACGTCGATGCGGCCGACAAGACGACCGGCGTGTTCTACCCCGCCGGCTATTACGTGGGTGGCGCGCCGGATCCAGGCTCGTGCTACGGGCTGTCGCTGACCGAGGTCGACGCGACGACAAAGCCGCAGACCACGGTGAACGGGCAGCTGACGCCGACGCTCGCGCTGGACAAGGGTCAGATCAAGCGCCTGCGCCTCATTAACGCGACGAACGGGCAGACCTACGTGCCGAAGCTGCGCGCTACGGGCGGCGGCACGGCCGCGCTGCCCAGGCTATACGCCATCGCGGTTGACGGGATCGCCCTGCTGCCGAATCCCGACGGCGCCTCGGACCAGCCCTATTTCGAAATCGACTACACGCTGTCCGAAAACGGTGACGCCGCGCTCTACTGGACCACGGCAGAGGTGATCACGCTCGCCCCCGGGCAGCGCCTCGATCTGCTGATCCAGGCCGATAGCGCCGGCCAGTTCGAACTTTACGGCGCAGAAACAGGGGAATGCCCGATGGTGGCGCAGGTCAGCGCGCCCAACACGCACAAGCTGATCGCCATCGACGTGTCGGACACGACCCATGGTACGCCGCAGTCCCTGCCGCCGATGTCGCTGTTCTCCGACAGCCGGATCCGGCGGCCCGTGCCGCCCCAGGTCGACATCGCGCAGGGGAGCCTGCCGCAGGCGACCCAGTCGCTGGAGTTCAAGACGGTCGGCGCGGCGTTCAATGCCTCCGGCGTGCCGACAAAGCCGGCCTTTCTGATCAACGACCAGTATTTCGACGGCAACCTCGACGATCCCGCGCAGATCCAGCTCTACAAGGGCAACACGGATGTCTGGAACCTCTACAGCACCAACGACGCGCATATCTTTCACATCCATATCAATTCGTTCCAGGCCCTGGCGCGCGTGCCTTACGACAAGGTGAACCGCGTCTACGACGCGCCGATCCGGTACAGCTTTCCGATCTGGCGGGACACGATCTATTTCGACGGCGGGCCGAAAGAAGACAGCGGAGAGGCGACCTTCCTGCCCGGCACCATGGTGGTGATGGCCAGCAAGCAGGTGGATTTCACCGGCGAGTTCGTCCTGCATTGCCATAACCTGTTTCATGAGGACAACGGCATGATGCTGACCGTCTCAATTCTGGACCCGGCCACCGGCGCGCTCGACCCGACCTGACCGCGGGAGCCTGCGCGTGCCGGGACCGTTCGGCTTCGGCGGTCAGGCGCAACCCTTCCGGCAAGCGTTGCCGCCCCATGAGTCCAGGAAACGGATTCAGATATCGATTTACGAAGTTATTCAAACAATGAGGTGATCACCATGCGGCCCAATCCACCGAAACTGACCCGGCGCGCCCTGATCCGGGGTGTCGCCTCAATCGGGGGGCTGGGCGCTGCCTATGCCGCCCTGTCCGCTTTCGACCTGATGGGGCATGGTGCGCTGGCCCAGGGCACCAGCACGACCGAACCGCTGCCCAACGGCAGCCTGACCGGCAAGTCGGTCGTCGTGGTCGGGGCCGGCCTTGCCGGCCTTTGCAGCGGCATGCGCCTCGCTCGGGCCGGAGCCTCGGTCAAGATCCTGGAGGCGACAGACCGGATCGGCGGACGCAGCCTGACATTGCGCAACGGCGACAGCTACCGCGAATGGGACTGGAACAGCGACACAACCATGCGGTTCGAACAGGTCGGCGACGTGCCGCCTGACGACCCGGACAATTACCTCAATGCCGGACCGGGCCGCATCCCCCAGCATCATGCCCGCGTGCTGGATTACTGCAAGGAACTGGGTGTCGAGCTGCAACCATACCTTTACATGGACAAAGCCAACCTGATGCAGAACGACGCCTGGAATGGCGGGCATCCGGTCCAGGCCCGGCGCCTGAAGAACGACCTGCGCGGACACCTGGCCGAGCTGATGGCCAAGGTTTCCGACCAGGCGGCCCTGGATCAGTTGGTCAGCCCCGCAGATGCCGAGGCCTTTCTGCAGATGCTGAAACATTTCGGTCAGCTGACCGGCGAAGGCGCGCAGATGGTCTATGCCGGCGCGGCCCTGCAGACCGACTATATCCGCGCCGGCTACCGGGTCGAGCTGGGCGACGTGACGCAGCCGGGCGAGCCCTGGCCAACGCTGTCTCTAAACGACGTCCTTGCTTCGGATTTCTGGAATTCCGAGATGTTCGATGATCTGGAATATTTCTGGCAGACTTCGCTCATGGAGCCCACGGACGGGATGGACATGATATGGAAGGGCTTTCTGCCCGCCAGCGTCGGCGCCGGTCCGGGCGACACGGTCGAAAGCCTCGTGATCATGAACCAGCCCGTCGGTGCGATTGACATGGACGGGACGGGTGTCGTGGTAACCACCACGACTGGCGAGCGTCATGCCGCGGATTACGTCGTCGCGACCCTGTCGGCGCCTCTGATGGCGAAGCTCGGGGGCAACTTCTTGTCCGACCTGGTCCGCAGAACGCTCGCCGCAGTGGAAATCAACCCCGCCTGCAAGGTGGGCTTTCAGGCAAAATACCGGTTCTGGGAAGAGGAAGACCGGATCTACGGCGGCATTTCCTGGACCAAGCACATCATCTCGCAGATCTGGTACCCCAATTACAGCTTCAATTCACCGACCGGTGTGCTGACCGCCGCCTATAACCGCGCTGAGCCTGCATCCGTATTCGGCGCGCTGAGCCGGGAGGCGCGCGTCGAGGCCGCGCTTGCAGGGGGCGAAAGGCTGCATCCCGGCTACACCGACAAGGTGTTTCACGAAAACGGCGTCACGATCGCCTGGCAGAACATGCTTCACCAGGCGGGCGGGTGGGCCAATGACACGGCGTTCAGCCAGCCGGAGGTCTTCGGCGAGATGGCGGCCTCCTCTCCGATCCGCGAGCGGGTGTTCATGGCCGGCGACTGGTTCAGCTATTGGCCGGGCTGGCAGGTGGGGGCGCTGGATTCCGCGCACCTCGCCACGGATCAGATCGCGCGCGCGGCCATGCGGACGCGGTGAGCCGGTGTTGCGATGCCTGGGCGGGTTCTGTCAGATCCAAGCGGCCCGAGTTGGGCACGCTAGAATTGAAGCGTCTGGACATCACCCGACCTGACCCGTTTCGTTGTTCCCAGGACGGCCACGGGAGGAAACGGGATCTGAATCCTCAAGACGGTTGTGACAAGTAAGCCGGGCGCCGGGGTGCGTGCGGCCTCTTACACCAGCCGGTGGGACACTATTGTCTTTATTGTCTTTCGCGAAACCAAGCGGCCAGTTCGGCCTCCGTCACGAGGCCACCTGCGACATCTTCAATGATACGAATTGCGTCAATTGGGTCAAAGGTGAGGCGGTAGCCGTTATCGGCCAGGAACAGGCGAGCCGCAATCCAGGCTATGCGCTTATTGCCATCCACAAAGCTATGGTTTTTCGCAAGGCCGTAGGCATACGCCGCGGCCAGATCAGCCGCATCGGGCGCGCCATAATTCGCGGCGTTGACCGGGCGGGCGAGTGCGCTTTCGATGCCTCCAGCATCACGAACACCCTCGGGGCCGCCATGTTCGGCCAGCTGCCGATCGTGGATGGCGATGATGACTGCCGGATCCACCCAACGCCATTCCTTCCGGGGCGGGGAATTCGGTGGATCACTCACTTGGCCAGCGCACGAAGAACCTCACGATCATCATGCATGATATCTTCGGCGAGCGACATTTGACGTGCGAATTCCGGATTGTAGGGGGTCAGACGATACCCGCCATCTGCCGCCTCGGTGAGATAGAGCATGTCGCCCTTCTTGACCTTGAGGTGCGCCATGACCTCTTTGGTGAGAATTACGCCTGAAGAGGCTCCCACAGTGGTTATCTTGAGTTTTTGCATACCAACTTCCCGCTTATATAATGCGTATTATATATTGAAGTGTGCAGCTTGCCGCAATGGTGCATCCAGCAGGTTTCGTGGAAAGTCTTCCCCAATGAGCTCATTCGCGTCGCGTGCTTTTCGGCCAGACGCGCGCCCGAAGGCGACATTCCTGACCCGTGGAACAATATCCCTCTTGTCATGCCCCGGGCCAGGTAGCAGCAGGAG